>Ga0099364_10000360_pt1 | contig 76458 bp, 63 predicted proteins | sample TergutTh196P3_FD_73070 | JGI IMG/M metagenome (GOLD analysis project Ga0099364, IMG submission 73070) | Microcerotermes parvus P3 segment gut microbial communities from Pointe-Noire, Republic of the Congo - Th196 P3 | ecosystem: Host-associated > Arthropoda: Insects > Digestive system > Gut ...
GATATCCAGACCGATGCCGAAATTAGCCACCACATTTTAGCCCAAAATGTTAAAATGCTGATTTTCAGAAATATAAAATTTCAAAATAATGGAAAACCGTCAAAGTCGGGTGCTGTTGCTTATTGGTCAGCATTGAATTTACACGGACTTACCGAACAATTTCCAAATAAAGTATTCATTCAAACCACCCACCTCAAAACAGAAGTAGAATTTGCTGGAACAATATATCAATTTGTCAAAATTCTATCAAAAAAGAGAGTAGGAATTAATTTTAATGGTCATGGAAATTACAAATATCCAATAACAGATATTGAAAAAACCATTGTTGATTGTTTCGATTTGCCACAATACAGTGGTGGTTTTGCGGAATTAATTAATGCTTTTTACAGCGCAAAGTTAAACGCTAAAAAATTAATTGATTATTGCAATACTGTAGACAATATTGCTGTTATAAAGCGACTTGGATTTTTAGCAGAACTTTTTGAAAAAAAAAATCTAAATAATTTCGTGAAATTTGCCCGTTCAAAAGTCAATAGAAGTTATAATTTATTTGACACTTTCGGCGAAAATATAGGCGAAACAAACAGCAGTTGGTATTTACGAATGAATTTGTCGAAAGAAAACATTCTAAAAATTGTACAAAATCAATATTGACATGATAAGCAAAAACGAAATAAACAGAATAGCAACGGAGCAAAAAGTTCGCACAACTACAATTGACAAAGATTGGGTTTTGGGACATTTTATTGACGCAATTTACACGGTATCAGAATGTCGAAATAGTCTAATTTTCAAAGGTGGAACTTGTTTAAAAAAGTGTCGCTTTCCTGATTACAGATTTTCGGAAGACCTTGACTTTACAGCCACAAACGAAAATTTTGTGTTTGATATGAAAATGCTGAAAAAAATTGTTGAATTAGTAACAGAACGAACAGAAATGCTTTTGTATATTCAATCAATTGAAAATTTGCAGTTTAACAATCAAAGAACAGGCTACAGTGCCAAAATAAAGTTTTGGGGAGCAGACCATAGTAAAAATCAGCAACCACCCGAACCAAATCGTTGGCACACAAGCATAAAAATTGAGATAATTTTGTACGAAAAAATGATTTTTGAGCCAGAAAAGGCAACTGTTTTACACCCATATAGTGATAGACTTACCGAAAACGCACAAAATATTTTGATATACAATATTAACGAAATGCTTGCCGAAAAAATCAGAGCATTAATACAACGTTCTTACACTGCACCAAGAGATTACTTTGATATTTGGTATTTGAGTAAAAATATTAAAAATATTGACTGGAAAGAAATTGTAAGAGGTTTTTATACAAAGATTGAGTACAAAAATCTGCATTTTTCAGGGATTGAGCAGTTAGTCAATGAAAACAACGACAAAATACTAAAATCCGCTTGGAAAAACAGCTTGGAACACCAAATAGTAAAAGGACAATTACCTGAATATGAAACAGTAAGAAATGATTTGAAAATTTTATTTGAGAACATTTTTTAAAACAAAGTAAAGATGCCTGCAACGAAGCTGTTTACCCCAGCGGTGGTGTAACCCCGCCGAAACTCTTTTACACATTCTCTCATTCACTCATTCACTCATTTTTCTACCAATATTTCATCCCTAACGGGATGCATTTTTCATTTATTCACTCATTTTACCCTTATTAATTCACTCATTCACTCATTTTCTCATTCACTCATTTTCTCATTCACTCATTTTCTCATTCACTCATTCCCTCATTTACACATTCACTCATTCACTCATTTACTCATTCACTAATTCACTCATTCACTAATTCACTAATTCACTAATTCACTGAAAACTGAAAACTACTCCATCTCATCCAAATCAAATTTTCTCGACAATTTCGCAGGACTTCCACCATAAATGGTACTCGGAGGCACTTCGCAATTTACGAAACTATTTGGCATAATAAATGCGCAATCACCAATTTTAGCACCTGCAATTACTACTGTTCCGTGTCCAATAATAGAATCGTTTCCAATGATTATCGGCGCAGTCTTTATGGGATATTTTTTCAATAATTTAGGACTTCCATTCGGTCCTGTATCAGTAATCATGTGACAAAACGCACCGATGTTGCATCGTTCACCGATTTTCAGTTTGGATGAGTATCCATTTAATATCGTAAAAGCACCTATTTCGGTATTGTTGCCCACTTCGAGAATATTATCTTCACTTCCGAATAATGTCGATTTGTTACCAATTTTAACGTTGTCGCCCAACCTTACATTGTTAAAAGAGGCTGTTGTTGAAATAGATACGTTTTTTCCAAGCTCTATATTTGAAACTATCATAATTCTAAATATTGGTAACTTATTCAAAATCTTTTGGGCTTATATTCCTTACTAATTTAGCGGGATTTCCGCCATAAATAGAATAATCCGGAACATCCCTGTCTACATAACTATTTGCGGCAATAATAGAGCAACGACCGATTGTTACGCCCGGCGCTATTATACAACTTGACCCAATCCATGTATTTTCTTTTATTTTAATAGGTGCCTCACGATAACGAAATAACTTATATAACTTGGAACTTTCTGAAACGTTCCAATGCGAAATAATAACATTTTGTTGGGCTATTGTTACATTATTTTCAAGAATTATATCAGCCTGCGAAGCGTCAATAATCGAATACATACAAACAATTGAGCCGCTGCCAATTTTTACTTTATGGTTTTCACTTCCAATAACAGTACATTCTTTTGCTATTTTTATATTATCACCAAATTCAACGTTGTTGTACTCTGTTGAGGGGTGTATGATAACATTTTGTCCAATTTTAAGGTTTATTGCACTCATTTTAAAAAGTTTTTGATTAAAGTAATAATATAGTCAACATGATTTTCGGTCATTTTTTGGTGACAAGGAAAATAAAAGGCTTCTTCACCATAAAACACGCTGCATTCCACACCATTATTTTGCATAAATTGTTTCAATTTAGGATAGTCAATATTTCTTCCTTCTTTTGCGTAAAAGAGGTATGCACCCGGCACTTCGGAAGTTTTTGGTATAAAACGAGGCAGTAATTTAAGTGGCAACATTTTTTCACGTATATAATTGAAAATGTACAATCTCATACTCCTAATGTAGTCTTCTTCATCATTATAACACGTAAAACAGGTTTTGTAATATTCCACTTCCTTTATGGATAAATCTTTTTGAAAAATTATGCCTTTTTTTGCATAAAGCAAGCCTCCTGACTGCATTGGAAACATTTTCGCCATACTGAGAATTATATAATCTCCAAAGAAATTATTTTTATCATCATTGTAAAATGAATACATACTGTATGCTTTGTCCTCAATAATGGGTAGATTGTGTTCTTTTAATTGAGCAATATCCTCATAAAGAAATCCAAATTCGTGGTTGACAAGAATAACAGCAGTTTTTTCGGTTTTTTGGCGACTCCATTTGCAAAACATTTCTATTGTTCGAGTAACACAACTGCTAATATATTTGTTGCCCGACGTAGTGATAATCCAAACTTCATCATCAGGCTTCAGTTGCAAGTCGTTCAAAGATAATTCTAATGCTTTTGTCGCACTCTCAGTGATTGAAAAAAACCTTTCATAAAACTCAACTACTGGGTCATTATCAACATTATAAACACCAGACAATAACTCTTTGTTAACAAATGCGTCATTGGTTTCAAATGGGGACATATAAATAGTTCCCTTTCTAAAATCCTGAGGATTAATTATATAGCCATCTTTATATTCCACGATATTTTAAATATTCTTCATACGACCTAATGTAATCATTTTCGTTGTATGGGTGTGATGTCATCACTAAACATATCGAGCCTGATGAAAAGTTTTGCTCGTGCGCCCAAATTCCCGGTGGAATATGCAATCCCATAAAGGGTTGGTTAAGAAAAAGCGTTTTTTTAAATTTCCCATCTTCAACCATCACTTCAAAACTTCCTCCTGCGGCAATTAAGAACTGATGACACTCCATGTGTGCATGTGCGCCTCTGTCTCTACCGGCGGGAATATCATAAAGATAAAAGACCCTTTTAATTTCAAAAGGTATATCAAACCCGTTTTGAATTGTAGAAATATTTCCCGAAACAGCACTTATCTGCGGAAGGGTATAAATATGACAGTCAAAAACGGTGGGCAGTGTAGGTTTACATTTTTCTATATTGTTCATAATCTCTAATATAATCGTTTTCAGAAAAATTTTCAGAACTAATATGTAATGAAAGAGAATTTGTACTAAAATTTTCAGTATGTCTCCACGTTAACGCTGGAAGGTATAATCCTTTATATGAACGATTTAGGTGATAAACTTTTTTTGCGCCTGATTTATCGGTAATCACAACATCAAAACTTCCGGATAGAGCAATAATTATTTCTTGTTGTGTTTTAAAAGCGTGTCCGCCGCGTGTTTCGCCACCGGGTACGTCATAAGTCCAAAAAACCCGCTTTATTTCAAACGGAATTTGGCTAAGATTTTCGAGGAAGGTTAAATTTCCTCGCGTATCTAATATTTTGGGTAGGTCAATTAGTTTTTCCATTATGTTTTTAAAATATTTTGACTCTCAATAGTCTGATTTATAAAATTTTATCTCAATTATTTTTGAAAAATTTATATGCTTTTGGAATACAAAATTAAATGAAATATTGGAATTACAAGCTATTGTAAAGAAAAAATATTTTTTACGTGGCAAAAAAAATCTAACCTTTATAAAGATAGAACCAATGTAAGCTATTTAGCAATAGTTTTTATTGAAAAAAGAAAAAATATTGGAGTGAGGAATTTTATTAACTACATGCTTAAGTTTGCAATTATTTGTGAATAATGCAGATTTGGTTTACACCGTTCAATAGTTCTGAAGCTGTAGAAAATATTAAACTAAGACGGGGAATTCCAAAATTGAAATTCCCCGTCTCTGAATAAAAAATCTAAAAATTACACAGAAAAAATGAGTATTATTTAATTTCGTAAAATTAAACAACTCCTTGTGCTATCATTGCTTCAGCAACTTTTACAAAACCACCAATGTTTGCTCCTTTGATGTAGTTTACTTTTCCGTTAGGTTCGGAACCCCATTTGACGCAAGTAGCATGAATGTTAGTCATGATTTGGTTAAGTTTTTCGTCAACTTCTTCGGTTGTCCAATTTAATCTCATGCTGTTTTGAGTCATTTCGAGTCCGGAAACTGAAACTCCGCCCGCATTAGCTGCTTTACCGGGTGCAAAGACCATATTTTCGGTAGCGAAAGTAGCGGCATCTGCTGTAAGTCCCATGTTGGAGGCTTCAACAATCATTTGACAACCATTTTCATAAAGTTTTTTGCAATCATCGAGATTCAGTTCATTCTGAATAGCGCATGGAATCGCAATATCAACTTTTACTTCCCACGGTTTTCTTTTTGGAAAGAATGGGACGTTGAACTTTTTGGAATATGGTTCTACAATGTCATTGTTAGATGATCTAAGTTCGACCATATAATCAATTTTTTCGTTGTTGAGACCGTTTTCGTCATAGATGTATCCATCTGGGCCTGAAATTGTAACAACTTTTGCGCCAAGTTCAGTTGCTTTAAGCGCGGCACCCCAAGAAACATTTCCGAAACCAGACAATGCGACGGTCATACCTTTCATATTTTTACCTTTAAGAGCGAGCATTTCGCGGAGGAAATATATTGCTCCGAAACCGGTTGCTTCGGGTCTAATAAGACTTCCACCATATTCGCGTCCTTTTCCGGTAAAAACCCCGGTAAATTCATTAACTAACTTTTTGTACATTCCGTACATAAAACCAATTTCGCGTGCGCCTACACCGATATCACCTGCTGGGACATCAGTGTTTGGACCGATGTGTCGAAAAAGTTCACACATAAATGCGTGACAAAAACGCATCATTTCATTTTCTGACTTTCCTTTTGGGTTGAAATCAGACCCACCTTTTCCGCCGCCCATTGGCAAAGACGTAAGGCTGTTCTTGAATGTCTGCTCGAACCCTAGAAACTTAAGACCACTAAGAGTAACACTCGGATGAAAACGAATTCCGCCTTTATAGGGTCCAATTGCGGAATTAAATTGAACTCTGTAACCGCGGTTTACTTGTATTTCTCCTTTGTCGTCTATCCAGGGTACCCTGAAAATGACACACCGTTCGGGTTCTATCATACGTTCTAAAATTTTGTATTTTTTGTAACGCTCGTTCGACTGATAAAAGTCCCAAACGGTTTCTACTACTTCCTGGGCGGCTTGTAAAAATTCATCCTCGCCCGGATTTTTTGCCTTTACGGCATCCATAAATTCTTTCAATTTATTATCCATGCTAAAAAAATTAGATTTAAATAAAGTGACAAAAGTAATACTTTTTTTTTATTTGATACAATTTTTTGAAAAAAAAAATGTTATTTCAAAAAATATTTATAATTTTGCAAATTATTTATTTATAAAATTTAAAATAATAATGAACATACCAGAAAATTTAAAATACACAAAAGACCACGAATGGTTAGGTTTAGATGGTAATGTTGCTACGGTTGGAATAACCGATTTTGCTCAAAGCGAACTTGGCGACATCGTTTTTGTTGAAATTGAAACCGAAGGTGAAGACATTGAGCGTGAAGAAGTTTTTGGAACTATTGAAGCTGTAAAAACTGTTTCAGACCTCTACATGCCCCTCTCGGGAAAAGTTATTGAAGTTAATGTTGATTTAACCGAACAACCCGACTTAGTCAATAAAGACCCTTATGGAAAAGGTTGGATGGTTAAGGTGGAAATCTCGAACCCCGAAGAAATTGACGTATTGCTATCTGATAAGCAATACAAAGATTTTATCGGTTGAGATAATCCCTTTGGAGGTTTGATTTTTTGTAACACGAAAAAAAACTAATTTTTAATTTTTTCGATAAAAATTGCGTTAGATTTTTTTTATTCAAAAAATGCATCTATTTTTGCGGCGCAAATGCGGAAATAGCTCAGTTGGTAGAGCACGACCTTGCCAAGGTCGGGGTCGCGAGTTCGAGTCTCGTTTTCCGCTCACAAATGATTTTTTCGTGTATAATGGTTGCCCGGATGGTGGAATTGGTAGACACACCAGCTTGAGGGGCTGGCGCCGGTTACGGTGTGCAAGTTCGAATCTTGTTCCGGGCACAAATAAAAATGCTAACCTGCTAAAAATCAAAGGTTAGCATTTTTTCATTGGGGGTTTTTTGCCGATTTAGTCAAAAATTTTACTTTTTTCTTGATTTTTTACCTAATTTAAAAAACAGAAAACCACAAAGAACGCAAAGGGTTTGGTTATTGAATTTATTGAAAGACACAAAGGATAGTTTTTTTTTCCACAAATTACACGAATTTGCAAAAAATATGACCTATAAAATTTTTTGAGAGGTCATATATTCTTTTTATTGAAAATTTTCGTTTTCCTTTGCCGTTGTCTGTTATTGTATTAATGATAAATATTATTTTGTTTTTTATACCTTTGGTATTAGCAAGTCGTTCTAATGCAATGCCGTAGCCATATTCAGTTTTTTTATTTCGGTCTGAAATATGAAGCAAATTTATCATTTTTTTAATTTCTTTTGTCTCTTTTTTTGATATTGAAACTGATAATGTAGTTTTAGGAGATAAAACGGTAAAAAAAGTGAGCATTTTTCTGATTGGTTTTTCGATTTTCCAAATTTTAGCCTGATTTTCAACTGTTTCGAGGGTTATTTCATTGTCAAACTTGCTTAACAACTCTTTTATATCATAAAACCAACTTAACCTCAACCCGCCTTGTCGGCAAGAATAATAGATATGAAGTAACTGATATATAATTTGATATGTCGGATTAATAGAAGAGGCATTAAAATCAGGCAACTCAATTGCTGATTGCCATATTTCATCAATTGGAATTTGATATTTTACGTCGGAAGGAAAGAGAAAGCGATGTAATTCTACGCTAATTCCTTTATAATTAAACAAAGGTAAATGATGTATTGTTTTAATATCATTCAGTTTTAGTTCAATCTCTTTGGGGTTTAATAATTTCCAAGCCTCAAAAACAGATTTTATAGGTAATAAAATATCTAAATCGCTCATGGGTCGTAAAGCGATATCGTCATATACATTAGTAATCAATGAAATACCTTTTAATAAAATTACAGGTATCTCTTTTTGGGACAATTTTTCAATAATTTGTGCAACAATTAATTGAATACCCGCATTTTTTCCTAAGTTGTATAAATAGTTATCTTTAAGTTGTTTTTGCGCCTCTTTTGATAACTGTTTCGAACCGTCATTTATATATAACAATTGTGCTAATCCGTTTTTGACAGCAATAGATAGTAAGGCTTTTTCGTCAATTATTGCGGTGTCTAACAATAATTTTTCTTCGCGGAAAAGTAATTTTATTAAAAAATTTTCTTCTGGAGAAAAATATGTCATAAGATTACCATTCTTGTTATCAAAAAACATTGTCTTCTCTATTTTTGTTTTTTCTTAAAAAGACACCAGCTGCAGCAACTAATGTTACACCTCCAAGTATTGAACCTTCAAGAGATAATCCATTTATAGCAAGTACAACGGATGCAATTCCACCGCCAACAATAATTGAATATGCCAAAAACATAGCAAGTATATTGGCGACAAAAACTCTTTTCCCTTTTCTGCAAAACTCATCTAACCGTTTGTTGTTAAACGCTATCCGAGAGTCTTGCTCTTTTTCGGCACGTTCTTTTAGCCACTCTAACAAATCTCTGTCAATAGCCACAAAACGCTCTAATTCATCAGCAACGGGTAACAAGCTGTTATCTTGTACCGCACTTTCTTCAGCCTGTAGCAAGCCATCCGAAACACTTATTTTAGTTTGTCTTCCTTGCTTGCTCATCTTTTGCTTCTTTTAAGGCAACTTTCAAATCATTAATAAAATTTTGACGGTCGCCTCTCATTAATCGTTTGTCAAGTTCAGGACCAAGATAAAAAATATCATTATCTTCACCAATTATTTCAATGCCGACAGGAGCAGGCAAAGAGCCCATGCTATTAATCCCGAATGCATCAGAAATATTTCTCATTATATCAATCATAATTTCAATTTTATTTATTTTAAATTCGGATATATTTACTTAAAAGTCAGCAATTTACTAATGTATTTACCTAAGATATCAAATTCAATATTGATTACCGTTCCGGGCTTAATTTGGTGAAAATTAGTCATTTCATAAGTATATGGAATAATTGCCACAGAAAAACGGTTATCTTTGCTATTGATAACTGTCAGGCTTACTCCGTTTACCGTAACGGATCCTTTTTCGACGGTCATATAACCTTGAGCGGCTTTTTCGCGGTCAATTTCATACTCGAAAGTATAGTACCAACTGCCGTCAGCTTCTTTGAGTTCGACACATGTTGCGGTTTGGTCAACATGTCCTTGTACAATGTGTCCGTCTAAACGTCCATTCAAAAGCATACTTCGCTCAAGATTAACTTTATCGCCAACTTTCAGAAGACCCAAATTTGATTTTTCGAGCGTTTCTTTTATTGCGGTAACGGTGTGCGTATCAGCGGTTGTTTTAACGACAGTCAAACAAACTCCGTTATGCGAAACACTTTGGTCTACTTTTAATTCATCCGCAAAAGAACTTTTTAAAGTCAGATGAATATTGGCTTTTTCTTTTTCTATTGCCACAACTGTTGCGGCTTCTTCTACTATTCCTGAAAACATAATATATTAATAATTTTACAATTTAATTTATTCTAATTATTTATTTTAACGCAAAGGCGCAAAGTTGAGAACGCAAAGAACGTTAAAAGTTTTGGTTTTTGTAAAAACAAACAAGGTAAAAATAAGGTTAATACTAAAAACGAAAAAAATTACGAACTAAAAATACTCATTCACTCATTTACTCATTCACTCATTTACTCATTCACTGAAAACTGATAACTAAAATTCTTTACCCATAATAAATCTAAAATTTCCGCCTCCTGCCGAGGGCTGTCGTGGGACGGTGTCGAAGCCATATCCCCAGTCAATACCCATCATACCGAGCATTGGTAAGAAAAGCCTGATACCAAAACCGGCAGAACGTTTAAGGTCAAATGGATTGAAGTGATTAAATTCAGACCATGAATTACCTGCTTCGGCGAATAGGAGTCCCCAAATAGTTGCTGATGGCTGCAGAATAACGGGATAGCGCAATTCTAAGGTCATTTTTGAGTACATATTTCCGTCAAATGCCCATCCTGCTTGACCGTTTTCATAAACTTTGAATGTTTGTGCTGTCAAACTACTATTTTCGTATCCTCTTAAACCTATCATTTCACTTGCGTTGTAACTATAACCCGACATTCCGTCTCCGCCAAGCATATATTTTCCAAAGGGTGAGCGTTTGAATTTATTGTAATAACCCAAAAATCCATACTCAATACGTCCCATGACAACTAATTTATCTGCTCTATCTAATGCTTTGAAAAACATTGACTTAAAAGTCCATTTATGAAACTCAATTAAACGATAAAGTTCGGCGCTTGTAGCTTGCGAATAATCTTGTCTCGAAAAAAGAGAATAAGGAGGTGTAAATTCCACGCCAAGTGCAATTTCAGAACCTGTTCTTGAATAAAGTGGATTGTCGATAGAACTACGTAACAAAGTTAATCCCAAACTAATACTATGAGACATACCGTCAGTAATTTCAGGAAAATAATACCAATTTTTCAGGTTATATCTTTGATAATTAAGTTGGGTCATTAAATAAAAATAGTCATCTGGCCACCGCAACCGCATTGAATATCCTAAGGAAACACCCGCAACTCGCATATATTTACTATCGTCATAATATCTGGAATCCATTGTATTATACCCATAACTCCCGCCATAAGGGTTGTACATACTGTACATATTGTTGTAATAGTTGTAATTAATACCTGTTTGTCGCGAAAGATATGCCGTAACACTCAGAGCATTAGGTTTTTTGCCTCCGAGCCATGGTTCAACAAAAGAGATGCTATAAGTTTGAAAATATCTACCTTGCGTTTGCATACGAAGTGCAAGAGTTTGCCCGTCACCCGAAGGCAAAGGTCTATAAGTAGAAAAATCGGTAACGTTTCTAATAGAAAAATTAGTAAATTTAAGTCCGAGAGATGCGATAAACATACCACCTCCCCAGCCGCCAGATAGTTCTATTTGGTCGTTAGCTTTTTCTTCGAGGTTAAGTTCGATGTCAACAGTTCCTTTGTCGGGGTCTGGTATTGGGACGGGATTAATTTTTTCGGGGTCGAAATGCCCTAATTGCGCTAATTCTCTAACAGAACGTATAATTGCCGAGCGGTCAAAGAGTTGTCCGGGTTTAAATCTAAGTTCGCGCCTTATAACGTGTTCGTGTGTTTTTGTATTTCCGCTGATAAAAATATGGTTAATTTCTGCTTGTACTCCTTCGTAAATACGCATTTCTAAGTCAATAGTATCGGCTTCAATCCTAATATCTACGGGCATAACGCGGCTAAATAGGTAGCCGTTGTTCATGTAATGATTAATGATGGCATCTTCGTCAATAAATAATCTTTTTTCCAACAAAGTCTGGTTAAAAACATCTCCTTTTTTTATACGCAAAACATACGCCAAATAGTCGCTGGGATATACCGTATTTCCAACCCACGTGATTTCACCGAAATAATATTTGATGCCCTCTTCAACTTTTATAACTATATTTACGGTATTATCTTCGTTTTTGGTAACAGAATGAGATACAATTTGTGCGTCTCTATAACCTTTTTCGTTATATTTTTCGATGATACGTTTTCTATCTTCTGCATAATTTTCTTCGACGAATTTTTTTGTACGGAAAAAATTTCGCATCAAATGTTTTTCGTTAGTTTTTTTGGTTATTCGGTTTAATTTGCCATAAGAAAAAACTTCATTTCCTTCAAAAATAAGTGAATTAACTTTCACTTTTTCTTTTTTGTCGACATCAATATCTAAAAAAACATGATTAATTCTTGATGTATCATCTCGCTGAACGATAGAAACTTCCGTATTATAAAAACCTTTGTCAACAAAATGATTTTTAATTACTCTTTCGACTCTTGCTATTGCGTGTGGAGTAACCTGATTTCCTTTCATCATTGAGATTTTTTCTAATATTGTTTCTCGTTCTGATTTTTTTAATCCTGTAAAATTAATTTCTGACAATCTTGGTCGTTCTTGTAAATATATATCTAACCAAACTTGTCGTCCTTCAATTTTAGTAATCGCAATTTTCACGTCAGAAAAGAGTCCAAAGTCCCAATATTTTTTAATAGCATTTGTAATATCTTCGCCGGGAATTGAAATTTCTTGACCAACTTGCAACCCTGACAACCCAGCGAGAATTCGTGGGTCGTTGTGCAGGTCGCCTGATACTCCTATTTCTGCAATTATCAATTTTCGGGGCTTACCGGAATAAGAAATCTCTTCGGTTTGTGCGAAATTTATGGTCGATAAACTAAATAAAAATATTGGTATTAAATATTTTAGCATTTTATTATAATTTTAACTGTTCACTTGTTTTTCCGAACCTACGTTCTCTTTTTTGATAGTCGAATAATGCTTCATAAAAATGTTCTTTACTAAAATCGGGCCACAAAACCTCTGTAAAGAAAAGTTCTGAGTATGCCACTTGCCACAGCAGGAAGTTGCTTATCCGCAGTTCACCGCTGGTTCTGATTAAGAGTTCGGGATCGGGAATAGTTTTTGTTGTTAAATATTTTTGAAATAATTGTTCGTTTATTGTATCAATTTGCAGATTTCCGTTTTTCACATCTTCTGCAATTTTTTTTGCTGCCTCTGTAATTTCCCACCGTGAACTATAACTTAATGCCAAGATAAGCGTTAATCCCGTGTTTTTTTCAGTTTTTAACATACAAAGTTCTAATTCTTTTCTTACTTTTGATGGTAAATTGTTAATATTTCCGATGGTTTTTAGTATTATATTATTGTCTAACAATGTTTTAGTCTCTTTTGTGATTGTTGAAACCAACAGGGACATCAATGCATTAATTTCTGTTTTAGGTCTGTTCCAATTTTCAGTAGAAAATACGTACAAAGTGAGGTATTGTAAACCAAGTTCTGTTGCTGCTTCTGTTATTTGATGCACCGTTTCAACTCCTTGTTTATGCCCGAACATTCTAACGGCACCCTTCTTTTTAGCCCATCGTCCGTTGCCATCCATAATAATTGCAACATGTCTGGGCATTTTTTGTATATCTAATTTTTCTTTTACAGACATAATAAATTTGTTATTAATAAAATCCTGCGTCACATTTTTCGCGTTTATTAATTAGTGTGAATGAGGCATAAATAGTTACAAAAGATACCCAGTCGTTGTTATGCGACATTTTCCATTGGTTAAAACCATAAGGATCAGCAGGTTGCACAGAATTATTGAATCCTACTTTGTCTAAGTCGTCAGCAAAAGTTTTGCGAGTAGTCCATTCAATGCCCAGACGCAGATTATTTTTTAATTTCCATTTAACTCCCGCTCCAAATGGGAACGAAAATACAAAATATGGTTTTTCTTCATCATTTTCAAATCTTTTATAAAAAATTGTTCCTGCCCCAAATGATATATATGGCGCAAAATTAGTACCTTGCTTGTAGGGATGATTAAAAGAAAAGAGGTTAATTTCGAACATCAATGCAACGTCAGAAATTGTTCGATTAAACGTATAAGGTTGGTCGTTAAATTCTCGAAGTAAAACACTATTTGTAGGGTATTCTCCGTTTATTCCACCTAATAAAAATGAGCCTTTGTAGGCTAATCTGTCATTATGGATAAACCTAACAAATGCGCCAAATGCGGGCTGCATATTATAGAACTGCCTCTGCGGATTCAAATCACCGTTATACCACGAAACGCCTAACATTGGTCCTCCTTCAAGTATTGTTTGCGAATAAATTTCTCCGGCACATGATACCGAAAAAACCGTTGTTATTAAAAATATTTTTGAAATTCTTTTGCGTCTAATATATTTCATCAATGCCAAAACGCAAATATTTTATAAATATTGTTTTTATGTTAAATTTATTAAAAATTCTTAAATTTTTATTTTTTTAACTACTTCTAAAAGTATTCTCTACCACGAAAGACACAGAGAATGCACTAAGGGAACAAGTTGAAATATGTTGATATTTAACACTTTGTGTCATTTGTGTAGACACTTTGTGACCTTTGTGAAAAAACTTTGTGACCTTGCGATAAAACAATATATCTTTTCGGAGTGACTCTTTTTTTAATTAAAAAAATTATCATTTTGAGTTCATTTTAAGAAATTTCATTTATCTTTGCAAAAAATTAATCACAAAATCAATTCAAAATTGAAATGAAAAATAACCATTTATTATTACTGCTATTACTCACTTTATGTTTTTCGTCATGTAGGGAGTCGTTAGAGGTTCTTGAAAAAACGTCTAAGGTTCCTTTTAATGATGGTATTACACGCATAAGCGACGATTCGCTTGCTTTTGTGCTTTTTGCTCCTCATAAAAATAGTGTCCACCTAATCGGTGATTTCAACAATTGGGAAGTTTCTGATGAATTTCTATTGAAACAAGAAAATGACAGATTCTGGATTAAAATTGGAGATTTAGATCCTAATAAAGAATATGTTTGTCAATATTTTATAGATAAAACAATTCGAGTGGCTGATCCGTATGCATACAAAATTTCAGACCCGCGACACGACCGCGACATTCCTGAAACAATTTATCCAAATCTTATACAATATCCAACGGGTAAAACTTCACAAATTGCCATGACCGTTACCACTAAAAAGAATGATTATCCATGGAAAGTGCTAAATTTCAAAATTAATGACCCCACTAATCTTATTATTTACGAAATTTTAATCCGAGATTTTACTGATGCGGGTAGTATCAATGCTGTTAAAGAAAAATTGCCTTATCTCAAAAAACTCGGCATCAATGCCATCGAACTAATGCCGTTCAACGAATTTGAAGCAAACGACAGCTGGGGTTACAACCCGACATTTTATTTTGCTACCGACAAAATTTATGGCACTGATAATGACTACAAAGCATTTATTGATGAATGTCATCTTAATAATATTGCCGTAATAATGGATATTGTTCTTAATCATTGCAAACGCGACAATCCAATGGTACGTATGTATATTGATAATGCGGGTGTCATAACAGAAGAAAATCCTTGGTTTAACATAGAGTCAAACTTTAAAAATCCTGATGTACGTTCTTGGGGATACGATTTAAATTTTGAAAGTCCTAATACACAGGCATTTGTAGATAGCATCTGTGCTTTTTGGATGCGTGAATTTAAAATTGACGGTTTCCGTTTTGATTTTACAAAAGGATTCTCAAATACTCCATATCCTGCAACTGGAAACAACAGCTGGGGAAGTGCGTATGATGCCCAACGTATCAACAATTTGAAAAGAATGTATGACGAAATGAAAAAAAGAAACCCTAACGCTCTTTTTATTTGCGAACATTTGTCTGATAACTCCGAAGAAAAAGAATTAGCAAACCACGGCATGTTTTTGTGGGGAAATCTAAATTACAATATAAACGAAATGACAATGGGCTGGGGCGAGGAACAAGGTGGTTACGGTCCAAAAGGCGATATTTCTTGGGGCTCATACAAAGAGAGAGGCTGGAATAGTCCACATTTAGTTACATATATGGAAAGCCATGACGAAGAACGGCTTATGTATAAAAATATTCAATATGGTAAACAAATAAGCGGATATGACGTACAGCAAATTCCCGTTGGGTTACAGCGCAATGCTGCCGCAGCAGTGATTTTCTTTTCTATACCCGGACCTAAAATGATTTGGCAATTCGGTGAATTAGGTTATGATATTTCAATAGATTACGGCGGGCGACTTGGCAAAAAACCTCCTCATTGGGAATACGACGACGACCCTGATAGAAAAGCATTGTTTGATGTATATGCTAAAATGATTGAATTTAGAAAAACTAAACCTGTCTTTTCAACCACCGACTACACAATCGACCTTAAAACCAACTTTAAAACCATCATCTTAAAAACCACTAACGAAATAGTCGTTGCAATGGCAAATTTTGATGTCATAACTCGTACAAAAAGCGTAAATTTCTCAAAAGCAGGGACTTGGATAGATTATTTTTCAGGTGATGAAATTAGTATAGGAACATCAGCAGTTGATATTTCATTGGAACCGGGAGAATATAGGTTGTATTTTAGTAAATGAGGGAATGAGACGGCAACTTCTTTGTAATATTGCCCATAGACTGAATTTAACCAAATTATTACAAACAATAAGCAAAATAATTTTATCATTTTCTTCATAATTTTATAAAAACAGTACTATTTAATTGATAATAAACTTTTTAACTACTATTATATGTTAATATTAAATACGCCGAAAATAATAATAAAAAACATTTTCAAAACATTGAATATAAGAATAATAGGAAAATAAGGAAATTTATTTTTCAGAAAAATTTGCTTTTTTTTGATTAAAAATTTGGAAATTAAAAAAACATTGTTTTACTTTGCGCTCTCTATTTATTAACTAAAAATCCTTACAATGAAAAAATTTTTGATTTTAACGGGCGCACTGCTCTTGCTTTTAAGCATGACGTATGCCCAAGTGTCTAACATTACAAACCCTAATGCTAAGAAAGCGGGAGTTTCACTACTGCAAGTGCAAGGCGGTTCAACTTTTGGTGCTATTGACAGGACTACCCAGGTCAATGAAGACCCTGAGTTGGCAGAAAAAATGAAAGCGGAATCTCAACAGCAGCAAACTGCGACAAGCAACGTCAGTAATCTTAGCGTGGGTAGCCATGCTAAAGATGTTAAAGCCCTTCAGCAACAACAACAAGAAGATTTAAAAAGGGCTGAAGAGGAAAAACTCCTAAAACGAACTGCAGATTTTTGTGCTGCTATTATTCCTGCAGGTACTACATATCAAGTAAGTGGTACAATTATTGACAACGAACTTGGAGTTGGCATTGAAGGTGTTTCTGTTACTCTTACAGGATACGATAATTTTTCAACCGTTACTGATAATAATGGTGATTATATTTTCCCATTAGTTTGGGACACACACACTTATACCATAACAGCCTCAAAACCAAGATTTACAACTTATACGGGCGATGTTACTGTTAACGGAGGAGACGAAGTTTATGACATAACCCTATATGAACTTTTGTATCCTCCAACAAATGTTTTTGCAACAGAAGTAGGAACAGACGTTGTTATTTCTTGGGAACAAACAGGACCATTGACAAGTTGCTGGCTCAACTATTGCTTATCCGACGAAGTCGTTGGAAGAATTGGTTATAGTGAAACATCAGGCGAAGATATGACAATGGCTATTAGGTTTACACCTGAAGACTTTGCTAATATGTATCTATTTGATGGTGAAATAACCAAAGTAGCACTTGGCATTGGAACTCATATGAGTGACGTAACCACAATGGAAATCAGAATTTGGGAAGGTGGAACAGGAATTAACGATCCTGGAACATTGGTTTATATTGAACCAATTACAAATTTCACTACTTTTGCGGAAGAAACCATGGTAGAAATTAATTTAACTACTCCATGGCAAATTGACCCATCAAAAGAACTCAGAATTGGGTGGAACTTAGTTAATACATTAGGCTATCCTTTCGGTAGAGATGCTGGTCCTGCAGTAGCGCCCGGTAAGGCTGACCTTTTAATTTGTCCTGCGCTAAATAGCGGAAATTGGGTAAGTTATCTTGCGCAATATGGTTGGAATAATAATATTTCAATTAAGGCATTCGTAAGCGACGGCTCAAAAGAAGTTGAACTCGCGAGAGGGTTAGAATCATATAATGTTTACAGATTTAAGCAAGGCGAACCCGAAAGTGCATGGACTTTAGTGGCTACTGCACTTAATGCAACAACCTTCACTGATACACAATGGGATGTTCTACCAAGCGGTATCTACAATTGGGCAGTGAAAGCAGTTTATACGGGTGGTGGTCTATCCGAAGCAGCAATTTCTTTTATACACTTGTGTAATGGTATGCACGAAATTTCTATCGGTAGTGGTACAAACGTATTAAAAGCGCCTGTTGAAGTTTACTGGCGCAGAAGTTTCTCTCAAACCATTTATACACCTGCAGAGTTAGGTATTAATGGCGGAGAAATTAGTCAATTGACTTATACTTTCGTTGCGCCTGCAGCATCCGCAAATATTGTAGCCATACCTATTACAGTATGGATTGCTGAAACAGACCAAGAAACGCTTTCTTCAACTAATTGGATACCATTTTCAGAATTCACAGAAGTTTTTAACGGAACGCTTGATTGGTCAGCAGCAGGAACTTATGAAGTTGTTTTTATGTTAGATGTTCCTTATCAATATACTGGTTCAGGTAATTTGGTTATTTACACACAAAGACATGATTCTGGATATGCCACACTCTATCACGGATTTTATGGCAAAAACTCTGGATATCCGGGTAAAACAATTATCAGTTATTCTGATACCAACCCACCAAATCCTGCTAGCCCATCTACTTTGGGTACTAATATGGTAATAAACGGTTTCCCAAATGTTAATATTCTTATTAGCACCACAGGAATGGGACAAATTGAAGGTATTGTTACTAACACTAAAGGTCAAATTGTTCCAAATGCAAAGTTGACTATTGACAATATGACTCAAATAACTGACGTTGATGGTTACTATTACTTTCCATCATTGCAACCCGGAAACTACGATATAGATGTAACAGCATTTGGACATTACCACTTTGCTGAACTTGGAGTTGTAGTTGCTGCTGATACAAAAACCACGTGTAATATGTTAATTGGCACATTCCCCGAAGTTGTTGTTACGGGTACTGTTACCGCAAACGATGGCACAGGTCCATTGGCAAACGTTGAAGTTACCCTTATAGGTTACCAAAATTACGGTCCAGTATATACCAATGATTCAGGCGTATATATATTCCCTGCAGTATATGCAAACAATTCCTATCAATTAAATGCTAAGTTGACAGGATGGGAAAATTATAACTGCACTCTTATTGTTGATACAACAGACCCAACAGTGTATGATATTATGTTGCCATTAAAAACCTACAAACCGAGTAATGTTGTTGCCGATAGAGCATCCGACTGTTCTGAAGTAGTTATCACTTGGGAACCACCAGTTCCGGCATTACCATCACCCGTACAGTATATATTAGATGATGGTACATTTGAATTTGCAATGAGTATCAATCCGGGTTTCAATATATCTTTGGGCAATATATTTGAAGTAGGCGAAAGCGGTGAAGTAACAAGCGTTGAACTATTATTTGAATCTTATATAAAAGGACCACTAGATAAAACCTTAATTGCCGATATTTATGATGTAAATCGTAATTTGGTAGGTTCAAGCGAGCCATTTTTGACCTTTCCATATTTCTGGTTTGAAGTTCCTCTACCGAACGTCCCTTATACAGGTACATTCTACGCAATGTTGCGTTGGGATGGTTCTATTAATGCCCATTCTTGTTGGTTTGGTCTTGACCAAAATGGACCTAATGTAAGTTCAAATCCTGCCTGGACTCTAAACGACGGCACATGGGAACCAAGCAACACATCTGGTTGGTTTACTGCACCGAGTGTTTGGATGATAAGAGTAAATGCAATATCGGAAGGTAAATCTGTTAAATACGGTTACGCTCCAACAAAAGTTATTTCTAACTATCAAGTTGACCGCTTAGAATATGGTGACGAAGACTTCCCCTCTCTTTGGACAACAATCGCAACCGTAGCAGACGATGTGTTTACTATTACCGACAACGAATTTGGTGATCTTCCAACAGGAGGATATAGGTATGCAGTTAGGGCAATACATACAGGTAACGTGTTGTCAGTACCTGCTTTTAGCGACATAGTTTGGACATGCGATATGGAATCTACTGTAACTATCACTATTTTAACCAATGCGGGTGACGATCCTGTAGACGGAACGCAAGTTACTTTGACTCAAGAAGATGGCGACCATATTTATGTTGCAACTGCAAATGGTACCACATTATTTTTTGACGATGTTTGGAAAGGTACTTACACCATAACTGCAACATTAGAATATCACTTACCATTCATTGCAACAGGTGTAACTATATGGGACCATGAGTTTGATTTTACTATTAATTTAGTGGAAATAACTGACGAGCCATTTTGTTTAGAAGTCTATCCTGACGATGATACTTGTAGCGCACTATTTACATGGAATAACCAATGTTGGTTTCCACAGTATTACCAATATGATCAAGCAGACTGGTTCTGGGCAACTCGTTTTACAGCCGGTACAGAAGGCTGGAAAGGAAATAAGTTCCCCGTTGGAGTAACAGGTGAAGTTACAAGTGTCGAAATTGGATTAGTCGACGATGGACCAGGTTTACCTGTAACTGTCGATATTTTTGATTCTAACCACCAACTTCTGGGTTCAAGTCCAACTTTCCCAATGGAAAATGGATGGTCTTACGCAGAGTTTCTAACTCCCGTAGAATTTAACGGCGATTTCTATGCAATGGTACATTGGCCCGCAGGTGGTCTCAATTCCCCATTTTTGTTCGCAGAAGTGGATGGACCATTCGCAAGTGCAGGGCTTGCTTGGAGTGTTGATGCAGCAGGTGTTTGGCAAGAGGCGCATGTAGGTACTACTTATCCACCATCGGTACTTTTTGTTAGAGTTCATGCTAATGCCGAAAATGGTGATAAAGTTGTTTATGGTACCGAAAAATCATTCTTAGGATACAATGTCTATTTGAATGATAATTTCCACGTCTTTAAAACCGAAACTGAGTGGACATTTACGAAACTTAACACAGGTACTTATGTTGCCAGCGTAGAACGAGTTTATTCATCAGGCGTTTCAACAAGAGTTTATAGTGATCCATTTATCATTGACTGCCCAATAGAATATCATCCTATAACCTTTGATGTAACCGATGCTGTTACCGGAGATCCTATTTTGGATGCAGACGTAGTCTTCATAGGAGAAAACTATAATCAAACAGGATATTTACACTCCGTTGAAGCAGGTACTTATCAGTACTTAGTACAAAAAGAAGGTTATGAGTTACAAACAGAAACAATAGTGATTACTGAACCAACGACAATACCTATTTCTCTTCTGCCTGAAACAGAGCACACTTACAGTGTTACATTCGTAGTAAAAGATGCTCAAGGCATTTCAATTACAGATGCAACAGTTACTTGGGATGGCGGTGCAGGAGCATACTTTATGATGGGTATTGATCCCGGTAGTTATGATTGGGTAGTTGCAAAAGAAGGATGTATCACCGAATCTGGCACAGCAGTAGTTGTTGATGAAGATATTGAAATACCTGTAACGCTTAATCCAGAAAGCATCCGAGGCAATAGTTTAAGCAGTATAGTTCTTTATCCAAATCCATTTAACAACGAAATCATAGTAAGTAACCCTGAATTAGTAAAAAGAATTCAAATAACGAATGCTTTGGGACAAAAAGTCAAAGATACAATTTTGGTTGACAGGTTAATTGACACAGGTGTGCTTGCAAACGGTATCTATTTCATAACAATCGAAAGTTACAATGGAGACAAAGTGGTACGTAAGATGATTAAGAAGTAGAATAGAATAAAAAAAAATCATAAAATATTTTTAATAACTGCAAGCCCGGCGTATGCTGGGGCATTTTTTTGGGGTTAGCGATACCCCGAATTGCGCTTACGATTATTCGGGGTTATCTACGTTGCAGGGTTATCTACGTTGCACTCTACCGAGTGCTGCTGCGTGGGGTGTAGAGATGATGTGGGGTTTGGTGCGGTAATGTATGCTGCATTCCGCTAGGAATGCATCCCTTTTCATGTCATTAATGGTAATTTGGTCGCATTCCTAACGGAATGCGTTTTTTTGCTTTGAAATTATTTCTACCAAGCGTCACATTCATTTTCGACAAGCTCAATGCATCGCCTAATGGAATGTGGAAAACTGAGGTTGATAAATATTTCATAAAAAGGTGACATTTTGATTTCCTCGGAGGTAAGGTAATCTGAATTTATGATGAAACAGGTCGCACTCTAATAACTACACTCTACACTCTAATATCTAACCCCTACCATCACCAATATCTATTATCCCGCGGGCTACTTCGTTTGTCATATTTTAAATCACGGAGCATGCTGCTATTGACACCAATATTGAAAAAATATGATTTATAACGACCTATCGGAATAAGATTAAAACTCATGCTCCAGCAATGTAAGTCTCGTGTAACGCCAATGCTTGTATGGCTAATTTCTTTATTTTCAATATTATAACCTGTGGAAATATTTATGTTCCATTTTTTTGTGAGCGTAATTCTTCCTGAAAGATTTATGTCGGCAGTCATTTTATAATTGTACGACATTTTATCTTTATTAAAAGAGGACATATCTTGGATGTAACGCATTGTGTAACTGATATTCATGTTCCATGGAATTTCATATTTAACATATCCTTCGTCACCTTCTTCTTGGATAATAATATTTTGGGTAGGAGTTGAGGATTCTTCATCTTCGTCTTCGATGTTGATATCGGGTGGTTGGTCGCTATCTTTGGTATTATCGTTAGTTTTCTTTCGTTTTAATTTATCAGAGCCAAAATCGAGACCAAAACTAAGGTTAGCACTTTCGAGTCTGAGAAGTCCGCCTTTGTCGCTGTTCCATTGGTATTTATCAATTTCTTGCGGAACATATCGTTGTCCTCTAAAAACAGTATCTAATGCATAAGGGCTATAAGTAGCGCCAAAAGTGATATTTGTACCGAGCACTTTTGTACGTCCCGATAAAGTAATTCGACTTAATTTCATTGAATCAGCGAGGAAATTATAGGATGTACCAATATTTAAAGATTCTAAAATACTGATTTTCGCAAAACCGGTAGTATCTTTTTGACTTTTAATTTTCATTTCAAGAGTATTACCGAGCGACAGGTTTAAAGAACCTTGTTCGCCGCGAGATGCAGTTCCAAACACTTCACGTTCATAAAAAGAGTAATCACGTCTCACAATTTCGCCCGAACTGGGGTCAAAATATTCATACCAATCGTAAAAGCCAAATTTAGGGTCACTGAAATCGGGTTTGTATGTTAAGCCAACTGTTGGAGTGAGTACATGTCGGAACATATTAACTTTATCACCAAAAATAGCAGGAATTGGTTTTAAGAATGTATATAATTTTGTTGATGTACTTAAATTGTAACTATAATCAAAAACTCTAAAAAAACCTGTAACTGTGTCAGTATTAACGGCTCTTCTCAGGTCGTCATCCCAATCTTGTCTGATAGATTTAAAATACCACCGCTCGTTGTATGTAAAATTAGGTGTTAAAGTAAAGTATTTCAACATTTTAAGGTTCATAGAAACAGGAATTGAGTGCCTAATTCCATTTTTCCAATCTTTTGAAAGACTTTGATCCATCAGTTCACTCTCTTTTGAGTGGATATAATTTTTCATATTTCCCGAATATGTAAGGTTTATTTTTTCGTACCAACTCTCTTTTGAGCCAACTTTATTTTTGCTTTTGAACGGATATATCCTGTTCATTGTAATTGTGAGGTCGGGTATAGTGAGGTCAATGGTAGTGTCTCGGCTATTTTGCGAGTGCATTAAATTTACAGAAGTATTAAAAGGAATTCGTGGAAATCTGTATGAATAAGAGACATTAGAACGTTTTGTGTTGGTAGCGAGTGTTTCGGTATTAATAACGCTTGTAACGTTATTTTGGTCAAAAGAACTTGATGACAGGTTTACACTTGCAGAAAAAGTGCTATAAGGATTTGCTTTTGCGTCTTGTCGGTGCGACCAAGTAAGAGAAAAGTCGTTTGTTTGGCTATAATCGGGCAAACCTTTTTCACTGTTGATATTAGTAATTCTTTGGATATTGAAATTTCCGCCATATTTATATCTTTTTTTGTATTGCGATGCACCTCTCACAGCCCACGACCAGTTAGTATAAATATCACCTGTAAGTGCAAAATCGAAAAAATCATTAAAAGCAAAATAGTAGCCTCCGTCTCTCATAAAAAAGCCTCTTCTACTTTCTTCTCCGTATGATGGCATTAAAATTCCCGAACTGTATGGTTTTGTCATTGGTACAAAAGCAAAGGGGACAGCAAGCGGAGTTTTGACATCTTCGAGGACAAGGTATGAAAATCCGGCGATTGTTTTATCACCCGGAATCATTTTTCCTTTGGAAATATGTATATAAAAGTGCGGGTGGTCGTGGTTGTCGCAGGTTGTATATTTGCCATCTTTAATAAAAAAAGTATCGTCTGCGTTCTTTTTAGATATTTCGCTAATTACGTATCCTTCACCTTGTTGCGTAACAACGTGTTTAATGAGCGCTTTTTCGGTTTCAAAGTTGTAAGTAACTTCACGCATTGTATATTCACCGCTTTTATCTTTATAAACGGGCAATTCAATTTCAACTCCTAATGAATCTCTTGTACCGAGAGCAAAAACTGTTTTTGTTTCGAAATCTAATTCAATATAATGAGCGGTCAGTTCTATATCTTTGTAATTCACGGCTGCGTCACCGTAGAGGAAAATTTTCCCCGACCCCCAAAAAGTAGAATCGCGTGAACTATATGTAACTTCTGCATCGATGGCTGATTTACTTTTTTTTTCGGGAGTTTCTATTGCTGTTGAATCAGCGGGCATCTCCTCTTCTTCTTGGAATAAATCGGATAAATCTCCATTGTCATCCAAAAAATTGTTTCTATTATTATCGTGCAAAGAATCGGGTGATGCAACATATAAAGAATCGACATTATTTTGAGCAGTCAACAATGAAGAAAAAAATATCAAACCCGAAATCATAAAAAATCTTATATTTCGGATTATCAGAGTTGTATGACATTGTTTTATTTCCAAATTAATATACTTAACCTCTTATTTTTCAAAAATATTTTAAAATATTAATCTAAAGATTCAGATAAAATCTGTTGCATTTTCGGGAAACTGATTGGTGCTGTAACTGTTTTACACTCAATCTTTTTGATATTAATTCTTGTACATTTATCGCTTTGAGTTATTATGACAAGTGGCAAATCGGGTTTAACAGCATTAATTTGCTTAATGTTCTGTAAATCATCGTGTTCCAATGCATCTATATCAATAATAACTAAATCAGTAACAATGTTTTGATTAAAAAATTCCAACAACTGTTTCACGCTAAGTGCTTGAGTAACAGTTGCTCCTGTAACAGAAATCAACTTATCATAATATTTGAACTTCATTGTCATTGGTTCAACGAGTATAACAGACCTATCAATATAAGGTTTTTCGAGGTTTTTCTTTTCATATTTTCCGTCAAAAATTTGTGCGTCGTCGCAATCAATGGGTATATACATAATTGTGAAAAAGAATGTAGTACCTGTCTTTTCGGTTGATTCTACCCACATTTGGCCATCTTGAATTTGAACTAAATTGCGGGAAATTGTCAATCCAAGCCCTGTACCACCATATTGTCTGTTATTACCAAGTTCTACTTGCCTAAACCTATCAAAAATTACTTCAAGTTGTTCGGGTGACATACCAATCCCTGAATCTTCTACAACAAATTCTAACCATTCGGGCGCAGATTTGCGATAAGAAATCTTAATATAACCATCTTCGGTAAACTTTAACGCATTGTCTATTAAGTTAGTAAGTACTTGCCTCAAGCGCACAGCATCGGCAAATACTAAGCAGTCGTCAATTGCACCACTTTCGTCTAAAATTAGATTGATATGTCCTTTGTTTCGGGTTGCAAAGTGTTCATCATAGAAAATTTTCAACTCCCGCATCAATTCGTTGAGTTTAACAGGATATGGATTAATTTTCAACTGATTTGCCTCAATTTTTGCAATATCTATTATATCTTCAACAAGTTTTGTAAGTTGTCGACTATTGTTATTAACAATTTCGATGTATTGTTGACGTTGTTCGCGTGGAATTTCGTCTGATGAAATAAATTTGAGGAAACCAACAATACCCGTCAAAGGAGTTCGAATTTCGTGAGACATATTAGCAAGGAATGCAGATTTAAGTTTATCAGATTCTTCTGCCTTATTTTTAGCGTTAATAAGTTCCAATTCATCCAATTTCCGTTGCGTTATATCTCTGATTACCATAATTATAGACTCGTTTCTGCCTTCACTGTCTTTTATGGTAGTTGATGATATATCACTATAAAAAGAGGTATTATCAGCACGTTGCAACATAATTTCGGGTAAAAAGCTGAAATTTTCGGTTTTTAATATTTCAAAAAGTTCTAATGATTGTTTTCTATCTTGTTGACAAACAAATCTTAAAAGTCTTAAATTCGAGAGTTTAGTATTTTCAGCAAGTCCAAATAGGTTGAAAGTTTTGGTAGATGCAAATTTTACTCGTGCATTTCCGTCACAAACAATAATAGCGTCAGGGGATGCCACGGTAAGTTGTCGGTACATATCTTCCGACTGTCTTAATGATGTTTCGGCGTTATGCCTGCGAGTAGATGACGATATTATCTGCGATAAATTTTTCAAAAGTTCAATTTCTTCTGTTTTCCATTCTCTGTTAAACCTGCATTCGTCAAAACCCACAAATCCGTAGTGATATCCGTAAGAAGTAAGAGGTAAAACCACTATTGATTTGATATTTTGAGCGTTCATCACTTCTTGAATTTCAGGAGAAAATGTATTAATGTCGGATGTACAAATTATTTCATCGTTTTCGAAGGCATCCCACCAGGGCTGTGCATTTTCGACAGGAATATTTTGGAGTGAATCAATTACGGGTTCTACACCTTCGTTGCACCATTCGACAGTATTGCTCATTGTTGTTTTGTCTTCGCTTTTTTCAAAAATATAAACTCGACTCACACCCGTAAATTTGCCCATTTCGTGTAGTGTAAGGTCTAATGCTTCGGATAAACTTTTGATGGATTGCATTATTTGCAGTACATTGATAAGCGTATCTTGTCGTTTGTTGAGTGCAAGCAGATTTCCTTGACTTTTCTTAAGTTCGTTGGTCTTAATTTCGACCATCTCTTCTAACTGCGTACGGTATCTATCTAATTCCTGATTAATAATATTTTGCTCGGTAACATCGCGGATTATTTGACCCATAAAATTTTTATCGGGTAATTGAATAGTGAATGCGGTTAATTTCACTTCTCTTTCGAGTCCGTCTGCGGCTCGTATCATCATAACAAAATCTTCAGACTGCCTGTCTCCTTTTTCAGAATTAATAAAAGATTTAATCATATTTTGGTACTGCGCCAAAACAACTTCTTTATTATCTTCATGAATAACTTGCTCTAAAATTTCTCCACATTTTTTGTTTAGTGCTTTACTTGCTGGTATTCCCGAAATTCTTTCTTGTTCGTGGTTCCATTCTAAAATATTTCCTTCATTATCAGTAATCACAATACCTTCGAAGGATTGTTCTACGAAACTTCTCATTTTATTTTCGCTTTCTTCGAGACGTTTCATAATTTCCATTCGTGCAGAAAATTCTTTTGCTATTTGTGCGTTTTTCTTATGTAGTTCGTCGTTAATTGCGTGTAATTCTTCGTTGTTTGCGTAAAGTTCTTCGTTTGCTGAATTCAGTTCTTCGTTGACGGTATTAAGTGCGTCTGTCCTAACTTGAACTAATTGTTCTAAATTTTCGCGATATTGTTCTACTTCTAACTCAGTTTTTTTGCGGTCTGTAATATTAATAATCAGTCCGTCCCAAATAATTTGAGTGCTATCAATACGTGGTCGGGCAATTATGCGCATCCATTCGATTCCAAAACGAATTTCAATATCTATATCAGTCATATTACTTGCGCTTTCGTTAATCGATTTTAAGAAAAATTGAAGGTCATCGGGATGAAATATAGAAAAAACTTTTGTAATATCTGCGAGGGCGACCTCAGCGTCAATTTGGGTAACAATCTCCCATGTTTTACTGAGGTATGAAAATCTCATTTGACGGGTAATATTATCTCTAATAAATTGAAAAAGAGAACCTTGCGGGATATTGTTTCCTAATGTTTCAATTCTATTTTTTTCGGCTTCAAGCAATTGTTCTGTTTCTTTACGTTTTGAAATATCGGTCATAATACCGTCCCAAACGGTGTAAATTCCTTCATTTCGTGGGCGTGCCGTGATATTAATCCACTTTCCGTTTATTTTTGTTTCAAAAAGGTGGTAATTCATTGTTTTAGCACTATCTTCAATGGACTCAATCAATGCGGGGAGGTCATTTGGCTCTATTGCGTCAAAAACGGAAGAAATATCATTAAGCGTATGTTGTGCGGGTATTCCCGATATAGATTCCCACGTTCCACTAACATAAGACATCCGCATCTGTCCCGTTTGATTATTACGCATAAATTGATACAGTGCGCTTTCAGGGAGATTGTCGCCAAGCATTTGCAGACGTTTCTTTTCATTTTCTAATTCAGTTTCAGATTCTTTTCGTTGCGTTACGTCTGAAATTATTCCGTCCCAAATGGTACTATTTCCTTTTAATTGAGGCAATGATGACATCTTAATCCACTTCGTTTGCCCGTGAACAGAAACACGAAACTCATGCAAAAATTTGCTCAAAGATTTGGCGCTTACTTCAACTTGAACCATCAAATCCATTATATCGTCTGGATGAACCATTGCAAAAAGAGTATCAATGTTTGATGTCGCAATTTCGTTAGGAACTCCTGTAATTTCTTCCCATTTAGCACTAACAAAAGAAAATCCCATTAATCCAGTTAAATTTTCGAGGTAAAATTGAAAAAGAGCACCGTCAGGAATATTGTTGCCCAAAGATTCCATCCGTTCTTTTTCGATTAACAACTTTTGTTCTGCCTCTTTTCTTGCTGAAACATCAAAAACAAAACCGTCAGCATAGATTGTGTTACCTTTTCGATGTGGATATGACGAAAATTGAAGCCATAAACTCTTTTTTGTAACAGGGTGATTATAACGTACTTCAACGTTAAATTTATTGTGTGGGTCATCTGATTCGTAAATATTTTTTTTGAGAATTTCCCTATCCTCCACGGGCATATTAATCATAAGGTTTTTAATATCCGCCAAAGTATCCATTGCAGAAACTCCCATCAATTGTTCCCAAGATTTACTCACGTAATCGATTCTAATTTCACCCGTTCGGACATTTCTGACAGAACGATACAATGCGCCGTCAAGCATTTGGTCTATTGCTAACAATCGTTCATTTTGTGTAAGAAGTTGTTGTTCGGTCTCTTTTCGCGCGGTGATATCGAAAATTAATCCATTTGTATAAACAAAATTCTCATCTTTATTGGTATAGGCATTAACCTGTAGCCAATGTTTCTTTTTGGTTTGAGGATTTATATAACGAAAATCATAAATGAAATTAATGACACTCGTGTGTGAATCGTCAATTAATCTTTTGAATTTAATAAGGTCTTCGTGAATCACATGAACAAAAATATTTTCAATATCTTCGAGAGCTAAATCTTCTGATATTCCCATAATTTTTTCCCACGTTTCGTTAACAAAATCCAATTTATGAATTCCTGTGGTTAAATCCTTTACGCTACGGAACATTGTAGCGTCCGGTATTTTATTTAGAAAATGAAGAAAGTCGTTGTTATTATTATCTTTCTTTTGTGATAGTTCTAATTGTTTTTTGAGTTCGGCTACTTCTTTTTCTAAATCTTCATTATTTTTTCCAAAATGTTCCATTTTATTTTATTATTTTCAGTTATTAGTTATCAGTTTTCATTAACAATTTTCAGTAATTTCTTTAATAGATCCAGCAACTCTCAGTGCTGTTCCGTCGTTGTCTCTAATTGTAGCGCTGCATGCTAAAAATTTTCCGTACGTACCATCTTTTTTCTGCAACCTGTATTCGATGCAGAAAGTAGTTTTTCCGCTTATATCCAAAAGATGTGATTCAAAAGATTTTAATGTATTTTCTTTGTCATCGGGGTGAAGTTTGTCGCTCCAACTGTTAAAAGTATTTGGAAAATCATTAATAGAGGTGTATCCTAACAATTTTCTATATTCATCTGAAAAAGTCAAAATATTATTTGGGTTAATTGGGTCTCCGTTCACGACCTGCATATCCCAAATTCCAATATTTGTTGCCTCCACGAGCATATCCAATTTCGTTAATTGGTATTGGTTTTCGGCTAATGCGTCAATTAATTTTGCTTCGTGTCTTAAAATTTCTTCGGAAATAGTTTTTTCAGCCGTAATATCTTGCACTGCGCCAACTGTTCTGATAGCGTTTCCCTCTTTATCTCTGACGGTTGAGCCGTATGATTTGAAATATCCATACTCGCCATTCTTCTTTAAGAGTTGATATTCAATATGATAGGGTGTCTTTCCGGTTTTATCCAAGATATGATTTTCAAATGCTTTCACTGCTCGTTCTCGGTCGTGCGGGTGAAGACGTTCACTCCAACTGCTTATAACATTTGGAAATTCATCTTCGGGAGTGTATCCAAGCAATTTTTTATACTCGTCCGACCAAACTATTGAGATATTGGGGTTTATGGGCTCATCTATGGATTTTTTCATATCCCACATTCCAATACCAGATGCTTCTATTAACAAATCAAGTTTTGCAAGTTGATATCTGTTTTCTTGCAGCGCATTAGAAAGTTTTGCCTCATTTTCTTCTAACTGTTTCACCACTTGCAAACGTCTTTCTACTTCGTTTTCTAATTCATTATTTTTTTGAAAAAGTTCATCATTAATTGCATTTAGTTCTTCGTTGTTTGACTTCAGCTCTTCGTTAATAATGTTTAATTCGTCGTTAGCCATTTTCAGTTCGTCAGTCCGTTGTTCGACAATAACTTCTAATTTTTCGCGATAGAGTTTGAGTTCTTCTTCGCGATTTTTTGTTTCAGTAATGTTAATAATGATACCGTCCCAAACAATTAATACACCTTCTTTTCGGGGTCGAGAAATAATTCTCATCCATTGGTCGCCAAGCATTATTTCTCTTTTAAAGTCGGATAGATTAATTGCGCTTTGGTCAATATCTTTAAGAAAATCGGGGAAATCTTCTAACGGTGTCAAAGAAAAAACTTTTGAAATATCTGCTAATGTATCAGCAATGCCAACTCCTGTAACGGATTCCCACGTATTTCCTACGTAAGAAAAGCGCATCTGTTTTGTCCTCGAATCCCTAATAAACTGAAACAAAGAACCTCCGGGAATATTTTCGCCTAATGTTAATAATTTATTTTTTTCGGCTTCAAGTTCGTGTTGGACAATTTTCCAAGCAGTTATATTTGTAATAATACCGTCCCAAATTGTGTGTTGTACTTCTTTTCGTGGTCTTCCAATCATTTTCAGCCATTGGTCTCCGAACTTTGTTTCGAAAATATGGTCGGTCATATTTCGTGAGCTTTCTTCGATGGATTTGATTAATAGCGTTAACTCGTTAGGAACTATAATATCTAAAACATTTGACATTGCTGTTAGCGCTTTTTCGGCGGATACTCCTGTTACCGATTCCCACGTACCACTAACATAAGTGAAACGAAGTTGTCCCGTTCTGTTATCTCTAATAAATTGATACAGTGCGCTTCCGGGGAGGTTGTCGCCAAACATTTGTAAACGATTTTTTTCATTATTAAGGTCATCTTCTATTTTTTTCCTTTGAGTGATATCGGTCAATAGTCCGTCAAAAAAAGTGTAGTTGTCGTAACAAACCGGATTTGCCGCCACTTCTACCCAACGTGCTTTTCCGTGTACTGAAAGACGTAAATCGATACTAAAATTTTTCAAAGATTCAGAACTCTCTTGAATCGCTTGCACAAGTGCCTGTAAATCATCAGAATTAATGATAGCAAATAAAGTGTCTAAATTTGCCATGGCTATATCAGAGGGAATTCCTGTGATTGATTCCCATTTTGCACTTACGTAAGTTAATTTTATTTGGTGCGTTTGATTATCGCGTGAAATCTGAAATAGTGTACTTTCTGGAATATTATTACCCAAAGATTCCAAACGCTCTTTTTCTATTAATAATTTTTCTTCTGCCCGCTTTCTTGCTGTTACATCGAAAATAAATCCGTTTGCAAAAATAAACTCTCCCTGAAGTACGGGATATGATGATATTTGATACCAAAATTCCTGTTTATGTAGTGGGTGTAAATAACGCACTTCAACAGAAAAATTGGTCAAAGGTGATAAAGATTCTTCGATGCGCTGAAATAGCAATTTCATGTCACTCGGAATTATGTTCCGAAAAACATTCATCGGATTTGATAAAGATTCTTCTATCGAAACGCCCATTAATTTTTCCCACGTTCCGCTTAAATAATCGAATTTTAAATCTTTGGTTTTCATATCTCTAACGGTACGGTACATTGTTCCGTCAGGCATTATACTCAAAGCTTTTAATAATTCTCTCTCGCTATCAGTTAATGAACACCGAGACTCAAGTTGGGTTTTTAAATATTTATTTTCATCTTCCAACTGTATGACATATTCTTCTAAATTGTTCATAATAAATAAGATATGTTATTAATAAAATCATTCAAAGGAACCTGTTTCCTTTATAAAAAAATGCAAAAGTAATTAAAATTTTTGAAAACAAAGGAAAAAAAATTTTTTGATAAAAAAATTTTCCTTATTAATTGTTCATAAATATTTACATCCTCCTCTGATATCCATTGTAATCTTGCGGCTACTCTAATTTTATGGATAGATGGATTTGACGTATTGGAAGATTTTTCGCGGCGAGTTAAACTTTTTGATTTTTTCTTGAATTTTTTGGAAGAAAATGGTATATGCTTCGGCGTTCAAAAGAGTTGAGTCGGTGGTTGCTTTATATGTCAAAAAAATTCCAATTGGTAACAAAATAGCGGATGAAAGCCACATACCCTGATAAACAATCCATACTCCTTCTTTTGCAAATTTCACTCCTGTGGTGTCAACGATATAATATATTACGAAAAAAAGTACTGAAATTACGGTTGGCAGCCCAAGTCCGCCTTTTCTAATTATTGCACCGAGTGGTGCGCCGATGAAAAAAAATATCAAACAGGCAAATGATAGCGTAAATTTACGATGAATTTCCATTTCGTGTCGCCGCATTTTTGATTCTTCACGACCAATGTAACGTATCTGATCCTCAATAGTTGCCTTATTATCGCGGGCTTGACGTAATGAATACTCAAGTACCGTTTTCTTTTGAAGTGTTGATAATGAATGATATAAGGAATCGCTATTTATACTTTTAGCACTATCAATAATTTCATAATTATCTCTTTCGTCAAATCTAATTTTCGAAAAAACAAAAGATGATGCGCGCAATTCTAATCCTTCAACTTGCGTGTCTCGTTCTGTTTTTAAAGAGTCCAAATCGTGAATGAGTTGGTTTAAATTTTTCATGCGGTCTCCGCTACGGAACATACTTTCGTCCGTTTTTGAAAAATCATATCCTTGCAATTGCACAATTGCAGTCTGTTCTTTAAAGAAGTCAGTGTGAAATGTTTGTGGGTCTTTTTTATTTTGTTTATTCACATTTCCGAGGTCTAATTTTTCATCATACCTAATACCGTCATAAAGCTTAATAATAAGGTACTGCTTGTCGTACGACATTTGAAATTTTCCTGAATCAGCCACCGTAACATTACTATTTCGTGCTTGTCGGTCACGATGGTCGTATATCATAACGTCATATAAAAATCCTGTTTCTCTATCTTTTTGCTCAACTTTTACAGTAAAGTCGTCAATTCCATCATAAAAAACTTTCTCTTTGATGTCTAATTCCAATCTCGTTTCTCTTATTCCGTGTAAAATGGAAACTAATTTTAAATTTGCCACGGGTAAAATATTGTTAGAGAACTGATAAGCAAAGCCCGAAATTACTATTGTTAAAATTATTAGCGGCATCATAATTCTTGGTAGCGAAATACCTGCAGATTTTAATGCTGTTAGTTCGTAATTTTCGCCGAGACTACCGAATGTCATTAGTGATGCCAAAAGTATCGCCAAAGGCATTGCCATCGGAACAACCTGAAGTGATGCATAAAACAATAATTCAGCAAGAACAAGCCATTCTAAACCTTTCCCGACCATATCATCAACATATTTCCACAAAAATTGCATCACAAGAATGAACAATGCAATAAAAAAAGTCAGTATCAAAGGACCGAGATAACTTTTCAATATAAACAAATGTAATTTTTTCATAGCGACCCAAGGCTACGTTTTAAAATTTCAATCTGCTTGTTCCACTGCTCAATGGCATCAATTTCATCCTCAAAATCCACGTTATCAACAACAATTAATGACAAATCGCCCGTTATTTCGTCAATTTTGATTTGAAATTCGAACCAACTATTGTCTTCGTAGTCGTCTAACCATTGAAAACGCACTAATTGGTCCTCATTACAAATTGTTTGCACTGCTTTTTGTTCACTTTTACTCCAAATAAAAGTATATTCGAAACCCTCCGCAGTAACGGAGTCGGCAAACCATTCAGCTAATCCTTTCGGAGTACTCAAACTATTGTACAAAACAGCCGGCGAAGTATTTATAAAATATTCTATTTCAATGGTTTTCTTTTGCTCTGACATATCAATTAAGCTTGTTAACAGCCGACAAAAAAAATATTTTTATATTAATAAAAAAAATTTTTTGTAAAAATATTTTTATTTTTTTTTGTATATTATTGAATATCAAAGAATAAAAATCACAAAAAATTTTAAAATTTATTTTTTATTAAAAAATTTTACACAATTTTTTTGAAACAACAAAAAATCACACTATCTTTGCCGCGCAAAAAAAAGCCGAGGTAGCTCAGCCGGTTAGAGCGCATGATTCATAATCATGAGGTCGGGGGTTCAAGTCCCCCCCTCGGTACTTTGAAAATCAGAGGCTTACAAAATAATTGTGAGCCTCTTTTATTTAATGCGCCCACAATTTGCCCGCCAGTCGGCAGATGTTCGTTTCAATTCAAAATTAATAACTCACTGACTTGGTAGTTATTATTTCCTGAAATTCAGAACTCTTGACTTGACGCAAAATCGATTGTCGAAAATTTGCGAAAAAAAATCTAATTTTTACCTAATTCACCAAACCAAATAACCTCAGTAGAGAATGAACCATTCGAGAGTAGCGATTTCAAACATAATGCAGCAAATTGATACCAACGGACGTTTGTCGCTAAATTCCATTAGTTTTAAATTTTTTGAAACACAAGCAAAGGCTTTTGTCACTTTTATTCAAAACAATTTGAAATAATTTGTTTCTGAATATCGATTATTCCGAAATTTTTTTCTAATTTTGTATTTGTGTTTTGACTCGTTGTTGGAACACATTTATTATTGTTGTTCAAGCGTTTGCTTTTGTTCTTGCGTATAGAAAATCTGCAATTTTTTAGCAAGATAGGACAAGATTGTTTAACGCTCACGTGCGTGCATGTGGGTATTTCTTGTTTGCTTGCTAAGGTATGCAGAGCCTCTATACGCTAATGAGAGCCCACGTTTTTTATAAAAAAAGTTATGATGCACAAAGAGTTTCATATCGGAAAGATGATACTTCAAAATCTGAACGAAAAAGAGCGAAATGTAGCCTGGCTTGCTCGAAAATTAAGTTGCAACGACGCAAATTTAGGTAGACAACTCGCAAATAGCAAGCATATTCATTGCGAATTGTTGCTACGAATTTCAAATGTTCTGAAAAAAGATTTTTTTGTACACTATTCTGAGATAGTTGATTTGCAATAAAAAATTGAGCCCACATCCCAAACGTGTTCTCTACCACAAAGTACACAAAGAAAGCACAAAGAGCACAAGGTTATATTTAGTGTTTTGTGTACTTTGCGTAATCGCGTTGTGACCCTTGTGGTAAATACAGAACTCCTGATTTGCTATTTGCTATTTCATTAAAACACAAAACATTTCGATAATGATCCCGCATTTTTGGGATATCCCCCGAATTGCGCTTATTGGGCGACCGCGAGGGTACGCCCCTACCGGGTTATCTACGTTGCACTCGTACCGAGTGCTGCAGGTTATCGAATGTGTTTCCGTTTCTTGGGGTGTCAATATCATTCGGGACATCCCCCCAAAAATGCAACATATTTAGTTTATAGTTGCATTTTTGTAATATCCTGTAATTTAAGTTAATAGTAAATGCCAAGTCAAAAGTTCTCAATCTTGTAAAAATTACAAGAAAATCCTGTAAAAAAAGTCATAAAATCCTGTAAAAATAGCAGCGTAAATATATGGTTTACATCATATTAAAGATGTACTTTTGTATTTTAATTTTTTTAAATTATTAATTTTTTATTTTCTTTACAATGACAAAAAAAATAATTGTTTTTATCGCAACACTCCTGTTTTGTGGAGTAGTTGCCGCACAAAATCAGAACGAACATGAGGAGTTTTTGAATGCTCAATTTCTGATTTTAGAGGAAGTTCAGCCGCTAACGCAGGCAGAACGAGATCAAATGAAAAGCATTTTCTATGAGGAAATTGCTGAATCGGGTATTCAAGATTTTGCCTTTAATATGGCAATGAGTGCAACGCTCAAAGATATTGAATACTATAAACATTATTACAAGGATGCGATTGCAAAAAGAGCATGGGTTTTGTACCACGAAGATCTATTCTTTTATGAAGAAGAAATGGAACTTGCTGAGTCTACGCTCGAATCAGTTAAACCTGATTTAAAAGAGCTTAGCGAGCAATTAGCACTTGTTGAACTCTATTTTTTTGCCACACCGTTTGATATCTATGATATTAAAGCGGATGTCAGGTTTAGGTACGAAAAAAACATTTCTGATATTTATATCAGAAGTGATTCCAAAGGAACGAGTTATAATCTTGGGTTGGTGTTGCAAAACAGAGAACAGCTAAATCTCAGTATGCAACAAATTGACGCTATTGTGGATGCTGCGCAGGAAATTAAAACACTTTCTGACGACGGCTCTATTGACGAACTAAGCAATAATTGCTGGCTCTTTGAACGTGAATTTATCATTGATGCCTTAAGCGAGGAGCAAGTTAGCGAATTTGTAATTATTCGTTATTCAGATGATGCAGCAAAGTATGCTATTGAAACGTGGAAAGAAGGAAAAGCCTATCAAATTGAGTATGGAAATGATTCAATTGCGGTTTTAGATGATCTCTTTTATTATCAAATAAATAAGTTGATAATACAGTACATTTATTATGATGATAAAGAGAAAATGAAAGAGATGTTAGATTTTTGGTATAAAGAGGCTTACCCTCAATTTTTAAGGCAACTTGTTGCGGAACGCCGCAGACGAGAAGCAGAAGAGATTGACGAAAAAGATTATTTTAAATTTTAAAAATCAGTATGTTATGAATAAATTAAAAATAATTGTAACAATTTTGCTAATGCCGTACTCTATTTTCATTATAGCTCAAATACCCAATCCGCAAGATTCAGTTATAATGGAAAAATTACAACTTGCCAATAGTCTTCTTTTGTCAAATGGACAAGAGAGGGCGTATCAACTATATTTTGAATGTGCTGAAGTTGGCAATGCTTACGCAATGAATGCTCTCGGTATTCTTAAACAGCGCGGGTGGGGTACTGAGCAAGACGAAACAGGCTCCATTGAATGGTTTCAAAATGCAGCTCAAGCAGGGTACGCAAAAGCCTATTATAACCTTTTTCATGCTTATGCAAAAGCACTCGGAGTAGAGCAAAATTTTGAATATGTGGTTAATTATCTTGATACGCTACATAATACACAGCATCGTTCGGTTGCGCTTATGTATCTTGGTTATTATTACTACAAAGGTTTTGGAGTAGAACAAAATTATGAAACCGCCGTTGATTATTTCCTACAGTCTGCGGAATTTGATAATGCTGATGCATTATATTTTCTCGGGTTGTGCTACCGAAACGGATACGGAGTTGTTCCAGACGAGGAGATAGCGATATTTTATCTAAATCGCGCTACTCAATTAGGTCATTATTACTCTTTTGAAGAATTAGAAGAGGAATCGCCGGAAATAATTATTGAACCAAAAAATATATCAATGACTGGCGAAAACGGTGAGAATGAAATATCTCGAATCCCCCAACAATATCGACAACTTGAACAGATAAATTTGAATAATGATATTGGTGGTGAATACGTAGGAACTATCGTAATGTACGATTATAGCGGAAAGAAAATTGTAAAAAAATCTAAATTAAAGATATCGTTTGATGATACAAGTGATGGCAAAATTTTTGGAAAGTGGATTGAAAATGATACACTCTATACCGATTTTGAAGCAATTTTAACAGAAAATGCCTTGCAGTTTATTGACACAGAATATCACCGAACAGAGAGATATCATAAAAATTATGCAAGAAAATGGCAATTTAAAAACGCCATTTTAGAAAAGACCGAAACTGACAGTATTTCATATCTTGTGGGCAATATCAGACAATATGATATAAAACGTAAAGAACCGAGCAAGCCATTATACATTTCTTTGCAAAAGAGTAAAAGTGAGGAAACACAATTAGACACAGAAAAAGATTTTTTTATTGCGTATCCAAATCCATTTGAAAACAATATAAATGTCATCTTTACGTTAGAGAAGGAAATAAATGTAATTATTTCGGTTTATGAAGCAACAGGTAAACTTTTTGATAGACAAAGCCTTGGCGTTTTGCAAACAGGGCAACATAATTATTTGCTTGCTCTTTCGGCACCCAAAGGGCAATATATGCTTGTGGTGCAAACAGGAGACAATAAAATATCTAGTTTAATCATCAAAAAATAATACATTATGAAAAAATATTTGAATTTTTTAGCAATTTTTGCGCTCTTAGTGAGCATTGTGAAAATTAATGGACAAGAATGCTCAGGATATTGGGACGAGTGGGATCAAGTGGCAAGTGGAGAAGAAACACCAAGTTTTTTCCATCCAAATGTTATTATTAAGAGATTTAGGTGGGATCAATGGGATGATGGTCATAATAATGGTAATCCTAACAATCCAGGATCACCTGGAAATCCTGGACAGGGAAATAATGGGTATAATGGATATTCAGTTGATTTACACTTAATGACTTATAATCAATGGCGAGGAAGTGCACGTTATGGCAAACATAAAGATGTAATCAACGGTAGTGGTGCACGGGTAGTTGCATTACAGGAACAGTTAGGATTGAAAAGGTTTAATCGGCTTAAGAAAAAAACTGGGAGAGAAGGCACTTTCTTGGTTACTGACAGTTGCGCAAACGGTCTTTGCCAATACTATGGAATAGCAATGTTGTGGAAAAAAAGTGAAATAGGTATTTCTCCAACGATTTATCATAGAAGAGTTACACTCCCACAGCAAGATAATTATTCCAATAAAGCACCTTATATAATAGGTGAATTTTCATCTTATTGTGTTGTTTGTGTTCATTACCCTCTTGTTTCAGAAAACCAAGTCGCTATGTCAGACGCAATTTTAGCAGATCCAATTATTGCAAGTCGTATAGAAGATGAAAGACCGATATATATTGCTGGTGATTTTAATTGTGATTATGATAACGAGGCAGTAAAGAGATTTACGAGAGATAATAATTTTTATGTTCTTAATGATAAAGAATTTAGTTATCAAAATGGTAAGAGGATTTTCGAACATGCTACTAAGAAAGATGGCTCTATGATTGACTTGATACTTGAGTATAATCCCAAATATAATAAAACAGTATCATGGCGTGGAATACCATCATCTTTTTCTCCTGGTTGGTTAGGTCCATGTGTATTGTGTAATAATTTAATATGTCCATTTCATGTGTCAGACCATTTTCCTTATTATGTTAAACTTTGGTTTCAATATGTTTATTAAAATTAAATAAATTATGAAGTCGAAAGTAGTAATAATATTGACATTGTTTATTGTTTTAGTATCTTCGTGCTTTAAAGAAGAAATTGTTTACTATGACATTGCTGAGTGGCAACATAAAATGATACCATACCAATTAGGTCAAACTATCACGTTTATTGATACTTTGGGACGAAGTTCTGATGTACATGTAACTAATGATACAACAGCATATTATGATGTTTTACATATTACAACTCCCGCATATACACAATATACACAATATAGGGAAATAAGATTAATGTCTGACAAACAAGATATTAACATAACATTTGAAATTTTTGGCACGGGGAGAGATATAATTGTAACATTTTTTGATAATTGGCGGAGTACATTGAGTCATGATGAAGAAGGTAGGTTTATAACTTTCGAGAGTAATAATAGAAAACAATCTTTATTCGATTCCTTAGAAATAAACAACACAATCCTATACGATGTAGTTGAGCATAATTATTATCATTACTCGACAAAGAAACTTATGTTGCATCTTTTATACAACACAACTTACGGCATCCTTCATTTTGAATATGAAGAAAGAGTGGTTTATACGTTGGCAGATTTGTAAAATAATAAAGTCGAAAGTAGTAATATTTGCAATAGTTAGAAACGGTAAAATTATCGGCAAATGGATTGAAAATGATACACTCTATACCGATTTTGAAGCAATTTTAACAGAAAATGCCTTGCAGTTTATTGACACAGAATATCACCGAACAGAGAGATATCATAAAAATTATGCAAAAAAATGGCAATTTAAAAATGCTATTTTAGAAAAGACCGAAACTGACAGTATTTCATATCTTGTGGGTAATATAAGGCAATATGATATAAAACGTAAAGAGCCGAGCAAGCCATTATACATTTCTTTGCAAAAGAGTAAAAGTGCGGAAACACAGTTAGAGACCGAAAAAGATTTTTTTATTGCATATCCAAATCCATTTGAAAACAATATTAATATCATCTTTACGTTAGAGAAGGAAATGAATGTAATTATTTCGGTTTATGAAGCAACAGGTAAACTTTTTGATAGACAAAGCATTGGCGTTTTGCAAACAGGGCAACATAACTATTTGCTTGCTCTTTCGGCACCAAAAGGGCAATATATGCTTGTGGTGCAAACAGGGGACAATAAAATATCTAGTTTAATCATCAAAAAATAATACATTATGAAAAAATATTTGAAATTTTTAGCAATTTTTGCGCTCTTATTGAGCGTTTTGGAAATTAATGGACAAGAATGTGCAGGATATTGGGACGAGTGGGATCAAGTGGCAAGTGGAGAAGGAACACCAAGTTTTTTTCCACCCGGTTATAATCCTGTGAGGTTTTTAGGAGATTTATGGGATGATGGTCATAACGATCCTGGCAGCCCACATCATCCTGGGAACCAAGGCCCCACCACATATAGTTCCCTAGATTTAATGACTTATAATTTATATCGTAATAGTGCACGTTATGGAAAACACAAAGATGTTATTAACGGTAGCGGAGCAAATATAGTAGCATTGCAGGAAATGTTAGGTTCTAATAGATTTAACAGACTTAAGAAAAAAACAAGTATGAATGGAAATTTCTTGATTACTGACAATTGTGCAAACTGGTTTTTTCAAAATTACGGTATAGCTCTATTATGGAAAAATTATCACTTACCAGACATAACTCAAAGAATAAATCCAAATCTTTCCCCTTATATAATAGGAGAATTTACAAGTTTTTGTGTTGTTTGTGTTCATTACCCTTTAAATAAAAATGATCAAACGTCTATGTCCAACACAATATTAGCCGACCCGGTGATTGTAGCTTGCCAAAACGCCGAAAAACCAATTTTTATTGCGGGCGATTTTAATCGAAGTCCTTGGGGTGATAATGAAAACTACCCTATTAAAGCATTTACAGACCAAGGTTATGAAGTGCTAAATTTTCTGGGCACATATGAAGACCCTCCGAATTCTGGTAACTATAAATGGGATCACGCAACAAAAAAGGATGGCTCTATGATAGATTTGATACTTGAGTATAGTACTAAATCAGATAAATCTACCGATTGGGGTTTCAGTGGCATTCCCTCTTCTTTTCCTTCTAGCTGGTTAGGAAAGTGTGATTGTTGTGAAAAGGGGTGGTGCCCCTGTCAACAACATGTTTCAGACCATTTTCCATACCTTGTAAAACGTCGGTGGAAGGCGTATGACTAATAAGAAAAAATATGAAATCGAAAATATTAGTATTGTTATTTGCCTTGCCGGTTGTTTTTGTTTTATCTTGTGAGAAGGAACAAATCGATTACTTTTACTTGACTGATACTCAAATTAAGATGGTACCATACACTTTCGGTCAGTCTGTTATGTGTCTTGATTTTTATGGAGATAGTTTTGAACTAATTGTAGTAGAAGATTACATGTTTTATTCGGAACTCAATTGGGATGCCCCCCGTTATACTAAACACATACAACATCGTGAAGTAAGATTGAATTCTAATAGAAAAAATAAACAAAATTATGAAATATATATAGGTTATTCAGGGGAGGATAATTATATTGCGTTTCGAATCTTATATAATTTGTGGTATGGTTTACACCATGACGATGAAGGAAAATTTATAATTTCAGAAAGTTATAATAGCAGACAATTCTTATTCGATTCCATAGAAATCAACAATAATATCTATTACGATGTTATTGAGAATAATCATATTAACCCTGATAACAACAATGAAATAGTAGGTCGGCTATTATACAACACAACCTACGGTGTCCTTCTATTTGAACATAGGGATATAGAAGGTTTTGTTATAGATAATTTTTCAAACAACAATATAAATGAAAAAAGTAATTTTTGTTATTTCAATCCTGTTGATTTCACATATAGCGGTTTCTCAGATTATAAATGATACGTTATATCAAGGAAAAATTGAATCAAAAAAGGTGCTATTGCCCAGAAATGAATTTGCTTTTTCGTTAGGTGGTGTTGTAGAGCAATTAAAACCATTTTATGGTGTTGGTGCTTTCACATTCTCCTACCACAAACGTAATAAAATTAAAAATTGGTTTTGGTTTGGTTTTTGTTCAGCCGATATTCATGGGCAAAACCGTTATGGTTATTATAGATATGTTTCAATTGCACCCTCAATACGTTTTTCGTTTCTAAATGAACCAAAAGTTACACTATATTCGGGTCTTTCACTAGGGATAGGAATAATGACTGGTGCTTTCGGAGGAATCTTTCCTTTTTACCAAATAACGCCAATCGGTTTTTCTTACGGCAAACGATTCTTTGTTGGTGGTGAGTATGGTTATGGTTTAAAAGGTTCTTTTTGTGGTAATGTAGGCTATAGGTGGTGATTGAAACCATCCTGAACACCACAAGTATGTATTACTCTTTCCGCACCCCAAGGGCAATATATGCTTGTGGTACAATTAGAAAACAAAAAATTTACAAATTTAATTATAAAAAAATAGACAATCATGAACAAATTATTGAAAAAAATTATTACTTTTGCATTCATTTTCACAATTTTTGCCCAACTTGCCCAACTATTTCACACATTTCGTACCAAATATTAGAGTCGAAAGTTCAAATTTTTGTTACTGACCCTTTTGTATGGATGAACTTGAAACGGGTTGAGGATTTACCGCAACCTGTTTCACGTTTCCATTGATATGCTAATAGAGTAATTCTTAACGACGTGAGGAAATCAGATGTCAATTGTAACCCAGCATAAATTTGACAAAGAATAAACAGCTCGCACCTTGATACTATATTCAAGATGTCAGAACAAATTCCGATTAATGAACTCGGAAATAAACCTACGCCCGAAGTCGTAGATTTTGTTAGAACTATTTAAGAAATCTCTGGACTAAGGTCTTCAAATGTTAACTCAGAAACAACCTTTTCATAATCGGTTGTTTGAACTTGCGCGCCTTTAATAAAATCTATCGATTCTTGTAATCCTTCGACAAAATTGTCAAAATCTTCTTTGTACAAAAAAATCTTGTGCTTTTTAAAATTAAAACTACCATCCTCTTCAAATTTCTTTTTGCTTTCCGTAACCGTCAGATAATATTCGTTCTTTCGGGTTGCTTTCACATCAAAGAAGTAAGTTCTTTTTCCTGCTCTTACAGACTTAGAGAAAATCTCTTGGTCAATCCTACCGAGATCTTCTTGCTTTTCCAATCCTTCCATTCTGATTTAATGTTTGTTACAACTTCTTAACTATAAAAAATAAACTGCAAAGATGATAATTTTTTTTATAAAAAATATCTTTTTTAATTTTTTTTGTAAAAATTTTTCTATTTTTGCACCCTCAAAATGGTGGTTGTAGCTCAGCTGGTTAGAGCGCCAGATTGTGGCTCTGGAGGTCGCCGGTTCGAATCCGGTCAGTCACCCCAAAAAGAAACCGGTTTATTTAAACCGGTTTTTTTTAAAATTATCATCCAAATCTCACTTAATACCTCAATTTATACAGCCCACCTGGGCTACATTTCACAAAACCTCTAAATTCCAATCCTAAAAGAGTAGCGCAAGTTTTACTAATTGTCAATTCACATTTTTGGGCTAATAGGTTGACGTTCATCTCTTTTTCGACTAATAAAATATCCATTAAAGCTTTTTCTTCGTCTGATTCGGGTTGAAAAAGGATAGGAGGTTCTACTTTGTTTTGGGTTGATTTTGTTTCCCACCCCATTATATATGCAAAATCTTCAACCGATTCAAGTAAGTGTGCCTGATTAGTTTTAATAAGATTGTTGCATCCTTGCGAAAAATCGTCGTTAATCCTTCCGGGGAATGTAAAAACTTCTCTATTGTAACTATTAGCGATTCGTGCCGTAATTAATGCGCCACCTTTTTTAGCCGATTCTGCAACAATAACTGCGTCTGCTAACCCTGCAATAATTCTGTTTCTTTTAATAAAATTTTGTCTATCGGGAGTAGTTTTGGTCATAAATTCCGTAAGGACAGCACCTTTGTATAACATTTCTCGTGCGAGGTTGCTATGTGCGGGTGGATAAATTCTATCTAATCCGTGCGCCAAAACAGCAACTGTTGGCAAACTATACCTAAATGCGCCTCTATGTGCTGCTGCGTCGATTCCATAAGCTAATCCGCTAACAATAATAGTATCGGGATAATTTTTAGCAAGTTCGCCAATAAATTTTTCGCAATAGGTCATGCCATATTCGGTCGCTCGCCGAGTACCTACAATACTTACTATGCGAGGAGAATCAAGGTCTAAGTCCCCTTTTACATAAAGGATTAAAGGTGCATCGTCACATAAAGAGAGTCGTCGAGGATAATTGTCATCCAAAAAATAGAGCGTTTTAATATCGTGTTTTACGACAAAATTTATCTCCTCCTCAACGCTATTCAACAACTCTTTTTTGTTAATAGAATTAAGCATAGATGCTGTGATGCTGCCTATTCCGGGAACTTTTTCTAAAGGTAGTTTTTTCTTTGCAAAGAACTCTTCTACTGACCCGATATACGCAATGATATTGCGGGCAAGTTTAGGTCCGATGCCTTTTATTAAACTTAATGCTATCTGATATTTTAATGAGTCTGTCATAAAAGATTTTATTTGTATTTAGTTTGTATTCAAAAATTTATCTATATATGCAATAATATATTTGTGTTGTGCTTTTGGAATTGCCGAAAGTCCAATACCAGGATAGCGTGCTATTCCTTTTTTTGATTTTTCATACAAGAAAAGAAATGAAAAAATGCCGAAAAAATATGAACTAACTTCAAATTTTTCAAACTTTTTCTGCTCTATTTGAAATACTTTGAACTTGCGCCCAAAAGGGAATAACCTATAATGCCTGAAACTTAAAAAGTGACCCCTTTCTACTACAATTTCGATATAATAATATCCGCCGAAAAGATAAATAACAATAATGAAAAGGAGTAAAATACCCGAAATTATTTGAAAATATTCAACCTTTTCAATATCAACAAAAAAGGAACCTGCCAAACATCCCAAAATTATTAGCAAAGATAATCCCAAAATAAATGAAACTCTTTGTGCTGTTGTTTTATTGTTCATAATTACATAAAATTTTTTAGGCGGCAAAAGTAGTTGAAAATTTTGAGAAAACAAGCTCCCTCTTTAAATTATTTTTTGGGATTGTTTTTTATATCCTACATTATTCATAAATAACTGCAGGCTAAAGACCCCAGTTAATAAAAAAGAAGTCTATAATCTGTATTATTCTTAAATTATTTCCCCCGTCCCTTTCAATGCTACAATAATTTTCTGATAATGTACAATATCTTCGTAACTTAACACGCATCCTTTTTTATCTTTCAGCCATTTTGGTGCGGGTTGGTATCCGCCGATGTAGAAATTCCACGCTACTAAAGGAGCGATGTCGAAATATTGTATGTTTTCTACCACAAAGAAAACACAAAGATCACAAGTTGATTTATGTTGATATTTAATACTTTGTGTCTTTTGTCTATTTCGGTAAACTCAATAACAATTTCAATCAATTCAATAACCAAATTACTTTGTGACCCTTCGGGAAATAATACGGTTTTTCGGCGAGCAACAAATCTATTTATAAAAAAATTAATTTTTTTTTGCAGATTAAAAAATTTGTACTACTTTTGCGCCCGATTTTGAGACCAAAAATCTACAAAAAAAAAGTTTGGTCCCTTCGTCTAGTGGTTAGGACGCAAGGTTTTCATCCTTGAAACAGGGGTTCGATTCCCCTAGGGACTACAAATATTGTAAGTAAATAACAGATAATTTTATAAAAAGATGGTACATCATCAGTCTGCAAAAAAAAGAATGAGGCAAAATGAAAAGAAAAGATTGCATAACAAATATTATGCAAAAACTACTCGTAACGCCGTCAAATTGTTACGAAACACAACAGAGAAAGAAACAGCAACCACAATGCTACCGCGAGTTTCATCTTTGTTAGACAAACTTGCCAAAAGAAACATCATTCATAAAAATAAGGCATCGAACCTAAAATCGAGCCTGACAAAACATGTTAATAATTTAGCATAAAAAAAAGGTCCCTTCGTCTAGTGGTTAGGACGCAAGGTTTTCATCCTTGAAACAGGGGTTCGATTCCCCTAGGGACTACTATATTTTATCAATTTAATATCATTATATTATGCGGTTAATTATTGAAAACGATTACCAATCGGCTGCGAAATGGACAGCAGATTATATTGCAAAAAAAATTAATTCACATGCCGAAAACCGCCCCTTTGTGCTCGGATTACCAACAGGAAGTTCCCCCATTGGAACATACAAAGAACTTATTTTATTATACAAGAATGGAAAAGTTTCTTTCAAAAACGTTATAACTTTCAATATGGATGAATATGTAGGTCTTGCCGAAACACATCCTCAGAGTTATCACTTTTTTATGCATGAAAACTTTTTCAATCATATAGACATTCTTCCCGAAAATATTAATATTCCAAACGGAAATGCGCAGGATTTGGACGCAGAGTGTAAACTTTACGAAGAAAAAATAGCATCATTCGGGGGGATAGACCTCTTCTTAGGTGGAATGGGCGAAGACGGTCATCTTGCATTCAATGAACCCGGCTCATCTCTACAATCGTTAACAAGAGTGAAAAATTTGAATTTTGACACTATTAATGCTAATTCCCGTTTCTTTGAGAACGATATCCAAAAAGTTCCAAAAAAGGCTGTTACTGTTGGAATTAAAACTATTCTTGATGCTCGAGAAGTGATTATTCTATCATTAGGACATCGAAAAGCCCGCGCACTCCATAAAGCAGTTGAAGGAAGCATAAACCACCTGTGGACAGCAAGCGCACTGCAAATGCATCCAAAAGGAATTATTGTCTGCGACGAAGAAGCAACTTACGAACTGAAAGTCAGTACTTATAAATATTTTAAAGATATTGGAAAAAGATAGTTCCAATTGATTTATTTGCTAAAATATAAAATTTTAGAAATAATATAAAATATTATAATTCAAACAATTAGTGATAATAAGTTTATTTCAATAAATTCAATAACAAATTAGTGGCAAAATAAAATCAGAAATTACCAAAAAATTAAATATAATATAAATAAACTAAAATCTTTTATAATATGCAAAAACAGAAAGGACAAATAGGAGTCAGTACGGAAAATATTTTTCCTATAATAAAAAAATACCTTTATTCAGACCATGAAATTTTTCTTCGTGAACTAATTTCAAATGCCGTTGATGCAACTCAAAAATTAAAGACTTTGGTTAGCGTAGGCGACTTTAAAGGTGAAATGGGCGACTTGAATATTCAAGTCAAAATAAATGAAAAGAAAAAAACTTTGTCGGTCATCGACCGCGGAGTTGGTATGAGTGCCGAAGAGATTGATAAATTTATCAATCAAATCGCATTTTCGAGCGCTAATGAGTTTCTCGAAAAATACAAAAACGACGCAAACGCAATTATTGGACACTTCGGAATGGGTTTTTACAGTTCTTTTATGGTTTCGAAAAAGGTTGAAATTATTACCAAATCATACAAAGAAGAAGCAACTCCCGTAAAATGGACTTGCGACGGAAGCCCCGAATTTACAATTGAAGAAGTAAAAAAAGAAGATAGAGGTACCGAAATTATCCTGCACATTGACGACGATAATAAACAGTTTGTCGACAAAAAAGAAATCGAAAACCTACTGAAAAAATATTGCCGCTACCTCCCAATTCCAATTATTTTTGGAAAAGAAACAGAATGGAAAGACGGCAAAGAAGTTGATACAGAAAAAGATAACATAATAAACGAAACAAGTCCACTTTGGTCTCGAAAACCCGCAGACCTGAAAGACGAAGATTATAAAAAGTTCTATCAGGATTTATATCCAATTAGCGAAGAGCCACTGTTTCATATACATTTGAACGTAGATTATCCATTCAACCTTACGGGAATACTCTATTTTCCAAAAATAAAGAATAATATCGAAGTTCAAAAAAATAAAATCCAACTATATTGTAATCAGGTTTATGTAACCGATTCAGTAGAAGGGATTGTACCAGAATTTCTTACGCTGCTTCACGGAGTGATAGATTCGCCTGATATTCCGCTAAATGTATCACGCTCTTACCTACAAAGTGACAACAACGTTAAAAAAATATCTAACCATATAACCAAAAAAGTAGCCGACCGTTTAGAAGAAATATTTAAAAACGACCGTAAAAATTATGAGTCAAAATGGGACGACCTGAAACTCTTTATCGAGTACGGTATGCTGACCGAAGATAAATTCAACGAAAGAGCAATGAAATTCGTGCTTTTGAAAAATACTGATAACAAATATTTCACTTTGGACGAGTACCGCGACCTAATGAAATCAAATCAAACCGACAAAGACGGAAATCTGATTTATCTTTACGGCACAAACAAAGAAGAACAGTACGGTTTTATCGAAGCGGCAAAAAACAAAGGCTACGACGTACTATTGTTAGACGGTCATTTTGATATGCACTTCGTAAATCATTTAGAACAAAAATTGGAAAAAATTCGTTGCGTACGTGTAGATAGCGCCGTTCCTGAAAAGTTAATCGCAAAAGAAGAGTTTCAAGAACTAAAACTAACAGCCGATCAGCGCGAAAACCTTATATCTATTTTCAATTCACAAATGCCCGAACTAAATAAAGCACACTTTATCGTTACTTTTGAGGCACTATCCGAAAACGATTTCCCCGTTATGATTACGCAACACGAATTTATGAGACGTATGAAAGATATGAGCGCATTAGGAGGCGGTATGATGTCATTCTACGGCGAACTACCTGATAATTACAACCTTGTCGTTAACGGAAATCATCAGCATATTGTTCGTATTGTAGAAGAAGTAGAAAAAGAATTGGGCGACAAACTGTCATCAATTCGTAGCAGAATTGCTTCCTTAGAAAGTCGTGTTAAAGAATTAGAAGCGGCAAAAAAAGATAAAAAAGAAGAGGAGATTCCATATTCTGAAAAAGAAGAGTTAGAAGATACTAACAAGAAAATCGAAGAACAAAAAAGCAAAAAAGAGGAAATACTTAAAAAATTCGCATCAGAGGAAAAACATGTTTCGCAACTGATTGACTTAGCATTGCTATCAAATAATATGCTTAAAGGAGAAGCACTGAATAGGTTTGTAAAGAGGAGTATTGAGTTGATTTGATAATAAACTATTTAGCGTGCATTGTTCATCAGCACACAGATAATAAACTGAAACAAAGTCAGATAAACGCAAGTACAAAAAGTTACCCTTAGTAGCCACCGTCAGTCGCCGCACTTCCTTTTTGGCAAAAAACCAAATAAGAACGTTTTAGCAATATCGCAGTCTACTAAGGGAACCCTTTGAAAAATGAATACCTTTTGAACTTTTAATAACAACCCATTTATTTATAAAATCTTAATTTTTAAATAAAGGTAGTTCTCTTACTTGTGTATAAGCACCTTGAATATGCAAGACATCCCATTGATTGTTATACACAATCTTGTCGTAAAGGGTATACTCATAACGGTCGTTTTCCCAATCGTAGTTTGAGTCATACCCTGTTCGCCAAGGGTTAGGTATATCTAACCTGAAGAGGTATTCCCCTGCGGGTAGATTGATGGTAATTTTCCCTGATGCATCCGACTTGAAGGTATTACCATTCTCAAGTTTAATCTCAACATCTGCTACGGGTGAAAATTTTCCTTCCATAACAACTGTTGGTGTCCACTCGGGTCCGCTTGCTCCGATGGTATATCCATTGAAGTACCAAACCTGTGTTCCGTCTGAGGGAACAAGTTTAATCTCTGTAACATCGTCTTTGCTGCACGAAACAGCCGCAATGAACGCTACAAGCGTCAAAAGTGTTAGCATACTTTTTGTTGTATGTCCAACCAAATTAAAAATCCTTTTTTTCATATTAATGATACGTTTAACGTCCGTGTCCTTTAACACAGACAAAAATTATAAATTATTATTTAAAATTATTGAAATTCCGCAAAAAATCTTATGAAATATTTGTTTCCATCAAGAAATTTTATTCCGAATTCTATCTCTTCGTCGCCTTTGAATCCATAAAAAGAACCGTGGAATAGTTCATTGTCTGGATTTTTAAAACATGCAAAACTTTCTATCTCGCCTTCATCGGTTGTCTGTTTTGGAATTTTGAAATTAAACGTATATGATGGATTAACTACAACATCGCGTTTAATCTTATTCGAAATAAAGCACATACCGTTATCAAGGGTGATTTTAATTTTAGAGTTTCCTTCTGTTCCTTCAATAACAAGCCAACCTTTTTCTGTTTTGAAAGGGTCGTTTTTGTCGCATGTAACGCTGCCTGACTTTTTATTTTCAGAGTAACAATGAACAAGTGCATCGCTCTCGCTACGGAAATAAGATGCTTCGTAATTATATTCTCCTTCGGCTCGTTTTATCAAATCTTCAACTGAAGGATTGAAACAAGCTGATAAAAGTAATGAAATGCAGATAATTGTCAGAAAAATTTTTATTATTTTCATATTCAAATTTCTTTTTTTTAATTAATTATCAATACCTCATTCCAAAAGTTGCCCAAAGTAGCCTAAAGCAACTCATGTACTCATTCTTTAAAAACTACTTAGGGAACTTTTGAAAATAAGGGTTTTAAAGAGTAACATGTAATAAATTACAAATTTTGATGTCTCTTTTAATTAAAAATTAAACAAAACACCTGCCGAAATCACAAGAAATGCATCTTCGCCTATAACAAGTTTAGGTTCGGCGTTGATAGTAAGTTTCGGGCTTAATTTAAAATCGACCCCTGCACCAAGATTGAAAAAACCATCTGTTACGTTATCGTCCATTGGCACAGACACACCAAAAGCAGTAGCAGTTCCTGAGACACTTTGTCCCAAAAAACTTAATCCGGCAAGTGGATAAATGTTCACAGCATCTCCTAAGCGCAGCAAGAAATGCATATTTGCCGACAAATCCCATAAACCATACTTTAATTCGGATGAGACTCCCAAAAGTTCTTCTTTCAAAGTTTTTGGGGCATAGTACGTAAATGCGGCTTCTAACCTCCATTTAGCAGCAAAATTAGTTCTAAACTTAGCTCCAAATCCTAAGTCTGGCGGGGGAACATCACCTGTGTTAAAAGCAACGTGAACTCCGATGCCTTTATCACCTTTTTCTTGTGCATTCGCAGCAGAAAAATTTCCCGCAAACAGCACAACACATGCAATTAATAGAAAGTTACCCATTGTAACTCTCACGTTTTTTCCTAAATACTTAATAATCTGTTTCATAGAAAAATAAAAAAATTTAATAAAATTACTATATAAAAAAATCTAAAAAATTCCACTCTTCGTTTCTTCATTTCTACTAAAATCAATATTTTAAAGCCATTTTCCACTAAAAAATTTTTTGCAAAGATATTTTGATAATTTTAATTTGTCAATAGTTAATTTTAACTATTTTTTACTTTTTATTTTTAGCCACTAATTTGTTTGTTATTGAGTTTACCGAAATTGTTATTGAGTTTACCGAAATTGTTATTGAGTTTACCGAAATACAATCATTTGGCTATGTTTCTTTTCATTTCTACCAAAATCAATATTTTAAAGCCATTTTCCACTAAAAAATTTTTTGCAAAGATATTTTGGTATTTTCAGAGTTCCTTACCTCATAAACGTTTTTTTGTTATTTTATAAGGAAAAATCTATTTTTGCTGAGGAAACCAAAATGTCCTACATTTTGGTTTTTTGCACTCCGTTAGGCGATGCATTGAGCTTGTCGAAAATGAATGCATCGCTTGGTAGAAAAATAGCCATATAAACAACCGTTTTTATGCTTTGAAATTATTATCTACCCAGCGTCACATTCATAGCGGAATGTGGAAAACTGAGTTTCTATTGATAGTTATTTGCTAAAATATCATAAACAGGCAGTTGCAAAGCTTCTTGCATTTGTTCCTGCAAAATTATTGGATTTAGTCTTACTCCTTCGGGAGAAACAGGGTTTGTACATACTGCCAAAAGCTTTGGTTTTTGTATTACTTTGACGCTACTTCCTTGTTTTAAAAATTTATTATATGTTATTGTTTCAATAAATAGTTTCGTAAAATCACGGACAATTATCTGGATATTTTTATATTTTTTTGTGCTTATTAGTTTTAAAAAGTTGTTTGTAACGGCACCGCTAACATAGATGTTGCTTAAATTATCAGGAAGTTTTATTGTCTCTTTGTCAAATGTAAATAATGAATCGCAAATTTTTTGTCGGGTATCATGTTTGTCATTCCATATCCATACTCCATCTTCTATTGTTATTAATATTTTTTGTAGATTAATATCAACTTGTTCTAAATCAATTAATTTACATCGAAATTTTGTTTTATTAATTAATTCTTGTAATTGAGCCGAACATGCTGCTCCCGTGCATAAAATCATTGCATCTGTAACGGCGGGTGATGCCAAACTCATTCTCGACAGTGCGCCATCAACTAATGTAAGTTGAATGTTGTATTTTTGCATTTCGCTAATAATTTGTTGCAGCCAAATAGAATCGGATGGACCAGATAAAACAGCAATTCCGTTTCCTTTTGCTTTTGCCGTGATCAATTTTCCCAAAGGGGTTGAACGTTCTGAAATTGACAATATTTCTGCGGGGAAATTTATGTTTGCAAAATCATTTTCGGAGGTAACAAAAATCATATTTTCCGACAACTCAATGCGTGGTTTGGGAGTTTGATATAAAATATCTTTTTCTTCACCATCAACTCCTATTGATGTAACAGCAAAATTTATTTTTTCTTGCTTCAAACGGTTTATAACAAAGTTGAGGCAGGTCGTTTTGCCCGTATTTTTTGCCATTCCAACAATGGAAACGCTTTTGTGTCGCAATAGGTCTTTGATGAAGGGCATTAGTTAGTGGTTAGTGATTAGTGATTAATGGTTTATATGATTTACTCTTTTGTCATAATCATTTCCATGCAATAATATCCATTTTATTTCACTCATCTTAAATCACTGACAACTGACAACTAACAACCTTGTCGATATGTATTAATATTTGAAACTACTACCTCCCAAAAATTCTCGTAAAATCGATGTTGGAGGAATATTATTTGAAATAATTGGTTTAAAATAGCTTAGGAATTTAAGCAGTCTTGTTGCTTCAGAAAATTCGGGCTGATTCGGTTGTACTTCCAAAAGAATAGGTTCTACAAAAGGTTTTAAAACAGCAAATTCGTATAATAATGCTGTGTTGAACATTACGTCTGCTTCTTCTTGATATGGAAAAATGTGCAGGTCTTCACCTCTTCTGACGCTTTCCCAGCGTGCTATTGTGTTTTGTGCCGAATAACCTCGATATTTATAGTCTCGCAAAATTCTGCGTAGCAACCTATTATCCGTTGTAGGAATACGAGTCAAGTCGTCAATGTTGATTGATGTGAGTGCAGAAATATATATTTTATATTTGGCATCCGGGTTGATTGCTTCGGTGAGTTTTGGGTTAAGACCATGAATTCCTTCAATAATCAAAATATTTCCAGGTTCCATTTTCAATTTTGTACCGTCATAAAACCGTTCTCCGTTTTCAAAAGAAAAAGTAGGTATTTCGATTTCATTTCCTTCGAGTAATTGAACCATTTGGTCATTAAAAAGTTTTAGGTCAATTGCATCTAATGCTTCAAAGTCGTACTCTCCATTTTCGTCTAACGGGGTTAATTCTCTGTTAACAAAATAGTTATCAAGGGAAATGTTTATAGGGATAATTCCAGAAACAATAAGTTGCGTAGCGAGTCTTTTGCCGAACGTAGTTTTTCCGCTTGAGGATGGTCCGCTGATAAGAACAATTTTCAACATATCTTTTAAAGTTGCAATTTGGTCAGCAATTTGTGCAATTTTCTTTTCTTGGAGTGCTTCAGAAACTTGTATCAAAACTTCTGCATCGCCTTTTAAAATTTGCCTGTTTAAGTCGCTAATGTTTGAAACATTTAAAATTTTGTTCCATTGGTTATGTTCGCGAAATATTTCAAACATTTTTTTCTGAAGGATAAGTTCTGCAACTTCTTCGGGGTTGCTTCTTTTTGGAACTTGCAAAAGCATACCTTTAAAATATTTGTTTAAATCAAAAACTTTCAATACTCCTGTTGATGCGGCTAAATATCCGTAGAAAAGCCCAACATGCTTTCCCATTTTGTAATAAGAGGTATAGTATTGCCCTCGATGCTCAATAAGTTCTTTTTTATCAGTAAAACCGCATTTATCAAATACTTCTATAACATTTTCGGTCTCGTCTTTGATATGAATAAAAGGGATGTCGGCTTCGATAATTTCTTTCATTTTTTTTCCGATTTGAAAAACGGTTTGAATGTCTAATTCTTTGTCAAAATTAGTCAATTCGCAAAAATAGCCTTTGCTTACGGAGTGTTCGATGCGTAATTTTGCTTCGGGATATAGTTCTTTGACCGCAGCATATAAAACAAAAAAGAGACTCCTCGTATAAATACGCATACCGTCAACATCGGTAACATCGATAAACTTGATTGTTTGAGGATGATAAAACTCGAAAGAACACTCTCGAATACAATTATTGGCTAACGCTCCTACGATTGGATTTGGAAGATTTACATCAAATAATTTGGCGGCTTCTAATAGCGTTGTGCCTTTGGGAACAATAATTAACTTATTGTTGTTTAAGCATTTAAGTCTTACTTCGTTCATGTAAAAAATAATTTAAATTTTATTAAAACAAAATACAAAGATAGAATAAAATTTTTATTTAAAACATAGAATTTCAAAAAATTTTATTAGCAAGTGTGTAATTAAAAAAAAACATCTACTTTTGTGCCGATTTTTTCATTTTTTTATTAGTAACAATAATAACAATAACAATAGAATGATAGAAGAAGAATTGATAGAACAGTTAAAATCACAAATTATAGAATCTTTATCATTGGAAGATGTTTCTCCATCAGATTTTGATGCTGATACTCCGCTTTTTGTAGAAGGTTTAGGGTTAGATTCCATCGATGCAATAGAGTTGATTTTATTACTCGAAAAAAAATATGGCATCAAAATTGAGGATCCAAAGCAACGTAGAGAGGTACTGAAATCTGTGCGCACAATGGCAAATCTGATTTTGAATAATAAACAACATGACATTGCTAACAAATAATACGAATAGGGTTTTTATCACCGGTTTTGGAATCATTTCCTCGATTGGTTGCGGCGAGAGCGATACTTTCAAAATACTGCAGGAAAAAAGAACTACTTTCAGAAAAGTAACATTTTTAGAAACAGCACTAACTCAATTTCCTGTTGCTGAGGTAAATAAAAGTAATCACGATTTGACTCTTTTAGCATCTTTGTCTGATAATGAACATTATAGCCGTACATTTTTGCTTGGAATCATCGCAGCACAACAAGCGATGCAGATGGCGGGATTGAAAACTTTGGAAGGAATTGTTGCTGCTACAACAGTCGGAGGTATTGATTTATTTGAACGTTCTTACAAAAAATTAATAGATAGCAATTACAGCGCACAAAACAAACAACAAATAGCTTTTTCGTTAGATATTTCAGATTGTACTGAAAAAATTGCTGATTATTTTGGAATCAGGTCAAACGTTTCAACAATTAGCACCGCATGTTCATCATCGGCAAATTCATTGATAACAGGGGCCCGAATGATACGTAGTGGGTTGGTAAACAAAATATTAGCCGGAGGAATGGATGCACTTTCGCTTTTTTCTTTAAACGGATTTAATTCTTTGGAAATTCTCTCCGATACAGGCTGCCGCCCCTTCGACCAACAACGTAACGGCATCACAATTGGCGAAGGAGCAGCATTCTTAGTTTTAGAATCGGAAAAATCGGCAAAAAACAAAAAAATTTACGGAGAAATTGTTGGATATGCTAACCGAAACGAAACATTTCATCAAACAGCACCATCACCAAACGGAGACGGAATAGCAATGACCATGAAACAAGCATTAAAAATTGCCGAAATTAATCCCGAATCTATCGATTACATCAACGCTCATGGTACAGGAACTCTTATGAATGACCTTTCTGAAGGAAACGCAATTAAAACTGTTTTTAAAGAAAATATCCCGCCTATTAGTTCTACCAAAGGTTTTACAGGACATACTCTTGCTGCCGCTGGGGCAATTGAAGCAGTGTTGTGTTTGTTATCTTTAAAAAAGCAAAAACTTTTGCCAAATTTAAACTTGGAAAATGTAACGCAAGAATTGTCGTTTAATCCCGTTACAGAAATGAAAGACGCAAAAATTAATTATATTTTATCCAATTCAATTGGTTTTGGAGGTGCAAATAGTTCATTGATAATAAAAAAAGTATGATATTCATCAATTCAATTGGGAGCATAACTCCCAACAAGACAATAGAAAACGGGCATTTTCAGTGCGTAGAACCTTTATATAAAGAGTTAATAAATCCCATTCAACTACGGCGAATGTCGCGTATATTAAAGATGGGTTTAGGAGCATCAACAATCTGCATCCAAAATTTGCCAGAATCTAAAATAGACGCAATTATCGTGGGAACAGGGTTGGCATGCATTTTAGATTTGGAAAAATTTCTTTTTACAGTATTAGAGGGAAACGAACAAAGTTTATCGCCTATTCCTTTTATTAATTCTACTCACAATACCGTTGCCGCACAAATTGCATTTATGCACAAAATTACAGGTTATTCTAACACTTTTTGTGGTGCTGATTCTTTTGATTCTGCTCTCGCTGACGCAATTTTGTTACTCAATGAAGACGCAAATCAAGTGCTCATCGGAGGAATTGACGAATACTCTGAATATCATTTTTTTATGAATAGCGAAGAACATGATTTGAAAAACGCCCAATTCGGTGAAGGGGCTATCTTTTTTATCCTTGAAAAAGAACTAAAAGATAATAGTTTTGCACAACTGATTGGAGTTCACAGTTTTTTAACAAAAAATAAAAAATGTAATAACAATCTTTTTGAAATTATTAAAACCGAAATTACTCTTTTTTTAAAAAAATATGAATTAGAATTGACTGATATTGAGATATTTGTTTCTGGTAAAAACGGAAATTGTTTTTCGGATGATATTTATGATATATTGCAAAGAGATTTTTTTCCACATTCGGATACACTACAATTCAAACATCTGTGCGGAGAATATATGACATCAACCGCATTTGCAATGGAACATACAGCGCGGCATTTGAGTAATTGTACTGAAAAATATGCTCTGATTTATAATCATTTTAATCTCGTGAATCATTCAATTATTTTAATGAAAACAAGTAAATGAAATTGCCCTGCTTATTTGTACCTTTTTTGTGAACTGAGGTTGATTTATTAACATACGACATCTTTAGATTGCAGAATCATATTAATTAGGATCTTTTGCCTATAGTTCTTTTAAACTCCGAACATATTACCGCCGTTGCTACGCTAACGTTCAAAGATTCGGGCAATGTTTTGTTGGTAGAAAACGTTGGAATAGACAATTTTTGGGTAATTAGTTTTTCTATTTCGGGTCTAATACCGTTTCCTTCATTTCCCATTATTATCAACCCTTTTGGTGAAAGTTGTGTATTGTAAATGTTATCTCCGTTTGTAAAAGCACCGTATATAATGTTTTGGGATTCAGTGTATTTAATACAGAACTCTTCAAGATTTTCGTACCTGACATTAAGTCGTGCAATTGCTCCCATTGACGATTGAACAACTTTTGGGTTATAGATATCAACAGTATCAGTGCTGCAGATAATGGTTTTTATGCCAAACCAATCGGCGATGCGTAAAATTGTTCCAAAATTACCTGGGTCTTGGATGCCGTCTAATCCTAAAATAAGAGAATTAATATCTATTTTTTCAGAAAAATTATTTTGTTGATGAAATACTGCGATGACATTTTGAGGAGTTTTAAGATTTGACAATTTTTTTATAACGCTTTCAGTTGTTATCACAGGATCTACATCACCGAGAGAGTTCTTTTTATAATGAAAATGTTTATCACATACTATGATAAAAGGTTTCAGTCCGGAATTTACCAAATCAAGTATTAATTTAGGACCTTCTGCAACAAAAAGTTTCAACTTATCGCGATATTTTTTTTTGGAAAGCGAAACAATTAATTTTTCTTGATTTTTGCTCAACATATTTGCGTTAAGCCTTACGTGTAATATATTTATTTCTCATACTATAACCATATTGATAGCTATATTCTTTCTTTTGGAAAGGAATGCCATTTAAGAGGACAGTGAGGTTAGGCATTTTTTTGGTTTTTTCGTCTCTTAAATTAATTTTCAAAACAGGTTTTGGAGTAGAGTTATGCCTGACAACTAAAATATTGATGTCCGCGTATGCCGCTAAAAGATGCGCGTCTGAAACCAATCCTAACGGGGGCGTATCTAAAATGACCACATCATAATAACTTTGAAGCGCTTCCATTAATTGGTTTGTTTCTTCGCTTGCTATAAGTTCTGCGGGGTTTGGAGGTATTTGACCAGAAAAAATTATGTTAAAGTTTGGAACTCCCGTATCTCTAAGCAGGATATTATTAATATCTTTTTCGCCAGTGTAGAAGTTACTAAGACCCATTTCGGGTGGTTTCAGTCCTGTTTGTCGGGATACGGATGGTCGTCTGAGGTCAAATTCAACTAAAAGTGTTCTTTTGCCAAGTTGTGCAAAACTATGTGCTAAATTTATTGCACAGAACGACTTACCTTCGCCGGGAAGTGTTGATGTAAATAGAATTGTTTTTTTCTCTTTTTGATTTGCATAAAAACTCATCGAGACTCGAATACTTCGGAACGATTCCGCTAAAATTGTATTTGGTTTGTCGGTACTTATTACAGCTTTTCGTTTCTTTTTAGCACCTTTCACTTTTTCAATTGGTACTTGTCCGATAACAGATGCGGAAGTAATATTTTTGATATCTTCAATATCTAAAACTCTGTCGTTTAAGAAAATAACGAGAAAAATAATAACAGCGGGAAGTGCTAAACCTCCCATAAATACTATCATTATGTTTTTCTTTGAATCAGGTGCGACCTGATACCTGTAACTTGCGTCTTCAATAATTTCGTTGTCGGGCAAATTTGAGGCTTTTGCCATCTGTGCTTCTGTAAGTTTTTGCATCAAAAATGTTGATAGCTCGTCTTGTATTCGGAACGTTTTTTGCATTCCCGCAAAGGTTTGTTCTAATTTTGGAACATTACTTATATCTTGACGAACACCGTAAAGCTGCCTGTTTAGGTTATTTCTTGATCGTTCGGTTTGACTTCGAAAATTTTTTATGGCATCGATGGTGCTAATTTTCACCGCTTCAATTTGTCTATCCAAATTTTTGACCGCAGGATTTTCCTTAGTTGATGTAAACAACAGTGCTGCTCTTTTGGAATTAAGTTCTATCAATTGATTCGTAAAATTGCCAAGAGTGGGGTCAGTTATTCCGTAGGCAATCGGAGGGACTATTTCCAAAATATTTCTATTATTTTCGAGGTAACTTTGCAGGTAATTGAAATAATCGAGAGTCCTACTTAAAGCACTTCTTTCCATTTCAAGTTCCGCCGAACGAGACATAATTTGCTGTGATTGCAAAGATACGTCCATAATTTGGTGTCTAACTCGAAACTCTTCTAAGGCGTTTTCGGCTTCACTAAGCGAGTCGGACACTTCCATTAATTGTTTTTCTATAAATAGAATTGTATTAGTAGCGATATGGTTTTTTTTGTCTAATGTATAATTGACAGATGCTTGCGCTAACTTATTCAGAAAATCAATACCTTTTTGAGTATTGCTTTCAACAACAGATAGTTCAACGATTGAGGAGCCGCCTCTAACCGTTTCAATTTTTACTTTGTTCTGATACTGACTAATAAGTCGGTTCATGGTATTTATTTGAAAACGATAATGACCGCCAACGTAATTAGAATTGATGGTATTTTCTTCGACAGGAACTATTGAATAAGAAAATCTGGGGTGATTAATTTTTTCAAAAAAATTGACTTCTTGCTCAAAATCGAGATCTTTAGATGTCAAAAGAAATTTATCTTGCGATAGAAATTTCAAATCAAATTTTAAATTGATAGGTTTGATTTCTGTTGTATCGACTATAACTCTGAATGGAGAATCTTTATAAATTTCTATTTCTCGATATTTATCTTGTTTGAAATAAGAAATTTCGAAATCAAGTTGTCTTAAAATTTTTTCAATTTGATGACGTGATGTCAAAATAATGTGTTGGTTTTCTTGCTGAATTTGATTAAGCATAACCGTTGGCAGAGCACCGCCCATTCCGCCTATTCCTTCTGATAAACTTTGGTTACTGCCTATCATCAATTTTGTACCTACTTTGTACAATGGTGTTGTTTTCTTGTACGTATAAATGGAATAACTTGCGAATATTGCAATGCATATCGGAAAGATATACCAATAACTTAATAAACGGAAAAATATTTTTATTAAATCAATATTTTTATCCATTTCGGCATCTTCAATACTTCTCATGGTTTTTATTTAATTACAAATTAATTCATATTAATTAACATATATATTGTTAGTCCGAGGCTAATTGTGCTTGATAACAAAGAAATTGAAGTGGCTGAGAGATTTAATAGTTTTGAGCGTTTGGGTTCGACGTAGATGATATCACCCGCTTTTAAATAAAAATATGGTGAAAGCAATACTCTTTCGTCTGTAACGTCAAGGATAAACATTTGAGTGGTTTCTCCGTCGTCGCTTCTGATAAGTCTGATTTTTTTTCTGTTTCCCATATCAGTTAAATCGCCACCAAATGCGATGGCTTCAAGCAAATTAATGTTTTCGCTATTTAAGGGATATCGTCCGGGTGAGTTTACTTCACCCAAAATTGTGATAAGGTCGTTAAGTAATTTTACTGCTACGTTACTATCTAATACATATTGGTTTACTTCTTTTTCGACTTTTCTTTCGACCTCGCTAAATTGCAACCCTGCGACTTCAATTTTTCCGCAAAGAGGAAAGTCGATACAGCCGTCTGGTCCGACTCTATAGCCCATTAAACTGGCAGAAAGCGCATTTTGAGCTCCAGCTGTATTTGTGCCGCCTGTAATAAATGCTAAGGGATTTGCTTCGTCACCAGATCCTCCTCCATAAGCTGATATATTAATGAAAAGTAAATCGCCGGGCTTTACGCAATAAATCATTTTTTCGTCTTTTGCCTTGCCACTCATTTCGGGCGCTCTTTTTGCGATGTCACCTTGAAGGTAAACGGTATCTTTCAGCCTTATACATGAACTAAAAAATAACATCATACATAAAACCAAACCGAATAAGTGTAATTTTTTGTTTACCATATAGTTAGTTTTTATAAATATTGTATGATATTTTATGCAAAGATTAATCGTCTTTCTTGTCTTTGGAAGGATTCCTATAATAAATTTTATTATCAGTAAATTCTTTTGCCGCTATTGATGAGGGTTTTGGAAGTCTTTCGTAATATTTTGATATTTCGATTTGTTCTCTATTTTCAAAAACTTCTTCGAGGTTATCGGTATATGACGTAAACTCGCCCAATTTTTTGCCTAAATCTTCTTTTATCTCTTTGCTGATTTGATTGGCTCTTTTTGCCATTATCATTACTGATTCGTAAACATTTCCTGTTTTGTTGCCCATACTTTCTGTATCCCACGTAATGGTGTTTAAGGGCGCTGTTAATTTTTTGTATTCCATATCAAATAATCGATTTATTGTTATTTAATTTTTAATTTAATAGATATGATGCTGTTTCAAAAAAATTGTTTGCCTTGGTTAGATATTGGCTCGACGGAAACTCATTGATAAATGAATAATATTCGTCAACGGTTTCTCGGAGTCTTTCTTCTTTAAGTTCTATAACACTATTGATAGCCTGACGATATTTTGACTCAAGGATTAAAAATGATAGTTCTTCGCGATATTCTGTATCGGGGTACTCGTCTAATATGTTACGTGCGGCTATTATTGCTGATTTGTAATTATTTCCAAGATATGTTCCTAAATTAAAATATAATCGGGCATTCAAATAGGCTTTATACACTAATTTATCTCGCAGTTCGTCCATTAATAGAGTTGTTTCAATAACTTTTGGACTATTAGGAAAAAGGTTGATAAAAAGTTGAAATCCTTCTAATGCATTATAAGTTTCGGTTTGGTCAAGGAGCGGACTTGCGGACATCCTATAATTACAAAAAGGGTGCATAAATTGTGCCTCTTCGCGAAGTTGGCTCGTTGGATAACTTTGTACAAAGGTGCGATAATAATGTCCTGCAAGCAAAAAATCTTTTGTGTTATAAAGGCAATTGGCATAGATAAAGTGCGCCATTTCAGATTTTTCTGTTCCCCTATAAATTCCTATCAATTCATATAATAGTGTTGATGCGCGGTTATAGTCCTCTTTTTCATAATATTCCATTGCTTTTTCGTACTTCATTTCATAATCTTTGCTTTTAAGTAATTTTTGATATTTACTGCAAGAAGGAAACAAGAATATTACAGATAGAAATATAATATTTCGCAGTTTGAAGGTTTCTGTCAAAATAATATTAAGATGATTTTTCCTCATACTTGGAAAACTTTAAGCGCTTTTATAGTAGCGGGGGCAGGACTCGAACCTACGACCTTTGGGTTATGAGCCCAACGAGCTACCACTGCTCCACCCCGCAGTTTCATCAAAAAATTTGCATTTTTTGCGCCGCAAAAGTAATATATTATTTTTTATTGTGCAAATTTAAATGAAAAAAATGAAAAAAAAATATCATGAGAATTGAATCTAAATTCAGAATTCTTGATTTGGCACAAACTTAATTGTACCGATTTTCTATAATTACAAGTATAATGTATTGTTTTTGCCAAACTATAGAGTGTGCCTGATATTTTCAAATATGCCGTAATCACTGAAAATATGGCGACTTATCACTATCACAATATCGTCCTATGCTGGAGGAATATGTCGCAAAATAGCGACAATTCAATTATGCCCACTGCGTACGGAAACGTCTTATTTTAGAGGGTAAGTAGAAAGTTCTGAAATTTCAGAAATATAAACATAATCATCACATTATGCTCAAAAATTGCAAAAAATCAATATTTCAATTTTTCAAAATACAAATGTGTTAAATCCAGAATATCAAATATTTACAGAAACGAATAAAAGAAATCTGATTTTTAAGAAACATAACACAAAAAATTTTATTTATCTGGATCAATGCCATTTTGAACCCAATCAATTCCTGCTTTCTCCCAATTTTGATTAGTGGTTGCGTCAATGTATCGCTCCCATTGATAAATACCTGTTTCTTTTGCAATTCTTTTGAACTGCATTGTTGTGATGGAATTGGCTAAAATTACTACTGACTTGATCATGCCCTTTTCTTTCCATAACTTTTGCCCTTCTTGCATATATTTTTGGGCTTCAGGTGTTAAAGGCTTTAATGTTCTCATGTCAATAAAAGTTCCAAATCCTGGTTGTGCTGTTTGTAATGCGACTTTACTTGCTTCAAACCAATTTTTCATTTCATTTTCATCCATAAAATCACCAAATGTGATTTTGTAACCGTAGTTCATTTTTTGGATATTGTACATAGTTATTCTCCTTATATATTATTATATATTAATGTTTTAGTGAATTGCACTTTTAATTTATCTCAAAATTCCTTCTTCTGATAACATTTAACCCAGTCAATTTCCATATATGCGGGAAGTTGGTTTGGATTTGGATTTTCGGTCAATATGGTACAGAATGAAATATACATAGGCTCGTTGGGGACTATTCTTGTTTCACGATGCACTTCTGTTCCGTTTATTTTCCATATAAGAGCTTGTGGAGACCATTCGAGAGAATAGACAAAATATCTTCCAATAAAAGTATCGCCTTTGATAGTCGAGAGGAGATTTTCGATTTTATTGTTTGATGATTTTCCGTGTACTCCGCACGAAACTTCTTTACCTTTTGGTATTGCTGTTTTCAGAATATCGATTTGAGGGAACATTTTTTCACTCGGTAGCCAGAATGCGTTAATAAGTGGGAAGGCTTCTGTAAAGCGAATTTTAGCCTCGAATTTACCATATTGCTGACGAAAACTTTGACCCGTGCTTATAAGACCGGACGTATATTCAAAATCTTTTTCCCGAATACCTGATAAGGGATCCCACGATTTTCCCCGTACCGAGTCTTGTTTGGTTATTAAACGTAAAGTACCATTTTTGACTATTATGTTGGCATCAGAAAAAAATTGTTTTTCGGCTGACGTAACATATTTGTCATGCATAAGCACATTTCCCCAGTAATAACCTGTAATCCACTTCGATTTATCTAACTCGATAGTGGTAAAATCATCCTCAAAAGTAACTTCCCACTCTTGTTGTTCTTTAAAGTTTTTTTCTCGAAGCGTTTTGTAATACCACTTAACTCTCTTATTTTTAAGGAGTTTGGAATATTCATCAAAGTTTTCTTTTTCGGCAGACTTTTTGTACTGTTTGTTGTTCTTTAATTCTGTAACTCTTAATTTATAGTCATTAGAATTAATTAATTGTTCTAATTTTTGAAATCTCAAAATTATATCTGACGAAGAGTCTTTGATAAATTTAAGATAAATCTCTTTTTCTTTTTTTCGTTTTGCCTCAAATTTCTTTGTAGGCGTAAAAATTCCTTTTTTTCTAAATAGAAAACTAAATATATTTGCCATTTTATTATATTTTATATCCGTAAATTTCTTTTAATATATATTCGTATTTATTGTAGAGGTGTTTTCGTCTAAGTTTCAGAGTGGGTGACAGTTCTCCGGTGTTTACGTTCCACGAATCAGGAACAAGTCGAAATCTCAAAACATGTTCAAAATTGCCCATCAAACTATTAAAATAATCGATTTCTTTTTGATATTGCTTGTAAACTTCGGGTAGTTCGATAAGTTGCATATTGTCTTGGAAACGTATGAATTTTTCGTGCGCCCATTCGTGCAAATATTCAAAATTTGGTGAAATGATAGCACTAACAAATTTTTCGTTTTCGCCAACTATCATTACTTGTTCGATAAATCTTGACTCACGCATTTTATTTTCGATTGACTGAGGAGCAACATATTTTCCTGCAGATGTTTTAAAAATCTCTTTTTTTCTATCAGTAATTTTGAGGAATTTGCCATCTACCATTGCGCCGATGTCTCCCGTATGAAACCATCCTTGAGTGTCAATAGATGCTTCGGTAGCTGCGTCATCTTTGTAATAACCTTTCATAACGTTTGGACCTTTGACTAAAATTTCGCCGTCGTCGTCAATTTTTACTTCTACTTTATCTGCCAATGGACCGACTGTGCCAATCATAAGGTTATTAGGTGTTTTGAGATGGTTAACGGCAATAACTGGAGATGTTTCTGTAAGTCCGTAACCTTCTTGTAGTGGAATTCCTGCGGCAAAAAAGAGTCGGGAGAGCCTCGGCTGTAGCGCTGCACCACCGGAAACAATAAATTTTAATTTTCCTCCTAATGCTTTTTTCCATTTTGAGAATACTAAAATTCGGAAAAATTTTAAGCGTATATTGTACCAAATACTATTTTTGCCATTGTTTGCATAATTCTCTCCTAATTCTAATGATTTTGTAAAAACCCATTTTTTGAAACCACGCAATTCGTTCCCTTTGGAGATAATTTTTTCGTGTATCTTTTCTAAAACGCGAGGTACTGATACAAAAGCAGATACTTTTACGTCTTGTATATCTTGTGATATAGTTCCAAGATTTTCGGCATAATAAATTGAACAACCGTAGTATTGAAACAAATAATTTACCATCCGCTCAAAAACGTGGCAAAGAGGCAAAAAGCTAAGGATACGGTCTTCGGGAGTTAGCGGAAAAACTAAACAACTTTTAACGTTACTGATAAAATTTGAATGAGTTAGCATCACTCCTTTTGCGACTCCTGTTGTCCCCGAAGTATAAATAATTGAAACAACATCATCGGGCGAAATTGAGTCACAAATTTCTTTAAATTTTTCTTTATGTTTAACTCGAACATTCTCGCCTGTATAAGCAATCTCAGCCCAATGAGGAACATTTTCATAAAAATTGAATGTATAAACTTTTTCGATGAATGAAATTTCTTTAGCTATTACGCTAAGTCGGTCATAAAGAGACTTATCCGAGACAATAACAATTCGTGCATCTGAATGAGCAAGAATATGTTGGTAATCAGCATCTCCGATGTTTGGGTAAATCGGAACGTGAATAACACCGACCATCGCCATACCCATATCCACGAAATTCCACTCGGGACGGTTATTTGATATTGTGGCTATTTTATCTCCTTTATTGAAACCCATTTCCAAAAGTCCGTAGGCAAATTTTTTGGCATATAGATAATAGTCATCGCCGCTAAATTTTATCCACTGTCCGTCTTGTTTTGCGGCAAGATTATCTGACTTGTTATGATTTAACTTGATATTTTCAAGTATGTCATACGTTCTTCTAATTTCCATATTTTTAATACTCAAAAAAATATTTTGTTTAAAAAAGTTTAACGCAAAAGTAGAATAAAAATTTTGATTTTCAAAAAAAATTTATATATTTTGTTAAAAATTTTTTATCTTATATAATTCTTAACACTTGTTAAAGTAGTGATTATCAGAAATAACTGTTAAATTCAAAATTCCTTAAGTAAATTATGTAGGTTTTTAATAATCAGGATGGAATTGAGTCGCATTTTGGAAAACTAAAATCTCTACATTTTTGCATCCCCAAAATTGCACTTACGCTTATTCGGGTTATCTTCGTTGCGAAGTGCTGCGACAATGATGTTGCGTAAAGTCAAGAATTCCTTAAATTAATTAATTTTCCAACTTCCTACTTTATCAGAGCCAAGCCTCGTGATAACTCCTCTTTCTTTTAGTATTTTGATTTTTCGTTTTATTGTAGCAATTCCCATATTTAGTTTTGCACTGATTTCGTCAGCCGTAATTTGTGGATTTTCTGTTAGTAAATTGAATATAGTGTCATTTTCTGCATCATTATCTTGTTTTACAGTATCATTATCTTGTTTTACAGTATCATTATCTTGTTTTACAGTATCATTATATTGTTTTACAGTATCATTACCTTGTTTTACAGTATCATTACTTTGTTTTACAGTATCATTATCTTGTTTTACAGTATCATTATCTTGTTTTACAGTATCATTATTTTGTTTTACAGTATCATTATCTTGTTTTACAGTATCACTATCTTGTTTTACAGTATCATTATCTTGTTTTACAGTATCATTATTTTGTTTTACAGTATCATTATTTTGTTTTACAGTATCATTATCTTGTTTTACAGTATCATTATCTTGTTTTACAGTATCATTAGTTTGTTTTACAGTATCATTATCTTGCTTTACAGTATTTTGTTTTACAGTATCATTATCTTGTTTTACAGTATCATTATCTTGTTTTACAGTATCATTATCTTGTTTTATAGTATCATTATATTGCTTTACAGTATCATTATCTTGCCTTACAGTATCATTAGTTTGTTTTACAGTATCATTATCTTGTTTTACAGTATCATTATTTTGTTTTACAGTATCATTATCTTGTTTTACAGTATCATTATCTTGTTTTACAGTATCATTATCTTGTTTTACACTGCCAATAAATTTTAGATGCAATTCTCTGTTTTTAAGGGTATTTTGTTCACCAAACACGAGGTTTGCAAGAAAACGATTTATGTATACTTCAGTTTTTGCAATATTTTTTGAAATGTTGGAATAATTTGCTCGAACGAGTGCATTTCGGAAATACCACGAATGTTTGGCAAATAAATCGTTGCTAATGTCCTTAAAACCGAGTTTTCGCAGATATTTAATCAAAAAGACAGCCGTTGTGCGAGTATTTCCTTCGCCAAAAATATGAATTTGCCATAAAAAAGAGATGAAATGTGCAATATGTTCGATAACTTGCTTAGAGTTTAATCCTTTGAAATCGAACTTTTTTTCTTGCTCAAAATCAAACTCTAAGGTAGCTCTAAGATTGTCAGCTCCTGCATAAAGTACGGTATCGCCATCAAGTACCCATTCGGATTTTGTAATATTATAATCGCGTATTTGTCCTGCGAAGCTATAAATTCCAGCAAAAAGTCTACGGTGAATATTCAGATATTCCGCTGGAGACAATGAAAAAGTTTTTTCTGATAATATTTCCGCAATGCGTGCCGATACTTTGTCAGCCTCTTCTGTTCGGTTGGGGTCGATGATGTCGTGGGCAATTTGGACTTTATAATAAGTATCAATAAGGTGTTTTACTTCCTCAAAAGTTATATCTCCTTCAATGTTTTGTTTGGCGACTTCGATAAGATACTGTGATGGTTTTAGTCCGTCAACTTCCTGTAATCCAATTGCTGTTTGCCAAAGATGACTTTTTTCTGTTTTTTCAGGTTCACCCTGTCTGATATATTCTTCAAAATCATTCATTGAAGATTTATGTTTTGTTTGTTGTGTATTAGGCACAAAAATCTACTTATGCATCGATTTTTGCATAAGTAGCGTTCTGTTCGATAAATTCTCTTCGGGGAGGTACGTCGTCTCCCATAAGCATACTGAAAATTCGGTCGGCTTCGGTTGCAGACTGAATATTAACTTGCCGTAATGTTCGTTGTTGCGGGTCCATTGTAGTTTCCCACAATTGTTCGGCGTTCATTTCACCAAGCCCTTTGTAACGCTGTATTGTAACGGCATCTTCGCGTCCTTCGGCATATTGTTCTACAAATGAGAGGCGTTGCTCTTCTGACCAACAATATTGTTTTGTTTTAGATCTTTTATGTGTGCACAGATAAAGTGGTGGGGTTGCAATATATAGATGTCCGTTAGTAATCAGTTCTTTCATATAACGGAAAAAGAAAGTCATAATCAGAGTAGCAATATGGCTTCCGTCAACGTCTGCGTCTGTCATAATTATCACTTTGTAGTACCTAAGTTTTTCTAAATTAAGTTCTTTTGCGTCGTCGTTTGTACCGATTGAAACTCCTAATGCTGTAAAAATATTTTTTATTTCGTCGCTATCGAGGACTTTATGTTGGTGCGCTTTTTCGACGTTCAAAATTTTTCCTCTCAAAGGTAATATTGCTTGGAATTTTTTATTACGTCCGCCTTTTGCTGTTCCACCTGCGGAGTCTCCTTCGACGAGGAAAATTTCGCATGCTGCGGGGTCTTTGTCGGAACAGTCGGTCAATTTACCGGGTAATCCTCTACCTGCGAGGGAGCCTTTCCGTTGGACAAGTTCTCGTGCTTTACGGGCTTCGTGCCTTGCGGTAGCGGCTAAAATCACTTTATTGACAATAGATTTCGCATCTTTTGGATTCTCTTCGAGATAATTGTTAAGCATTTGTGTAACTGCTGTTTCAACGAAACCGCTTACGTCGCTATTTCCTAATTTAGTTTTCGTTTGACCTTCAAATTGCGGCTCGGCTACTTTTATTGATATAACGGCAGATAATCCTTCTCGAAAGTCGTCTCCACTAATATCAATTTTAAAATTTTTTAACATTCCCGATTTTTCGGCAAACGCTTTTAACGTTCTAGTAAGTCCGCGACGAAAACCTGTCATGTGGGTACCGCCCTCAATTGTATTGATATTATTGACGTATGAAAAAACATTTTCTACGTAAGATGTATTGTACAATATTGCAATTTCAACGGGTGTGTCTGTTTTATCGGAATTAATATATATAATGTTTTCGATAAGTCTTTCTCGGTTAGAATCAATGAATTGCACAAATTCTTTAAGTCCTTCTGTCGAATGGAATCGTTCAGATTTGAAGTTGCCATCATTATCAGTAATTCTTCTATCGGTCAATAATATTTCGATATGTTTATTTAAATAAGCTAATTCTCGTAGCCTATTAGCGAGTATCGCATAGTTGTAAACAGTAACAATGAATATTGTGTCGTCTGGTTTAAAAGTAGTTTTGGTACCTGTTTGGTCTGAGTTTCCGATTTCTTCGACGTTTCCTTGTGGTTCGCCTCGGTGATATGTTTGATGATAAATTTTTCCGTCTCTTCTGACTTCGACTTCGAGTTTTTCGGATAATGCGTTGACACAAGAAACTCCGACACCGTGTAGCCCGCCAGAAACTTTATAACTTTTTTTGTCGAACTTTCCGCCTGCGTGCAGGACTGTCATCACAACGTCTAATGCGGAACGACCTTCTTTTTCGTGTAGGTCAACGGGAATTCCGCGTCCGTTGTCTTCAACTGTAACGGAATTATCTTCGTTAATAGTAACAGAAATTTTCGAACAATAACCTGCTAATGCTTCGTCAATGGAGTTATCAACCACTTCATAAACGAGATGATGTAGCCCTTTTTCGCTAACGTCACCGATATACATTGCGGGTCGTAGTCTGACGGCTTCTAAACCTTCTAATACTTGGATTTTATCTGCCTTGTAATCATTTTCTACGGGCATAGATAAACTTTCCTCGAATATTTCACTCATTTTGAAAATTTAAAAAAAGAGAAGTTGAGTTTAATCTTTTGCGTCGAAAAACTCTTTTGTCATTTCGTTAGAAACAATTTCAGAACGAAACGTGTAGGCACCTGTTTTAGGGGATTTAATCATTTTAATGACTTTAGTGAATCCTTTGCCTCCTGCTTTTTGCAATGTTGCAACTGCTTTCTTTGCCATGATTAAAAATTTTATTTTATTTCACGATGAACGGTCATCCGTCTCAAAATTGGGTTATATTTTTTAAGTTCCAATCTTGCGGGTGTATTTTTCCTATTCTTTTTAGAAATGTACCTTGAGGTACCGGGTAGTCCGCTTTCTTTATGTTCGGTACATTCCAAAATGACCTGAATACGATTCCCTTTTGCTTTTTTTCCCATTTCTATTTTTCTTTATTAAATCCAGTAACTTAATAATCCTTTTTCTTGTGCCGATTTAATGGCAGCGTCAATTCCTACCTTATCGATGAAACGAAGCCCAGCGGCTGATACTCGTAGTCTAACCCAGCGGTCTTCTTCGGGTAGATAAAACTTTTTGTAGAATAAATTCACATTGAATTTTCTTTTTGTGCGTCTGTTTGAATGGGAAACATTATTCCCTACACCCGCAATCTTTCCTGTTATTTCGCAAATTTTTGACATCTTTTTATCTTTTAAAAACGGGTGCAAAGAAAATGCTTTTTTTTTAATTTACCAAATTTAGAGTGAAAATTTTTTAATTTTTTTTGTTAATACGCATTTTTTTAACGCAAGGTCGCAAAAAATAGTGGTTAGTGATTAGTGGTTAGTAGCTAAAAAACTAACCTTTGTGTACTTTGTGGTTAGATTTTTTAAGAACGCAAAGAACGCTATTAAAGTGAGAAGAAAATTATTAAGTTTTCAGTGAAGTACTATTTTTTTTTCTAAAAACTATCAGTAGCCATATCGGTAACAATGTTCCTTTTACTACACTTGTTAGTGAAATAGCCCACCAAATTCCCAGAACGCCCAGCTCGGGAATTGAACATAGCAAATATGCTAATGGTATTCTTAAACCCGTAAAGGTAATGCCCGTCAATGAAGGTGGAATGGTTTTACCAATTCCGTTAAATGAGCCTCTTGTTGTAATTTCAAAAATCATAAAAAGTTGAGAAACAGCAAGTATTTTGAGATATGCCCCTCCTAATTTTATTGAATCAGCATCCTTTAAAAATATGGAAAAAATATTTTCACCGAAAAATAAAAAAAGCATGGTTACGCAAATTCCTAATCCTAAACCAATTGTCATTGCAAATCTGTAACCAATTTTTATTCTTTTCCATTTACCTGCTCCAAAATTTTGCCCCGTGAAACTGCAGAGCGCCGTAGAAAATCCATTTGTTGTCATCCACGAAACAGATTCTATTTGTGCTCCAATACTTTGAACGGCTATTGCAACTGCGCCAAAGGATGCTGTCATTTTTGTTAAAATCATTGCAAAAATCGAAAATAAAGCACTTTCAGAAGCAACAGGAAACCCAAGTTGAAATATCTTTTTAGATATTTTTGCACCAAAATTAAACTTTTTAAATTGCAGTTTCATCATTTCTTGTCGCACAATTAATCGATAAAAAAATATTGACCATACAACAACCTGCGCAAAAACAGTAGCATAAGCCGCACCTTTCACTCCCATTGCGGGTATTGGACCAATGCCAAATATCAACAAAGGGTCTAAAATTACATTTAATATTACACCTACAGAAATATATCGAAATGGTAATCGGCTGTTTCCCATACCATTATATATTCCTGCAAAAGTTGGATTCACAAAAAAGAAAACAAAACTGAGTGAAACAATTCGTAGATATGACGACCCCTCAACTGCAACAATTTCAGAAGGTATAGCAAAAAATGCTATTAAATTAGAGGCGAAAATAAAGACTATAACGCTAAAAAACAGTGAAATAATAGAAGCCCAAAAGAGTGAGAGTCGCAAAAACTGTAGGGCAATTTCGGGAGTTTTTCTGCCAAGGGACTGCGAAACACCTATTTCTGCGCCAATTTTAGTAGTTAATAACAAAGAATTTCCGCACCAAATAAACAATCCTGCCGCACCTACCGATGCAACTGCATCCTCCCCCAAACGTCCAAGCCAAATCATATCGGAAAGTACATAAGTCATCTGCATAAAAGATGAGCCTATTGTTGGCATTGCTAACCTAAACAAATGCGAGAGAATATGTCCGGAGGTTAAATCTTTAATTTTCATCTGTTTGTATTTAGCTACGAATTACACGAATTTACACGAATTATTTGAAATTGTTATTGAGTTTACCGAAATATAATCATTTGCTTCTGCCATGTAAGTTTTATCTGTTTATATTTAGCCACTAACCACTAATCACTAACCACTAACCACTATTTTTTAGCTACGAATTACACGAATTTACACGAATTATTTGAAATTGTTATTGAGTTTACCGAAATTGTTATTGAGTTTACCGAAATTGTTATTGAGTTTACCGAAATTGTTATTGAGTTTACCGAAATTGTTATTGAGTTTACCGAAATATAATCATTTGCTTCTGCGTCAAAAAAATTTTTTGGGCAGTATGAAGTTGTTCTTTTATGTAAACATATTTTTATTTATATTATTGTATAAAAGTTAGCGAATTATTGGTCTGTATAGTATATCTGCGTATTTCGGAGTATAGCCACCCACCAAAATCGGTAAAAAACCCGAAGAAACACCATTAAAAAATTTGTCATTTTGTCAGAGTTTTTTGATGCGAAATAATAAATAAACCAAAGAAATAGATTTTTTTTTAATATAAAAGCTAAAATTAAAAAATTTCATATACTTTTGCAAAATTAATTAGATAAAAAATATGATAAAAAAGCGGAAAGTAGGCAGTCAGATGCTAGAATTAAAAAAAATGATTCAAAATATTTTTTTTAACAACCCAAAGATTACTTTGAATTACAAACAAGTATCAGAAATGCTTGGAATTGTTAAGAAAAAAGAGATGGAAACAGTTCAAAATAAATTGACCGAACTTGTTGAGGATAAGTTTCTTGCTGTAGTAATCAAAGGACGATACAAAATGATTGCAGCTGGAGCATATTTAGTCGGAACAGTAGAAATGATTGCTTCGGGTTCGGCATTTGTTATTCCCGAAGATGGCAGCGAAGATATATTTGTGTCTGCTCCAAATCTTAAACATGCCTTTAACGGAGACGTTGTTAAAGTTTTGCAATTTGTTCGTCGAAAATCTTCTCGTCCCGAAGGAGAAGTGGTCGATATCGTTAAAAGAAATCGAAATTTTTTTGTCGGTACTTTGGAAATAACTGAAAGACAAGCTTTTGTAGTTGCTGATACTAAAAATATACAGCGCAATATTTTTATACCGTCAGATAAAACAAAAGAAGCTAAAAAAGGTCAAAAAGTAGTTGTCAAAATATCTAGTTGGGATGATAAAAAACGAGTATTATTAGGCGAAGTTGTTGATGTACTCGGGGATAAAGGTGAAAATAATACTGAGATGCATGCCATACTAGCCGAGTTTAATTTACCATATTCCTATCCAGAAGCGGTTATTAACGAGGCAGAGAAAATTTCACAAACAATACCCGCCGACGAGATTGCTAAAAGGAAAGATTTTAGGAACGTTGCTACATTCACAATAGACCCCGCCGATGCCAAAGATTTTGATGATGCCCTTTCAATTAGAAAACTTAATGAAAACCTTTGGGAGATAGGAATTCATATCGCTGACGTTACCCATTATGTTTTGCCCGATACACTGATTGACCAAGAAGGTTACAATCGAGCTACATCAGTCTATTTAGTAGACCGCGTTGTGCCTATGTTGCCCGAACGGTTGAGCAATTTCCTTTGTTCACTGCGCCCTAACGAAGATAAACTTTGCTTTTCGGCTGTTTTTACTATGAACGACGAGGCTACAATAAAGGATAAATGGTTTGGACGAACAATCATCAACTCTAACAGACGGTTTAGTTACGAGGAAGCACAAACAATTTTGGACACTGGCGAAGGTGAATTGTCACAAGAACTTATTAAACTGAACGAAATTGCAAAAAAACTACGTGAAAAAAGATACAAAACAGGCTCCATCGATTTCGACAGAATAGAAATAAAGTTCGATTTAGACCCCAACGGAAAACCTTTGTCTGTATTTTTTAAGGAATCTACCGACTCTAACAAACTGATAGAAGAATTTATGCTTTTAGCAAACAAAAAGGTTGCCGAACTGATTGGAAAATGCGAGTTAGATAATTCCCGAAAAGCACAACCGAAAACTTTTATTTACCGCATCCACGACTTACCAAACCCCGATAAATACAATGCCTTCGCTAAATTTGTTCGTAAATTTGGGTTAGACGCTACTCCAAAACGGAAAGAGAATGTTAGTCAATCTATCAACAGAATACTTGAAACAATCAAAGGACGCAACGAACAAAATATTGTTGAAACTCTTGCTATTCGAACCATGGCGAAAGCACTATATTCAACTAAAAATATTGGACACTACGGGCTCGCCTTCAAACATTATACACATTTTACTTCCCCAATTCGCCGTTACCCCGATATGATTGTACATCGACTTCTTAGCCGTTACCTTGAAGGAGGAAAATCAGTCTCATCTGAACATTATGAACAAAAATGCGAACACTCCTCCGAAATGGAACAACGTGCAGCAGACGCAGAAAGAGCATCTATTAAATACAAACAAGTTGAATTTTTAAAAGATAACGTCGGACAAATATTCAGCGGAGTTATCTCTGGAATCAGTGATAAAGGAATATTTGTGGAAATTGAAGATAATAAATGCGAAGGAATGGTTTCAATAAGAGATATGACCGACGATTACTACTCATTCGACCACGAAAAATATATCCTAAGAGGAAACAGAACAAGAAAAATGTACCAACTCGGAGATAAATTAAAAATAAAAATTACACGTGCTAATTTAGAAAAAAGACAATTGGACTTTGTTATTGTTAACAAACAATAATTATAAGAAAAATAGTTACCTTTTGGGCTTAATGTGGAATAAAAATATGGATAGTTCGATAAAACTCACTAACCAAACTGATAGTTCGATAAAACTCACTAACCAAACTGATAGTTCGATAAAACTCACTAACCAAACTGATAGTTCGATAAAACTCACTAA
>Ga0099364_10000361_pt1 | contig 76435 bp, 67 predicted proteins | sample TergutTh196P3_FD_73070 | JGI IMG/M metagenome (GOLD analysis project Ga0099364, IMG submission 73070) | Microcerotermes parvus P3 segment gut microbial communities from Pointe-Noire, Republic of the Congo - Th196 P3 | ecosystem: Host-associated > Arthropoda: Insects > Digestive system > Gut ...
ATTATCTTTATTCTTAATTATTTTTCTTGCGTAATCGGCAAATTCCCTATGGGTCATTCTTATTAAATTTTCATAAACATCATTTTTGGGATTATTTTTAAGTGCAATTTCCAGATAAAGGAGCTTTGAAGGACCATCCTTGCTTGTAAAACCCTCTTTTTCAAGATCTTTTCTGTTTTTTATATATACTTCTCCTATTTTTAACCATTTATAAATACTGCTGCGATCTTTTTGGCTCTCTTCTACAAGGTTTTTTACATAGGTGCTCATTTTGAAGAAACCCAAACCCAGATAGAGCTTTTCGGTTTTTATCTTGACCAGTCTAAGCCCAATCGAAAGGATGGAGTGATCGATTGTCTTGATGGTGTCAAGAATACCCTGATTGATAATAGCAGGGTCGCTATCCGTCCCAAAATCCCTGTTAATTATATCGTATATTGTTTCCATGTATTGATTATATATCAGGTATTTAGTTTTTTCTACATGTTTCGACAAAATTACGTAATAGCTTCAATATGTTAAAAAGCGGAAGGTATGTCCTAATATGCAGCCAGTTCCGGTACAGTACTTTACCCATGGAAAATTACTACATGACATCAATCAAAAGAGGGTACGGGAGCAGTCAAAAATGCTAAAGCAAATTTTTGCCTGACCCCCGTCCCCTCCTTTCCATATGATAACTGTTATAAATTCATGTCCATGGGCAAAGAAAAAGCGGTCATGGGTATCCTACAATATACGAGAGCAGAACCTTCCGCAATATCTGAAAATAGCTATTTACCTTTCCTTTGGCAAAATATTGAATTAAACATAACAGATGGAAAGGCTGTTCTGAAAATGTTAGGCTGGAATGAGGGGATTCGTCCGTTTAGAATAAATGGGCGAAGTTCCCGGACCAGCCTAACTAATAATAATGCCTTTCCATCATGTATTTTTTCATATGTTCCGACATGTCGGAAGATTCATGATTGCAAAGTTTCCGAGATGTCAGTACCTATAGGAACTAAGAAACAATAATTCCGGCAGTTTTTACGAATGAAGATTGGATTTGTAATGAAAAATATGCTATACTTCGTTGACGATTCTTGGAGGAGTGAACATGAAAAAGCTTGTACTTGCCGCTTTATTTGTATTTTTGTTTGTATTCTCTGTCCCTCATGCGACTGCGGGAGAAGTAACAAATAGCAGACTAATGGGACTTAATAATTATGTTAATTACTTTTCTGATAATCAGCCATTAGTGAACCCTGATGGGGCAAGAATTGCAACAAATTATTTTCGAACTGTAGAAAGAGAAGTGCGCACTCAGTTTGGTCAATTAGATGGAAATCTTGAGGCAATAGATACCGCTTTGGAATGGGCATTAGCTTCATATTACTCTCCGTCTGTAATACAAATCCGTCCGGCTGAAGCAAACGCTATGCTTCCAGCAAATAATCCCAGGCAAGCAGATTTAATACTCGGTGCGAATGTGTTTCAAGGGATGCAGATCCTTCGCTTCCTCGGCGACACAGCAGCGGCAGGCAGGCATGAAGGTGTTCTGAGATTCATCACCGACCGCGGTAATGTCACACGCGCCGAAATAGAAACTTTTTACCGCAATGGCATACGCGAACTCATCTCCTCCACCGTAGATGAGGTGTTTAATAGAATTAGCTTTTTATTAAGAGGCGGTCCTAGAGGTTCTTATAATGCTATACTGACACGTAGCATTAACGGTGTGTACACATTAAGTTATGAAGATGCACGAGATGTCATTATAGAATTAGCTTCTCCTTCCCTGGAAGCATTAGCATCTGCAATGCGAAATAACACGGCTGATTTTAATCAAGCTACGATAGACGCCGTCCGCACTCAAGCTGGATTAATGCCTGCGGTGGTATTAAGCGATACAGCGCTTAATGAAGCCATAAGTATTTTGGTTAATTTTTACATCAATCCCAGTCCGGAAAATTACAATCTGGTAAAAGATTGGTATGTCATATACAGCATGGCAGGAGTAAGCACGAATAATGAAAGATACAGATATTTACAAAGAAGCACGGAAGCATTGCTCTCAGAGTTAAACGAAGCTCTTAAGCAAAGAATTCTTGCTGACACGAGCAGACAAACACGCCCCGTTGTCATCGACAGATTACACGAGAGCAGATTGATACAGTTGCGCTGACCTCACCCCTCGCGAGCATAGTGGCTTTTTGCTGTGGCCTTGTGCTGTGTCTTTGTGTGCAGGTCACGCTGAGGTGTCAATCTCTTCGAGCCTTCGGTCACGCTTTTTTCCTGGTGTTGTTCAGCAAAAACCGGCACCATATGTGGTGGCTGATTAGGTAAATGGTGACGCATGGAATATCCAGTAGAAGGTTCTGCTCTCATAAATTGCAGCCAGTCGTGATTATTGGACAACAGGTAATGCAGAAGGTTCTCCTTTCTGGAATTGTAGGCTACCCATGACAGCATTCCCTTTACCCATGGACAGTAATGCATAACAGTTATCATATGGAAAGGTGGGGACGAGGGCTAGGCAAAAATTTGCTTTAGCATTTTTGACTGCCCTCGTACCCCCTTTTGATTGATGTCATGTAGTAATTCTCCATGGGCAAAGATGAGAGCCTCGGAGCAGGCTGCTTATTCAAGGTAAATACCTTCCGCCGGGCTACTCTAACAATTTCTTTATAATCTCTTTTGCGTTATCGTATTCCACCATCATGACCTCATCTGAAATCTGTTCCAGTGCTTCGGAGGCTTTAGCATTTAATGGATGCTTTATGGCAGTATTATTTATTTCTTTAAGTATGCGGTCTATATCATTTGCCTTATTGGATTCCAGAGCGGAGGCCAGATCGTTAAAGAGAGAAAGGTGGGCGGCGGGTAGTGATGAATCGGAAGAAAGGGCTGCTGCTTTTTGATTTTGCAATGCAGCCTTTATGTTATTTACAAGTTCAGAAAGCTGCATGGCAAAGAAGGGGAGCTTCTCTTTTATTATTGTTAGGTTTCCTGCCCTGCCTGCACTTTCCAGTTCTTCTGCAAGGGATGAAATATTCTTACACCCTATGGAAGAAGATGCGCTTTTAAGGGCGTGAACCTGGGTTATAAAAGAAAGCATGTTATCTGCTTCCGGTATGTTTTGCAGTAATGGCAGTCTGTCTTCGGTATCCTTACAGTAAATGGACAGTACTTCCAGATAGCCTGTTTCAGATCCGCCTGTCATGGCAATCCCATGTTTCACATCCATGCCGGGTATACTTAATTCAATTTCTTTTTTGTGAGTGGCAGGGGAAGGGGCAGCGGCAGGAGCAGGGAGAATTATTTTCTGGCTGACTTTTATCCATTCATTTAGAATTTGGTCTAACTGTACAAGATCAATGGGTTTTGGCAGGAAACCGTCAAATCCTTTTGAGATAAACATTTCCATATTTCCTGCAAGAGCATTTGCGGTTAGTGCAACAATAGGAATTTGCTTTTGCAATTTTTCATCATAACTTAGATTTTGTTCCTGTTCCCATGCTCTTATGAGTCTGACGGCTTCGATGCCATCCATTTCCGGCATCATATGATCCATAAAAACAAGATCGTATTCTTTTCCCGACTGAATCATTTCAATGGCTTTCTGTCCGGATTCAACCAGATCAACTTCAAGGCCGTAAGGCTCCAAAAGTCCACGGGCTACCTGAAGGTTCACGGGTAAATCATCCACTACCAATACCTTGCCGTCAGTCATCAGGGAACGCTCAATATCTTTTCCTCTATGAAGGCTGATATAATTAAAGTCTATAAGTCTTTTTGCGGTTTCTTCTCCAATGCCGGTATAAGGAGAGTCAACTTCGTCGAAAGGAAGTCCCTGCAGAATTCTTATTGTAAAGACCGAGCCTTTGCCATATTCACTTTCCGCACTTATACTGCCATTCATCATTTCTGCCAGTTTCCTGCTTATGGCAAGGCCAAGTCCTGTTCCTTCTATCCTGCGGTTGGATTGGGCATCGACCTGTGTGTATTCGGTAAAGAGTTTTCCAATGTCTTCGGTCTTTATTCCAATGCCTGTATCACTGACCACAAATTTTATCAATGCTTTATGGGGATCTTTATTTTCACATTCAATTTTTAATATTATTTCTCCCTCTCTGGTATACTTGATAGCGTTTGATAGAATATTATTCAATATTTGTTTTACGCGTAATTCATCTCCAATGAGTCCGGCAGGAAAATCATCACTGATTTCCAGGTTAAATGAAATTGGTTTGGAGCCTATTCTTACCTTGTTAAGATTAATAGTGTCATTAATAAATGAAGCACTATCGTATTCTTCCGGAAGAAGTTCAAAACCTCCTGCTTCGATTTTGGAAATATCCAGAATGTCATTTATTATTCCCAAGAGCGAGGTGCCTGATTGATGAACCTGTTGTATGTCATTTCTGCTTTCGTCCGGTAATTTCCCCCTGTTAAGCACAATCTCCGAAAGCCCTATTACCGCATTAAGGGGAGTGCGAATCTCGTGGCTCATTCTTGCAAGGAAGGAAGACTTTGCAAGGCTTTCTTCGTCCGAACGTTCCTTTGCAGCCGAAAGGCGTATCAATATAAAACAAAGTGTAATGGAAAGTAAAAGTCCCAGAACTACAAGAATCATGGCAGAAGCCTGAAGATCCTGAAAAAATTGTGAAGAGGGAGTTACAATTCCCACATACCAGTCATTGAAAATTTGATTGACAAAAACTATTACGGGGCCCCGGTTCTGATCGATAATACGCTGTGCAAAGACATCATTGCCGGAGCGCAGGATATGAGCCAAATCTTCATAAGGGCCGCCGAGATCCTGGAGCTGCCTTCCAAGATAGCTTTCATCCTGAAATGCCATAAAGGTAAGGTTTTGGCTTAAGAGCAGGCCAAAACCGTCAGCCGTTAAAGAAAGAGAGCCGATATAATCGATAAGCCAGCTAATATTAATGTCTACTATCAGTATCCCCACCATTGTATTATCAATAAAAATATTTCGAACTGCAGAAACAATAGTGTCGCCTGTATGCCAGTCTATATAAGGTATTGTGTATGCGACATTGCTTCCGCTGCGTATTGCTGTTTGATACCAGGGACGGGTTTGAGGAATAAAATCTTCCCCGGGATTCATCCCGATACTGTCAACGAATTCACCGTAGATATAAGCGTATATGCCGTAAAACGCAACCAATCCCCCATCCCTGTTCTGCATCCATTCTGTTGTGGTGACGAGGTAATCAAGAATATCCTGATCGGAAGCACCCTGATCCATCATTCCCTGTAAGATATGGTGGGAATTAAGAAGGGTTATCTCCGTTTCCGAAAGTGCGGCTTTGACATTGGCTTCTGCTGACTGGAGCAATTCCTGTGCGCCGTTCATAAGATGGTTGCGCAGCATATTGCTATTAAAAAAATATGCCGCTCCCACCATCAGCGCAAATGCTGTAAACACGTATAAGAGTTGAAGATACTTGCTTTTCCAGTTTTTCATTTAACGTTACTGCTTTAAAATTCTATTACGTTACGGTAATACCAGTCCATACCGTATAAAATATTACTGTCAGAAAGTGTTCTTCCGGCTTCGCCGATAGTTCTTCCGTCATTTGTCTCTATTATACCATTAAATATATTAAGATCATCATTAAAAAGACGCTGCCTGGCTAAAAGTACTGCAGCCTCTGCATCCGGCGATGCAAGTCTCATATTAAGAGGAGTTATATCGATAGCGCCTTCGGCAAGGCCGTGAAAATTTGTCTGCGGAACAAAAGATCCGTCAATTATTCCCTGAATAAAATTTATATAAAATACATCCCAGTTTAGAATAACCGAAGTGATCACCGCATCCGGAGCTTCATTGCTCATGTCGGCGTTATAACCAATTGCCATTACACCGGCATTTTGGGCGGCTATCTGGGCTGCAGGGGTATTTGCATGAGCTGTTATTATATCACATCCAAGTGATATGAGAGTATTCGCCGCATTTGCTTCTCCCATGGGGTCGTAAAAGCTATGCGTTACGATTACGTAGATCTCTGCATCGGGGTTTACCGAAGCAACACCCAAAGCAAAACCGTTAACTCCGCTTGTTACTTCGCTGCTGTCCCTTCCCCTTGCAGCTACAAAACCTATCCTGTTACTCTGTGTTGTCAAACCGGCTACTATTCCGGCAAGATAACGTCCCTGGTAAAGCCTTATTGAATAATTTGTAAAGTTGCTATTGTTATACTTAATGCCTGTAGCGTGTGCAAAAATAACAGAGGGGAATTCCTGTGCCAGTTTTTCACATACATCCATATAACCAAAGCTCATGGCAATAATTACATTGGCTCCTTCTATTATGCAGTCGCGAATAGCTCCTTCGGTGGCAGCAGGGTCTCCGGAAAATATATTTGTTTTGCGTATGATCTGGTGATCTTCAAGGCCGATTATTCTCTGCATTTCCAGTGTTCCATAATAATGAGCCTGATCGTAGAGCGAATCGGAAATAATTTCGTTTGGATGAATAATGCCGATAACAAGTCTTTCCCTGGGGAATGGCTGCCCCAATTCCCAGCCGCGCTCCTGCTCTGTACATCCGTTAAACGAAATAAAAAATAACATTGCAAAAAGACAGTTAATCCATTTTCCGCTCTCTTTTATCATTTTTTCTTTCCTTATAATTCCCCGGCTTATAACTCGCTTACCGTGCGGTAATACCAGTTAATTCCAAATTGGATTTCGCTGTCAGAAAGTCTTTCTCCCTGTCTGCCGATAAACCTGCCGTCATTGGTTTCCATAATATCATGGAAGATATCGAAAGCACCTGACTCTATGCGCCGCCTTTCTTCATTTAAGAGGCTGATGATTTCAGGATCCCAGACAATATTTTCGTTTGGAGGTGTAAGTTCAACAATGCCGTCTGACAGTGAGCCGTACCATGGTGTGGTGGTAAATGTGCCGTCAATCACACTCTGCACAAGAAAGGTATAATAGGCACCCCAGTTCCAAAGAACGGAAGTAAGAACGGCGTCCGGGGCATCTATGCTCTTGTCGGTATTGTAACCTATTCCCCAGATCCCGGCTCTTTCAGCTTCTATTTGCGGATTGGCGGTATCAACATGCATGGCAATAATATCTACTCCGGAGTTTATCAGGTCTCTTGCTGCCATTGTTTCTCCCATGGGATCGAACCAGCTATTGGTAATGCTGACCAAAATTCTGGCATCGGGGTTTACGCGCTCAACACCCATGGCAAATGCATTAATCCCGCCTGTAACCTCGCTGTTCTCCGTTCCCCATGCCGCCACAAAGCCGATCAAATTGTTCTGTGTTTTTGCTCCTGCGATAATTCCCGAAAGATAACGAGCCTGATATACCCTGCCAAAATAATTGGTAAAGTTGGTATCGTTGTTTTTGTAACCGGAGGCATGTGCAAAAATAACCGCCGGATATTCTGCTGCAAGTTTTTCGCAGGCATCCATATAGCCCCAGCTTGTTGCTATGATTATATTGGCACCTCTTGCAATGAGTTCCCGCATGACGTTTTCTATATTCATGGGATCTGAATAGTCAACGTGGATTCTGTATATAACCTGATTTTCTGCAAGGTTCAGGTTGGCTATCATTTCATCGATGCCCGTCTGATGTGAAAAGGAATAGCCGGATGTTTCGTTAAAGGGGTCGGATATGTGAATTACCCCGATAATAACATTCTCTTTTGCCAGCGGCATTCCCGGTCTCCATTCCCTTTGGCATGAAGAAAAAACAAGAACCAAAACGATAAATATAATGGTAAAAATCTGGTATTTTTTCATTTCATTCCCTTCCCCGTATTTTGTTATCTTCAATAATAGCTTATAAGCCTTGTTTGATCAAAGGGGTTGGGGGATCAATATTGACAGCTGTTGAATATTACTCTTGACAGTTTGTAATATATATATTACAAATAATGTATGCCTTCAATTCGAAAAACTGATGTTTTCAAAAAATGGATGAAAAAACTCAAAGACAGCATTGGTAAAGCACATGTAAACCGAAGAATTGATCGGCTTGAGCGAGGAAATCCCGGTGATGTAGAGCCCATAGGAGAAGGCTGCTCTGAGATGAAAATTGATTACGGGCCCGGTTACCGGGTTTACTACAAAGATACTGGCCGGGAAATCATTATTATTCTGTGTGGTGGTGATAAATCTACTCAACAGGATGATATAAAAAAAGCTAAACGAATTGCCCAAGAACAGGAGGAATATTATGAAAACGAGTAAATGGGATATGGCAGAATTCATTGAAACAAAAGAGGATGTAATAGCTCATCTTAGACTTGCACTTGAGGAAAATGATGTAGATTTTCTTTTAAGTGTCCTCAATGCTCTTGCCCGTTCCAAAGGAATGGCGCAAATTGCCGCTGATCTTGGTGTTTCTCGTGAAGGATTGTATAAGTCTCTAACTCCAGGAAGCAATCCTGCATTTGGTACAGTGGTAAAAACTCTTGGGAGCCTTGGTTTTAAGCTCAATATTGAACTAAAAGCTGCTTCATAATGTAAGCAATTTGGTGTCTGTTACCTCTTCGTGTCTAAAAGATCAACCTAAACACGGAGCCTTCTCCGACATGGCTTTCTGCTTCGATATTTCCCTGGTGGAGCAGAGCAATGTGACGGACTATGGAGAGCCCGAGACCCGTACCTCCGGCTTCACGGCTCCTGGATCTGTCTATGCGGTAAAAGCGTTCAAAGATTCTTTCAATATGTTCCACCGGAATACCTATTCCCCTGTCCTTAACTTCTATGATGGTTTTTTCGTTTAACATAAAAACATTAACACTGATTGGCGAACCTTCATTTGAATACTTGATGCCATTGTCCAGCAGATTTACAAGGGCCTGAATAAAAAGGGATTCATGGAGCTTAATTGAAAGATCCCCGGGGCATGAAACATCAATGGAAATGTTTTTCTTCTTTGCCGTATCTTCTACCATGCTGACTGCGAGGTTAATAACCGGAAGAAGTTTTTCTTCGGTCATATGAGGGCGGCTTGTTTCATCGCTTTCCAGACTCACCAATGTTAAGAGGTCGTTTGTAATATTTTCCATATTGATTACATTTTTGGAAATGAGGTTTGCAAAATGACGGATTTCTTCCATATTACCCGTACTCGTATCCGTATTATCTGTTGAATCAAGAATATTTTCCGTGAATCCCTTGATCACCTGAATGGGAGTACGCAGTTCGTGGGAAACATTGGCTGCAAAATCCTTGCGAACCTGTTCCAGTTTTACAAGGCGGCTTATGTCTCCAATTACCATTACAAGGCCGTCTTCTATGGCTGCTATAAAAACCTGAAAGTACTGTCTGTTTCCCGGGAGGAAACGTTTCAGATTTAGCTCCCGGGTGCCGCCTGTTTCCAGGAGCTGCTGGGCAGCTTCTACCAGTTCTGTGGATGAAGTGAATCCCAGCAAGGACATTCCGGAAGCTCTTTCCTTTTCTATTCCAAAGAGGGAGCAGAGTCTTGCATTGGCATGAATGATTTTTAGGTTTCTGTCCAGACTTAAGAGTCCGTCAAACATGCTGTTTAAAATTGCTTCACGGTAACGGTTTTCCGATTCCGCTTCTTTTTCCCTGCTGCTTAGTTCAGCGGTTTTATTCCCAAGTTCATTTTGGAGATTAGTTTCGACAAAAATCGAAAGGCGGCGTGAAAAATGAAAGATCCCTACACAGGCAAGGAGTATGATTGCAAGACCTATCAATAAATAAAGGAGGGTAGAGCTTAAAAGCCGCGGAAAGAATCCTGAGACAAGATAGGAGAGGCGGAGTATTCCGGCCAGCTCTCCCTGGGAATAGATGGCAATGGCAGCATAGAGCTGGTATTGTCCAAGGGTTGCCGAGCTGCGCCGTGAAGTTCCGATACCGTTTCTTACGGCGGACTGAAACTCGGTTCTGTCAAGATGATTCTCCATAATGCTGCTTTCTGCTTCTGTGTCGTAAATTACCTGCCCGTTACGGTTTATCAAGGTAATGCGGTATGAAGAGCTAGTGTCTCCAATTCTGCGAGCCCAGTCTCCGGCAGCATTGGGGTTTGTGAATACATCGGGGGGTGTAAAATCTTTTAATACTCTTGCAGCTTCTTCAAGGTTCCTGGTATTAATTTCGTAGTACTGATTATTTGCAAAAATAAGAACACCTGCAATAAAATATGCTGACACAAGCAAAAATGCGGCGCTTATAATTAATATGCTTTTCTTATAAATACTTTTCATGTTTCCGTCCCCTATCCCTATTCTGTTTTAAACCTGTAACCGACACCGCGTACTGTTTCGATCATGTCTCCTGCTTTTCCAAGTTTTTTTCTAAGACCTGCTATCTGTACATCAATTGAACGATCTGTTACAGGATAGTCTTCACCCCTTATGGCTGAAATTAATTTTTGCCGCGAAAAGACTATGTCCGGATTACCCATGAAATGTGTAAGAATTGCAAACTCTGTTGCATAGAGATCCAGAGGGCTGTCGTACAGTAATACAGTATGTCTTTCTGTATCCAGATTTAGATCTCCCTGAATAAAAACGGTTTTTACTTTTCCTTCCATTTCCAAAAGATGATTGTTCTCTTTTCTTCGCAGGGCAGCGCGTATTCGTGCCGCAAGAACCCGGGGACTATAGGGCTTTACCACATAATCATCGGCTCCCAGTTCCAGTCCGGAAATTATATCGGCTTCTTCACTCCTTGCCGTGCACATTATTACCGGAACAGTTTTATATTCATCCATTTCCCGAATTTTTTTTATGATCTTTAAACCGTCCATGCCGGGAAGCATGATGTCAAGAATTATGCAGTCGGCACCTGTCTTTAGTGTTTTTAATCCTTCCTCTCCTGTAGCTGCCTGAATCAACTTCCAGCCTTCCCGTGAAAATGCATATTTAAGCATCTCCTGAATTTCCGGATCATCTTCTATTATAAGTATTCGAGCCGCAGCAGCTACAGAAGCTGCTACAGTTGCTTTAGCAACTGATGATTCATTTCTTTCCATAGCTATTTATTCAACTCCTCATGAGTTCCTTCTGCTATAAAAATAATTCCCTCGCAGATATTAGTAATATGATCTCCAAGGCGTTCCATATAGCCTGAAAGCCTGAGGAGTCTGGCTGCAGTTTTTACAAGCTCCGGCTTCTTCTTCATTAGCTTAAGCATCTCTTCGGTAATTGCCTTATGCTCACTGTCTATATCATCGTCCATTGCCGCCGCCTTTCTGGCAGCTCCTGCATCCTGTGCAAGATATGCAGAGAAGGCTGCTTTAAGCATTTTCTGTCCGGTTAAAGCCATACGTTCTATTCTTTCTGAAGAACGGAAGGCCGGCCGTTTGGAAAGTTTCTCGGCGGATTTAACAAGATGAATGCCGTAGTCTCCCACCCTTTCCATGCTTGCACTTATTTTAATTATTGTTAAGAGTTCACGTAGATCCCTTGCCACAGGTCTCTTGGTTGCAATCAATACAAAGACCATTTCTTCAATTTTAACATGAAGGGCATCCACTATTTTGCCGCTCATCCTTACTTCCTGAGACAGGGCTTTGTCTCCTGTGCGCAATACGCTTAGAGCTTTTCCAAGATCTTCACCAACCCTGGCTGCCATAAGGGCAAGCTCTTCTCTTATATTGTTTAATTCCTGCATAATTACTCCAATTCTCCTAGCCGAAACGGCCTGATATATAATCTTCTGTACGTTTATCAACCGGATTGGTAAACACCTTCGCTGTTTCAGCATACTCTATAAGGTCTCCAAGTAAAAAGAAGGCTGTCCTGTCGCTTATCCTTGAAGCCTGGCTCATTGAATGGGTAACTATTATTATGCTGAAATCTTTTTTTAGTTCCCCGATTAGTTCTTCGATTCTTCCTGTGGCTATCGGGTCAAGTGCGCTTGTGGGCTCGTCCATTAAAATAATTTCGGGGGACATGGCAATGCTTCTTGCGATGCAGAGCCTTTGCTGCTGTCCGCCGGAAAGGCTCTGTGCGGATTTTTTTAACCTGTCCTTTACCTCATCCCAGAGGGCGGCCTTTATCAATGATTGCTCGACAAGCTCTGCAAGTGCTTTTCTGTCTCTCATGCCCTGCATCCTGCGTCCGTATGCGACATTGTCGAAGACGCTCATGTTAAAAGGGTTGGGCTTTTGGAAAACCATGCCGACCCTTGTGCGGAGTTCGGTTACATCGATGCTGCCGTTAATGTCTTCTCCGTCCAGGAGGACTTCGCCCGTTATCCGGCAGTCGGGAATGAGATCGTTCATCCTGTTGATAACACGAATAAAGGTTGATTTTCCGCAGCCGGAAGGGCCGATAAGGGCAGCAGCTTCGTTTTTGTTCAGATCAAAATATATTTTTTTCAGAGCCTGGAAGTCTCCATAATAAAGATCCAGATCCCTGACAATTAATTTCTTGTCGTTCATTAGTCTATATTCTCTCCTGTCTGACCAAAACTCATTCCTATGAGTTTTACCGCAGTATTGATGATCAGTATTAATATTATAAGTACAGCAGCGGCAGTAAATGCAAGGGCAAAATCGTCCGGATGTATTGCCTCTTTGGTTAAATAATAGAGGTGTATGGTTAAGGTTCTGCCCGGCTCGAAGATTGACCTTGGCAAATGCCTTGCAATTCCTACGGTAAGAAGTACCGGCGCCGATTCTCCGACAACCCTTCCTGTAGCAAGGATGGCTGCTGTCAGAATTCCCGGCAATGCCGGTGGCAGAACGGCATGTCTTATGGTCTGGAGCTTTGTTGCGCCAAGTGAAAGGGAGCCTTCCCTGAAAGAGGCAGGCACTGTTTTTAAAGCTTCTTCTGTTGTCCTTATAATAACGGGAAGTATCATTATGCTAAGGGTTAGGCCGCCGGCAGCTATTGACTGGCCAAGGTTAAAGATGCGGACAAAGAGGAGGAGTCCGAAGAGGCCGTACACAATGGAAGGGATTCCTGCAAGAGTGTCTATGGCCAGTCCTATGAACCTGCTTTGGGTGGATTTTCTTGCATACTCGTTCAGGTAAATGGCTGTCATTATTCCAATGGGAAGGGCAAGGCTTAGTGCAACAATGACCGTCATAAATGTGGAAACGATCATCGGGAGGAAACTCTCTGCGGCCGGACCAAAGACAGTGGAAAAGTTTAGCTTGCCTGCAGATTGTGAGAGTATGTACACTACAATGCCGATTAAGGAAATGCTGACTGCAAGGCATGCGAAGACCATTAGGCCATAAAATATTTTATCGATTATTTTTTGCTTTATTCTCACTCTTCTCCTCCCCTCCTGCGCAATACAAGAACAAAACCGTTTAAAATAAAAATCATTATAAGAAGTACTATCCCCACAGAAAAGAGCATGTTCGCATGTCTTTCTGCCGCATATCCCATTTCCAGAGCAATGGTGGCTGTAAGGGTTCTTACGCTTTGCAGGGGATTTGTGATCATCTGCGGAGAGTTGCCTGCAACAAGAATGACCGCCATTGTTTCTCCCACAGCTCGGGAGAAGCCGAGGATTATTGCGGCTATCACTCCGGATCTTGCATGGGGCAGTACAACAAAGAATGATGTCTGCATCTTGCTTGCTCCGACAGCGAGGGAGGCTTCACGTCTTGAACGCGGCACTGCCTTTAAACATTTTTCAGATACCATTATGACGGTGGGAAGTATCATTACCGACAAAACAATTATTGCCGCAAGGAGGCTGCTCCCCGATGGTACGCCGAATGTATTTCTAATAAAGGGAACTATAACCATAAGGCCGAAAAACCCGTATACAACCGAAGGGATTCCTGCCAATAACTCTACTCCGCCGCGGAAGAAGCTTGCAATTTTTTTTGGCATGAACTCTGACATAAAGAGGGCGCAGAGAATTGCAATTGGCACTCCTAAAGCAAGAGCACCTAGACAGACAAGGAAGCTCCCCAGGATCATTGGCAAAATTCCATATACCTTTTCGTCTGTGGGGAGCCATGCTCTTCCGGTAATAAAACTGAAAACATTGTAAGAGGGTTCCGGCAGTATTATGTGGACTCTCTGATTTAGTCCTGCCATTGTTCCGGGATATGTTAATGAGTAGGTATATGCATCAGGATATGTTACCTGGGCTTCCGGTGCATCTATCGGCAGTAATAAGGTTGTGCGGTAATTATTTTCCGGGGCAAGGTTTAATTCCAGGTTTTTTTCCTCACCCCTGTTGATAAAGTCTATGTTGATTCTTCTTGTGTCCCATGGCAGTTCAATAAAGCCGCGTGGGTCTTCGTAGACTATGCCGTTTACCGTTACAGAGTCCAGTCTTTCAAATACCAGCCGAATTGTTCTTGCCGTAGGAAAAAGAAAGGGCTCTGTCCCCTGGATAAAGATGAAAATAATAATGGCTCCCAAGGCTAAGGTTCCTGTAAAGGAGAAAGCCTTAAAGAGCCATGTAAAAATCTTATCTGTAAGCTTGCGGTTAAACATCAATAGGGGAGTTTAGTTAACACTTACCCAGCTTCTTGAAACAATGGCCTGTCCTTCTGTACCCATTACCCAATCCAGGAAAGCTCTGGCTGCCGGGCTTGGTGCTACGCCTGTCCTTGTAATAAGGATGAAGGGTCTTGCAATTCTATATGAGCCGTTTCTGATATTTGCCACTGTGGGAGCTGCACCTTCTATGTTGAGTGCTTTTACGGAATTATCTACCGAACCGGAAGAAATATATCCGATTGCATCGGGATTACCGGCTACTGCCGACCTTATGGCACCTGTTCCGTCCAGAATGATTACATTGGATGCAAGAGCAGCATCTGTAAAATCAAGTATTTCCTGGAAGGCACCTCTGGTACCGGAACCGGGCTCACGGGAAATAACTGCGATTCCTCCGGTCTTGCCATTTGCGGCTGCTCCGAGCTGTTCCCATCTGGTGATAACACCGGTATAAATATCCCTTACCTGATCTATTGTTAAATTGCTGATGGGGCTGCTGCTGTTAATGATAACTGCAATACCGTCAATTGCTACAACTAGCGGCTCAAGACCGGTTCCGATTTCGGCTGGTCTTAATTCGCGGCTTGACATTCCAATGTCGTAAATTCCGCTGGCAGATCCTGTAATTCCGTCTCCGGAACCTGTTCCACTAATTGTGATTGTGACATTGGGATTTAATCTTGCATATTCAGCCTGGAAGAGTTCCATTAATGGGGTAACCGAGGTAGAGCCGCCCACAGAAATTGTCGCTGCTGCCTGGGAGCCTCTCTGGCTGCCTCCGCCTGCAAAAGCAAAAGCTGCACCAATTGTTAATAACAATAATACATTTAAAATTCGTTTCATAAATACTCCTTAATCATAATATGTTTAAAAAATGATTTCTTTGTGTTAAGGAATGATGAATGAATTGTTAAAATTTGGTTAAATCGGTATAATAAATCAGAGGTATATATGAAAAAAGTTATTTTTGCCATGATCTTTATCTTTGTATTGGCTTTTCTTCCGGCACAATCATCTGACAGTCCTGCCCTAAGGCCGATTATTCATCATTTTTCCGCCGGTAATTATTCCAATGTTCCGCTTACAAGGACACAGATAGATTTAATTGTTCAGGCAGGTCTTCGTGCGCCGAGTGCGGGAAATAGACAGCCCTGGCTTATAACCGTTGTACAGGACATTAATCTTGCAAGGCAGATTCTTCCCCAAATTACCGATGGGAATATTCTTATTGTTGTTTCCGGGGCAGGGGATGGAAGGACAAATGGTGTTGTTATTCTTGATTGTGCACTGGCTGCCCAGAGCATGTTTCTTGCAGCACAGGCAATGAATCTTGGTGCAAGGCAGTATACAAACGCCGCCCTTATTAATAGAACAAATAACCTTAAAACTGAACTGGGAATTCCTCAGGATCACAATGCCATAATTGTTACACGTTTTGGCAATCTGCCGCCCGGAGTGGATGTAATGACATCGGCATCGCCAAGAGCAGATCCGAATACAAGGGTAATTTACAGATAGCAGGCTTGTACCGACATAGCCGGCCTCGCCCTTCACCGCTAAAACCTTCCTGAATTCCTGACATTGTTCATTAAAGCCCTGTAAGGGTTTCTGCTGTTTTTCAGGTAGGCCTTATAAGCGGAAGAATTTTCGTAGTATTCGTCCAGTCCCTTAAATGATGAGGATTCATCGCAGCGGTAGAGCTCCATTAATGTTGGAAAGAGGGGAGATGCCATTATTTCGGAAGTCTTGGAAAGGGGCAGGCGCTTAAGGGCGGCAGGGAGCATGTGATTTCTTACAAGATAGTAAATGTCTTCTATAAGGGATTTTTCAAAACCCAGATTTCCCAGAAAACGCGATGATGCCTTTGCTCCCAGTTCTGCATGGCCGTCAAAACGGCGGCCGCTATTTGTATCTGAAATCGGTTTTCCTGAATCGTGGAGGAGGAGACCGAGAGAGAGGCGGAGATCGTGGATTCCCGATGCAGGTGCCTTCCTGTGACGGAAGGTTTCCAGGGTATGCTTCCAGACATTGCCTTCGGGATGAAATTCCTTTGCATGATCCACATAATCGTAGGAGGCAAGTTCCGGCCACATTTCGTTTAACAGGTCATACTTCTTAATCATTTCCAGACCCCAGTCCGGCCTTGGAGAGACCATGAGGTTTACAAGAAATGTTCTTTGCACTTCCGGCTCCGGAACCGAATCCATAAAACAATTATCCAGAATAATTTCCAGATCCGGCTGATAATAACCGTAGCGTGAAACAAGGAGGGATGCATCCATTAGGGTACGAAAGCGGCCATGTATCTGGTAATTGCCGGTTTTCATTATTGAGGTGTCATTAGCATCATGACTGTCGGGTATTTGTTCGGGAGTTAAAAGATCCTGATCAAGGAGGATGGCTCTTTTTGTTTTTAATTCCTTTAAAAGATAATATACCCCGCCATGATCCCGGAAATGTCCGCTCTGCCAGTCCCATTCAAAAGATAAGATTGGCAGGGGGTGGGAAGAATGTTCGTCTTCGCTGCAGTTAAAGTAAAGGCATTTGTCGGGCAGGTCTGCTGCCGCATCGGCAATATTTACACCCGGGAAACGCAGGTCATCCACATGACGTGCAAGGATTGCTATATCAGCATTTGTCTCCATGCGGCAGCAGGGAAGGGGAGACAGACCCATGTATAAGTCTATTGCATCGAAGCCGCGAAATTTCACTGTATAGCCTTCGGCAGCAAGGATGGAGCAAATGCCGCCAAAGTCCGGTTTTGTTTTTAAGTTCATGACAATGCTTCTGTAAACTCATCAAACCTGTAACCCGAGGCTTTCTCTGCAGTCCGGAAAACCTCTGTAACTTTTTCTATTGTCTTGATATAAGCCGCCTTGTTTGGTACATCATCTGTAACTCCAAGTGTCAGGATGAAGGGAACCAGGAATAAGGTTTCTTCAAAAGCCTCCTTGTTAAACCATGTTACATCATCAAAACGATTCACCCCAAGAATCTTTCTGAAATCCGGGGCATCATAATTTTCCAGAATTATTGCTGCCGCAAGGGTTTTGGCTTCGCCTTCTATTGCCATGTCTTTGCCGGAAACGCTTCTTGTTAAAAGAGCCATTACAATGTCCCTTGCTTTTTCGGCAGTGTAATATGGTATTCCCTCATGTATCCAGCTTTCCATGAGTACCCTGTCCAATTGCCAGTGAAGTGCCAATGCCGCAGCTTCCTTACCGTCCCTTTCTCTGTCCATACATAGCATGAGAAGTAAATTATATCCGGTTGCCAGCATTGCAAGGTTTGGATTTTCCTTTAATTTAAGAGCAATTTTTTTCAGGAAGGAATTTTTCTTTTCGTTTTTTATTGACGAAATATTTTTTTGGCAGTTGCTGAAATTCTTCCATAATGTTTCAAGGTTAGTGTTTTCATTTTCTTGCTTTTCAATTTTCTTCTTTTTATTATCCTGCCTTTTACTTTCTTGCTTTTCGCTTATGGTTTTCTCACTCTGCCATGGCGGATACTTACCGCTTCCGCCGCTCAGGAATATCCTTATCCCTTTAATAAAATTTTCAAAGGGTAATTTTAGTTCTTCTATATGATCATCATCATCATCATCATTCGCATAGTTTGCAAGAAGCACCCTTAAGGGGCTGTAAAGTTCTGCAAGACAGAGATCCTGCAAGGCCGCATCCAGATTATTTACTCCCCTGCCGTTCAATTCATAATTCAACATCGCCCAGCGGCTTTCCCAGCTTCCCGGTGCCGCATGCGGATCATCAACCCTTTCCTGAATATCCAAAAAGACCTGGGCTTCGTATCCGCTAAGGGAAGCAAAGAGTCCCTGCTCCATTATTGCCTTGGAAGATCTGATAAACCATAGGCCGCTTCTCTGTTCCCGGAATATTGTAAAGCAGTTATCGCCTCCGCCATGACCGAAAGATTCCAGAAGCGAATCCTGCTTATGGCTTCCGTCCTTTTGCGGAATTGCAACTGCACCTCTTTTTATCCAGCCCGATGTACTGTCATAGCTGTTATTATAGAAGACAAGGCTCTTTTCATCTCCTGCCCTGTTGGAATAGGCGAAGACATTTTCGTTTACATTCCCGTTGGAATCGAAAAAGTCGTAGAGGCAGAAATCGGCGCTGCCGGAAAATACATGACGCTGTTTCATGAGCGGGAATATTTCCCTCTCGTGCCTGTCCACCAGATATTGGTCGGGAACCTCATCCCTGTAGGAACGCCTGTATTCCATTCCATACTTTTCTTCAAAGCCTTCTATTTGACCATGGCCGAACATTGGAAGACCGGGCATTGTTACAAGCAGGGTGGAGATTCCAAAATACTTGTCACCCTTGCCGAATTGTGCAACTGCCGTTTCCTCATCCGGGTTATTCATGAAGTTTACAAAACGTTTTAGTACTTCCGGATCAAATTCCAGGGTATTTTTGATTGTAGATCTGTATTTGTCATTTTCCTCGTTCTTTAACATATTCATAAAGGCCGAGTTATAAACCCTGTGCATTCCAAGGGTGCGGACAAAATAACCTTCCATCATCCAGAATGCTTCCGCCAATAAAAGTGTATATGGAGCTTCCGCCGCGCAGCGATCGACAACCTCTCTCCAGAACTCATCCGGGATACGCCTGTTAAACTCCTCTGTGGTAATTGCATGTTCTGCACGGCTTGCGATTGCTCCGCCATGTCCGGGAACCGGATACCAGAGCCTTTGGATGTGCCGCTTTGCAAGTGTCATGGCAGCATCGAAGCGCACAATGGGAAATTGCTGACAGACTCCGACTATCGTGCGGATCACAGCTTCTCTTGCTTCGGGATTAAGAAAATCAATTTGTGCGGTATCGTTCCAGGGCATGGATGTGCCGTCATTGCCATGATAAATATAACGGACATGACCGGTATTGTTGTCTATGCGTTTAAAGACAACAGCCGCATCGCTTCTCTGAAAATAATGATCTTCTATCTGAACTGTTACATCATTTCTGCCAGACAGGTTTTCGCAATTGTACGTATAGGTTGGATATGGGGGATAGGATAACTGAAGGAAACGTTCGGGATGCTCGATCATCCAGCGGCTGTCCAGTCCGGTATGGTTTGGAACCATGTCGGAGCCAAGACGGATTCCGCGTCTCATGCATCTTTCCCTAAGCCTTACAAGACTTTCCCAGCCTCCCAGTTCCGACGCAATGTCGTAATCGTAAAGACTGTAAGCAGATGCAGCCGCTTCCGGATTCCCCGTCCATTGCTTTATTGTCTTGCTTGCATTGCTTCTCTCCCAAAGACCGATCAGCCATAAGCCGGTAAAACCCCTTCTCGCAAGTTCGTCAATTTCTTCATCGGGAATTTGGTCGAGTTTATTTATTTCCATTTTATATTTTTGTGAAAGCTGAAAGAGCCAGACCAAAACACTCTTTGCCATTAATACTGTCTTTGGCATCCATTCCTGGTCGGGAGTGAATCGTTCGTATTCATTTTCAAAGGCACTAAAGTCCAAAACCTGTGTCGGCCCCGGGCCAAAGAAGGAAGGTTTGTCTTCTTCCTTGACAATATCTAAACCTGTAAGGAGTCTTCCCATATATTTACCAAGCAGGAGTCCCCAGTGTTTCCTCATATAATCGAGCTGCCCCAAAAGGGAATCAGGAGAAGCCAGTGCAGGTGCTCTGAGTATGTCCCATAGGTTCATGCCGTCAGGGCCAAAGACGGGCAGGGATGCTAGGTGGGCTTTTAATTCATCTATGGCTCCCGGATATATTGTCTGGTTTGCAAGATCTGAATCATCAAAAAGAAAGAGAAATTGCCTGAAGGCCGGGTTAAGGTTTGCCATTGCCAAAAGCAGAATTTCTTCGAGTGCCAGACAGCTATTGCTTTCTCCTTCATCCTTGCCTGAAAGGTATGCAGATATACTGCTCTCTCCCCTATATACATCCCTTGGCGGAAAATGTCCGCAGAAATTTTCCAGCAAGGTATTGGTTCTACCGCTGCCCAGGTTTGTTTCCAGCCTTGCAAGGGCTGTATTGAAAACATCCGGCTGAACCTGCTCCCTGTAAAGTGCCACTATAAAATGAAGGATCTCGTCTATTAAACCCATGGCATTGAGCTGTCCTGCCTGAACATAACGACCGGGGCTTTTTGAATAATCTATGCCATCGTTCAGTTTCTGTGCAAGGGCTCTTACCTGCCTAATATCGGCAAGAATTACATTGCCTGTAAGTGAAAAAAGGCTGTCTTCCAGTCCGTGTTCTTCCCTTACTTCCTTTCGTATATGGAATTCCATCCGGGCTTTTCGGGTCTTTGCCCTTAGTTCGGTTTGTGGGGGGAAAATGTTTTCCAGCTTTGTTAAGCTAATTTGGAATTCCAACATTCAATAAGTATAATGCAATTTTAATGATTTGTCAGGTTGGTCATTGCCCTCATGAACAAGAAGCATAGACAAAAACCCTCTTGTCCTGGATAATTATATTATTGGATAATTGGTGTATTATATAGAAGAAAACTATCTTTTGGAGGATCTATGTGGAATCAAATTAAGACCGATGTTTACGAAGGTATGCTGGCGGAAACTGTCAGTATAGAAGGTCATAAGAATGAAAGGATCCGTGCCTATATGGCAAGACCTATTACAACCCAGAATAATGGATCGTATCCGGGAATTATTCTCATTCCGCATATGCCCGGCTGGGATGAAATCAATAAAGAAATTGTCCGCCGTTTTGCACACCATGGCTATAATGCCATTTGTCCGAATATTTACGAAAGGGCAGGTCATGGTCTAGCAGGAGAAGTTTCTGCAAAAATGCGGGAAGCCGGCGGTGTTCCCGATGACAGCGTAATGGACGACTGCCAGGGTGCTTTGGATTATTTAAACGCCCTTCCATATTCCAACGGCAAGGTAGGAATTATCGGGATGTGTTCAGGCGGCCGTCATGCCTTTCTTGCAGCCTGCAGAATTAAAGGGCTTAATGCCGCCGTTGACTGCTGGGGAGGCGGTGTTGTAGCCGCAAAGGACACTCTTAGTCCGGCACGCCCAATTGCTCCCATCGATCTAACACCAGAGTTAAGCTGTCCTCTTTTGGGGATCTTCGGCAATGATGATAAATCCCCAACTCCGGAGCAGGTGGATCAGCACGAGGAAGAATTAAAGAAGCATGGGAAGACCTATGCCTTCCATAGATACGATGGAGCCGGCCATGCCTTTTGGTCCTACGACAGGGAAGCATATAGACCTGTTCAGGCAATGGATTCCTGGGCAAAGGTCTTTGAGTTTTATGGAAAATACCTGAAGACTTAATTTTAGTTGTGTGATTTTTTAATATAGAAAACTCATGAAAGCCAAACCCTATGTAGTGATGGTCAAACCTGTTGCTTCCCTCTGTAATATGGAATGTTTCTTTTGCTACTATACCGGCAAGGGTTCGCATGAGGATTCGCCTGCTGGCAGTGCATCGGCTCTCGCGAACTCGACTGTCGGCAGTGTGTCGGCTCTTGCGAAATCGGCTGCTGGCAGTGTGTCGGCTCTTGCGAAATCGGCCATCATGTCCGATGAGGTTCTCGAAAGGCTAATCAGACAGTACATGGAATCTGCACCCGGACCCATTGTCAGTTTTACCTGGCATGGAGGAGAGCCCACCCTGGCAGGCATAGGTTTTTTTAAAAGGGCAGTGGAGCTACAAAAAAAATATTTGCCCGAGGGTTGGACTGCCTGGAATAATTTACAAACCAACGGCCTCCTTATCAATGATGAATGGTGTTCCTTTTTGTCCACAGAAAAATTTCAGGTTGGTTTAAGCATAGACGGAACTGCATCCATTCACGACAAGTACAGGCCGGAAAAAAACCAGAAAGCAAACTCGAAGGCAGATTCGCAAGCAAGTCTCCAAACAAGCTCTTATAAAAAAGCAGCGACAGCCCTGATGCTTTTAAGGTCTTACAATTTACAGCCGGATCTAATTTGCACCGTTACATCGGATACTGCAAAGAGACCTCTGGATGTTTATAGAGCTTTAAGGGAATTCAATACCGGTTGGATTCAATTCATCCCCATAGTTAAAAGGGAAGCATCTCCGGAAGCTGTTAGTGCCGAGGCCTATGGAAAATTCCTCTGCGATGTTTTTGATGAATGGATAATCAATGATCTTGGGAAACTGGATGTTCAGCTTTTTGCGGAAGTCATGAATATAAGGGCAGGTGAAAGAGCCGGCCTTTGTACCATGGCGGAAACCTGCGGTCGTGCCTTGATTGCAGAAAGAGACGGCTCAATTTATTCCTGCGATCATTTTGTAAGAGAAGATTTTCTTTTGGGGAATATTAAGGATACCCATTTGGGAATCCTCGCCGACTCTGCTTTTCAAATTAAGTTCGGCAATGACAAGAGAGACGCTCTTCCATCACAATGTCTTTCATGTACCCACTTAAGATTCTGTAGGGGGGGCTGTCCAAAGGACAGGTTTATTCCCGCCGAAGATGGTAAGGAATTAAATTACCAATTAAATTTTCTTTGTCAGGGCTATAAAATGTTTTTCTCTTATGTGGAGCCTGCCTTGAATATTGCGGATGCACTTGCAAGACAGGGGCATGGTACGGAAACCATTCGGGAGCAGTTAAGGGAAATGATTCTGCTCTTATGGAAGGACGTTGGCAGAAATGATCCATGCCCCTGTAAGAGCGGACTAAAAGCCAAACATTGCTGTTGGCATAAAAAGCCGGGGAGTTAAAACTTAAATGAGTGAAAATAAAAAATGGGTAGGAACCTGGGCAAGTGCTCAATATTCAATAGAAGCAAATAATCCTTCTGCTCCACCGCTTGAAGATTCCAGCTTTCGCCAGTTCATTCGTGTATCCCTTGGAGGAGAGGAGCTGCGTTTTACCTTTTCCAATGAATACGGTGAATCGGATCTGGAAATTAATTCGGTATACATTGCTAAACCCGTTAAGGACGGCTTTTCAGGAATAGATCTAACCACAGATACGCCTCTGTCTTTTAATGGCGGAAGTGAATCTGTAAGAATAGCAGCCGGAGAAAGGGCTATTACCGATCCCGTGCATTTTCCTGTAAGTGCTCTTGATAAAATTGCAATTTCAACATACTTTGGAAAAATTCCTTCAACCCTTACACATCATGCGGCATCAAGATCAAATAGCTTTCTTGTAAAGGGAAACGTGGTATCCAATGAAACGATGGATCCTTCCAATGGAGCTTCTGTTTTTGTAAACTGGTATGCCTTATCCAATGTTGATGTTCTTGCATCCGAAAATTGCAGCTCAATAATCTGCTTCGGGGATTCCATTACAGACGGTTACGGTACAGAGCAGACAGCCTTTGGGAATAAACCTGACAGTTATCTCCGCTGGCCGGATGTGTTTATGGAAATGCTTAAGGAGAATAATTTTAATAAACATTCTGTAATAAATATGGGAATTGGCGGCAATGCAATTTTCGGAGGGCAGGGGCCGGCAGCAAGGGATCGTTTTTACAGGGATGTGCTTGAGCAGAGCGGTGCCGGATATTTTATTTTTATGATTGGCGTGAATGACATATTAAGGATGTCAAATACCAACATGGAGTTGGCAGGTCAAATGATTTACGAATATGAAAAGATGATCGATAAGGCAGCGGAAAAAAACATCAAGGTATATGCCGGAACCATTACTCCCCTATATGGCAATGGCACACATACAACTGTTAAGGAGAGCATAAGGAAAATTGTAAATACAAAACTAAGACAGATGCATGAGAGTGGCAGGGTTCAGGGCTTAATAGATTTTGACAAACATCTCTCGGACAATGATCCTTATCTTCCAAGATACAAACATGATTACAATCGTGATGGAACCCATCCGAACAATGCAGGTTATAAGGCAATGGGGGAGCTGGTTTATTCAATACTAAAAAATGATTTGATCTCCGAAAGCTAAAACATTCCTGGTATGCCGCCCGGCATTCCGCCTGCTCCCTTCATTTTAGACATTCTCTTCATCATGCCGCGCATCTTTTCAAATTTTTTTATAAGCCGTGCAACTTCTGCAACAGATGTTCCCGATCCTCTGGCGATGCGTGTACGTCTTGAAGGTCCAATGATCAAATGATTGGCTCTTTCCTTCCTTGTCATGGAAGATAGAATGGCTTCCTGACTTTTTAATTCCGCCTTGTTAATATCTTCTTCGCTTATCTGTCCTGCAAGACCGGGAATCATATTCAACATGGATTTTAAAGAACCCATTTTCTTTACAGCTCTTAATTGTTCCAGCCAGTCTTCCATGGTAAGAGTTTCTTTTTCAATTTTCTTTTGAAGCTCCAGAGCTTCTTTTTCATCGATTACTTCCTGGGCTTTTTCTACAAGGCTTACAACATCGCCCATGCCAAGGATTCTCCCTGCTGCCCTGTCAGGGTGGAAGGGTTCAAAGTCTTCCGGCTTTTCACCGATACCTACAAATTTTAAAGGCTTGCCTGTAATGGTTTTTAGCGAGAGTGCCGCTCCGCCCCTTGTATCACTGTCGAACTTTGTTAGTACAACTCCGGTGAGTCCGATTTTTTCATCAAAGGTCTTTGCAATGTCTACGGCTGTTTGTCCTGTCATTGCATCCGCAACAAGGAGAAGCTCATCCGCCTTTGCCGCATCCTTTAAACGCGAAAGTTCCGCCATCATTACATCGTCAAGCTGCATCCGGCCTGTGGTATCAACAATGAGGGTGTCAATGAGATTTTGCTTTGCATATTCCATGGCGGAACGGAAGACCTTGACCGTATCGGTCGCTCCGTCTTCCTTGTAGATCGGGACATCAATCTGTCCGGCTAAAATAGAGAGCTGTTCAATTGCAGCAGGCCGGATGAGATCGCAGGCTACAAGCAGCGGCTTTCTGCCGTCTTTTTTTAAGCGCAGGCCGAGCTTTGCAGAGAGGGTTGTCTTTCCAGAACCCTGAAGTCCAAGGAGAAGGATGACGGAAACAGTATCGGGGCCTTTTAGCTGGAGTTCCTGTGCCGAACGTCCTGTGGGGCCTTTTTCGGTATCACCCAAAAACGAAACAAGTTTGTCATGAACGATTTTAATAAACTGCTGTCCGGGATCAACAGAGCGGAGAACCTTTTCTCCCTTTGCTTCTTCTATTGTAGAATTTACAAAGCGGCGTACAACGCGAAGGTTAACATCCGCTTCCAGCAGAGCCATCTTAATGGCATCAACGGCATCGTCAATATTTTTTTCTGTGATTGTTGACTTCCCGGAAACAAAGCGGAAGGCATCGGAAACTTTTTCGGTTAATTTATCAAACATATTAATTTTCCTTAATTTTCCCTGATCTTTATTGGAGCTATCATTGGCCCCTTGATTAAAAAGGCAACCACTACATTTATTATGGAAAAGCCGGCTGCAATATAGAATACATAGTGGGGGCCGTAATTCATCCAAATAATCCCACCCAAATAAGCACACACTATTGAAATAACATGATCCATACTTAGACCTGTCGAAAGTGTTGGTGTAATATCTGCAGGATCAATGGCAATGGATTTTAAATATATTGTTCTTGCCATTCCCATTTGCATTGTCAATCTTTCAAAGATCAATAGTCCATAGGTAATCAAGACAGGAATTCCTGCCATGGCAAGTAATCCTGTATTGAATGCGTTACTGATAAAACCAAAAGCTATGTAAACGAATATAAATAAAATTCCTTCGGCGAAGAGAATCACTTTAGGACCAAAACGATCTGCGCAGCGTCCAATAGCCGGAAGCAGGAAAATTCCTGCAAAAGATCCTGCAATGCCCAGAAGTGCCATTACATCGGCTCCTCGGCTTAGAATTTCTATCAAGACCCATGGGCCATATACGACCATTATCTGTCTGTGCACTCCAACAAGAATTGCTAGAATGTAGTATAGGGTATATTCCTTCCTTATAATAATTTTAAATTTCTTGTCTCTTGGCTGACCCTGCACCTTGTATTTTTTTAACAAGACCATGTATAGAATTATTATTCCGATAAAGCCTATGGTGCCGAAGATAAAGGGAAGTTTTATTTCGGTGGTAAAACTGAAAAAGCCTGTCCTGAACCCCAGGAAGATTATCACACTGGCGATCATGGCAAAGGCAGTCCGCAGTCCGCTATACTGCCCCATGCGTTTACCCACATCTTCATTGCCTATGATCGATAAACCAATGCCGTCTTGCAGTGGAATATATAAATGCTGCCCCAGAGAGTGAATGAAAATCAGAACTGCCATTACCCCAAAAGCCGGAGTAAAAAAGCCAAGAATTACCGCCCCAATAGCGGCAAGGATTTGTGAAATAATTGCAAGCCGGACATCCCCGATTCCTGCTGTAAGTGCTATCAACAAAAAGCATAGAACACCGGGGAACTCTCTCGGAAATTCCAGAAAGCCCCTCTGGTCTGCCGTAACATTGTAGGCATCCTTAAAGAAATTGGAAATTACACTGTCGCTTAAGCCCATGGCAAGGCCTGTAAGGGAAACGATGATAAAAAACAACAGTAATTCTTTTTTGATTGGTTTTTTGACGGCTTTGTTCATGAAGAAAGATTATATTGAATTATTCATTTCCTGTACATAGCAGGATGACTACTTCCCATTTAAGAAAATATGGTTTTTAATATTACTATGGATGATAATGAAGAACGTTTTGCCCTGAATTGGTATTCGGAGTTTAAAAACAAAGAGGTAGAAACCGAATACAGGGAATACGAAAAAACAACAAGTCTCAAAACAATAAGAGCATTGATTCTTGTATACGGTTTAATTTATGCTCTCTTTGCAATTTCCGATTATGTTTATTATGTCCAGGACAGTCCATTTATAGTATTGCTCGGTTTCCGCGGCCTTGCCCTCCTTGTGACACTCTCCGCTTTTTTTATGGCTCCAAGGTTCAAGCGTTATAACCATACCCTGTTGATGATCACAATTGTGGAATTATTAATCTGTGTAATTATTTTGTATCATCTGTACATACAGGGTAACGCCGATTCCGCAATGCATTTTAAATCCATCATGCTCCTTATTCTTGCCGTCTTTCTAATTCCCAATTTGTGGAAGAATTCAATGATGGCTTCGCTGATCATTCTAATTAGTTATATATTTTTCAGCATACTCTTTGTAGAACAGCCGCAGTCTCCTCCCATTAACCAGATGGCGAATTTCCTTGGCATTGGTTTGTCCTTCTGTGCCTTTGCAATATACGGCAGGGAACGTTCCCAGCGCCGTCATTATGCCGCAGAAAAGTTAATGGAACATATGATCATTACAGACAGGCTTACCGGAATTTATAATAGGGGACGCTTTGAATATATTATCGATCTATGGATAAAGAATATGCGTCATTATCCCTTTTGCCTTATTCTTTTTGATATTGATAATTTTAAAAAGGTTAACGATCAATACGGCCATAGTGTTGGAGATCAGGTGCTGATTGAAACTGCCAATATTGTAAAGTCTCATATAAGGGACACGGATATTTTTGCACGCTGGGGAGGCGAGGAATTCGTTGTTCTCTTTAGCGGTGTAAGCATCAATCTGGGAATGGAACTTGCCGAAAGACTCCGCCATGCAGTGGAAGAAAATGATACCGGAAAGGCAGGCAAGATAACGATCAGCATCGGGGTCGCCGAATACCGCCGTGGAGAGACCGTCCTGGATCTGGTCGAAAGAACAGACGCAAAAATGTACGAAGCCAAAAGAGCAGGAAGAAACAAGGTTGTTGGTGATTTTGTTATGCCAGAGGATAGTATACTGTAGATAGCACTTTGCCCATTAGCAAAAGCGGAAGGCATTTCCATTTAAAGCAGCCAGCTCCGGAACCCTCACCAATTCTTCGAATTGCTGAGGATCCTCATTGCTGGCTGTAATTAATGAGAGGATACCTTCCGCTTTCTACCATATCTAGAGAACTGACCATTCCGCTACACTGTAGCGATTTTCAGACACAGTGTGTCAGTTTTTCGGACACAGTGTGTCAGTTTGAGTTTTGTGTAAAATAAATACATATTATTTCATGGGAAAAAACATACCAATTTGATACTTTTTGGGATCAGGAAAAGTACCATTTTGGTAGGTTTGTTTTTATTGTAATTCTAATTGTCACTCAGACAAAGACAGATTTTTAGTCGAGCCTTCGATCAATTCTTTGAGCAAAATTATTCCATATACTTATTGATTAGCTCATTTATTTCTTTATTAAACCTTTGTTTAAAAATTGATAAATCTGAAATTACAGAACCCCTTGGCTTTTCTTCCCCCGGGTGCTCCAGGAATAATTGAAAAGGCATTATATTAAGGACATTTGAAATTTGCTGTATAACTTCAGGGGAGGGGAAGTTTTTCCCGTTTTCTACCGCATTTAGATAATTCGGCGAAATATTGACCATTTCTGAAAGCTTAAGCTGACTTATTCCACGTTTTTTCCGCCAAAAACGTAAATTTTCGATAAATAAGTTTTGGAAATGAGTCATAAACAAGCCTAATCCTGTTTTATCTATATATAAACAATGCATAACAGGTATAACAACTGTAATAAAGTTGACAAATTACATTTTATATGGAAATATTACAGTAATAATCTATGTAATACGTGGATATTCATAGAATCAAGGGAATTATATGAATAAGAAAAAAAAATATTTTTTGGGATTATTAATTGCAACATTATGTTTTTTATTTACTGCCTGCTCCGATCTAACTAATCTAAGAACCAATGACAATGATGTTCTACCTCCTCTTACCGGAAGCGTCGGATTTACTGATATGAAAGTAAATGCAAAAGTTGGTGACATATTAACTGCAGGTACCTCTAACCTTGGAGGCTCCGGTGATATTTCATATATCTGGCAGAGAGGAAGTACAATTGATGGAGGCTTTACAACAATTCCAGGTGCAACAGGAAATATCTATACTTTTGTTAATGCCGATGCCGGTAATTTTATTAGACTTGTTGTAAGCCGTGGAAACAATTCAGGAACTCTATTCGTTACATACCCAACAACAATATTACCTGCAAGTACTCCGGATTTGGGAGGGTCTGTTAGTTTTTCTGGAGACTTTATTGTAGGGGGAACTATCATTGTAGATATAACTGCTTTAGTAGGCGGAGCAGGTATTTCATATTATCAATGGATGAGGGAAACAGCTTCCGGCAGTAATTCTTATACTCCAATTCCAAATGTTACAGGAAACAGCTATACTCTAACGCAGGCAGATGAAGGCAGGAGAATATATGTTCGTGTAACACGAGAAGGATATGCCGATAGCAGGAGGACTCCCAATAGTCCGGTTATTATTGATGAAAGTACATTGCCGCCTCTTACCGGAAGTGTCGGGTTTACTGATACAAAAAGGAATGCAAAAGTTGGTGATACATTGACTGCAGGTACCCCTAACCTTGGAGGCTCTGGGGAGATTTCATATATCTGGCAGAGGGGAAGCACACAAGATGGAAGCTTTTATGCAATTCCAGGTGCTACAGGAATTACCTATACTTTGGTTGATGCCGATGTTGGTAATTTCATACGGTTTGTTGTACGTCGTGAAAATAACTCAGGAACTCTGTTTGGAAATTACCCAACAGCAATATTACCTGCAAGTACTCCGGATTTAGGAGGGTCTGTTAGCTTAACAGGAAACTTCATGGTAGGGCAGATTGTTACAGTAGATATATCATTATTAACCGGGCAATCATGGATAACATATTATCAGTGGATGAGGGAAACAGCTTCAGGTAGTAATTCTTATAGTCAGATTTCCGGTATTACAGGAAATAGCTATACTCTAACAGAAGCAGATGAAGGAAGGAGAATACTTGTACATGTTACAAAGGAAGGACATTCCGATTCGAGGACGACTCCTGCCAGTCCACCTGTTGTTGCTGAAATTTTTTTACCGCCCCTTACAGGCGATGTCTGGATTGATGTAAGAACAAATGCAAAAGTTGGTGATACAATGATTGTAGACACCAAAAGCATTGGTGGCTCTGGGGATATTTCGTATATCTGGCAGAGGGGAAGCACACAAGATGGAAGCTTTTTTGCAATTCCAGGTGCTACAGGAATTACCTATACTTTGGTTGATGCTGATGCTGGTAATTTTATAAGGCTTGTTGTTAGCCGTGAAAATAATTCAGAAACATTATTCGATACTTATCCAACAGCAATATTGCTTGCAAGTGCTCCGGAACTTGGAGGGTCTGTTAGCTTGATTGGAGACTCTAATGTAGGTGGAACTATCATTGTAGATATAACGGGTTTAACAGGTGAGGCAGGAGCTACATATTATCAATGGATGAGAGATATACCAGGTATTATTGGCTTTGAAATAATTACCGAAGCTACAGGAAATATCTATACCCTTACGCAGGCAGATGAAGGCAGGAGAATATATGTATATGTAACCAGAGAGGGTCATGCCGATAGCTTGAGAACCCTACCTATTACAGTTGCCCCCTAGAGATTGTTTTCTCAAAATTATTTTTTGCTCCCATTTTCAATTGATGACGAAACACTTGAATTTGAATCAGAAACTGATAGTAATACTGATGGTGGAATAAAGTTTAATTATAGTGATGACGATTTAGTTACCTGGAATGAACTAAGACTAATGCGCCTGGAGAATGATAAATTCAGAACAGAACAATATGCAAAATCTGGATGGGTAAGAGCGACTAACCCATGGAGAATGACTATTGTTAAAGAAGCAAAGAAAGCAGGAGCATGGAAAGATACTAAAATTTCACTTACCTGGTTAAAGTCTACACCATATTTTGACAACATCATGAAGATTGACTGGGATGCTTATTAATTTTTGACTGATGTGGCTTAGTATTCGTTGTCTCTACAGGCTTTCAATGTAAGAAAATAGATCTCTGTCACCATTACCAAAACCATCTAAATTGCTGTAAAAACAGAAATTGCACAAATGGAATTTCTAAGTACTGAAAAACTTTAAAAAGGGCAATTATTTTCTGGAAACTACCAAATTCAAAGTTTCCGACATCTCGGAAACTTTGAGAGCGGAAATGTTCCGATATGTCGGAAGATATGAAAACCACAGTATTTTCAGCCTAACATTATCAGAACAGCCTTTCTATCTGTTATCTTGAGTTCAATATTTTGCCAAAGGTAAATAGCATGGAATTATTGCATGCAGTCTAGCAGAAGGCTCTGCTCTTGTAAATTATAGCCTGCAGTTAGGGATACGAGGACAGGCACGAATAATATTTCTTTGCCCATGATAAGTTATGTAAGAATGTTAGTGTTGCGAATTGGTTCACTGTTAGGCGGAAGATATGTTCTCATTGATTGTTGCGTATTAAGATTTACCTTCCGACCGCCTTTGGTATATCCAGCGGAAGGTTATCCTTATTTGAATTGTAGACTGCAGTGAGAGGAATCATCCATTCGAAGAATGGGTGATTGCCTCGGAGCAGGCTACTTTTTGTTTAATGACCTTCCGCTGGCTTATGAATGAGCTGGCTGCGTGTTTAAGCTATACCTTCTGCTTGTGCCGGAGCTAGCTGCCATATCGCTATTCTTTCCGACATGTCGGAAGCTATATATTCCACGCAGGAACCATAATTACATTTTTTCCGATGGAGATGGTTTTATCTGATAGGCAAATAACCGCTCCTGTTCCAATCTGTTTTTTGAATACATTCAAAGCATTAAAGGAGTTATAATCTCCGGAACCTGGATTTGCTGTTTTTTTGACTTCTATTGGATATAGGGTCATGTTTTTTTCAATTAAAAAATCAATTTCCTTCTGATCCGTGTCGCGATAGTAAAAAATATTTGGGCTATCTCCATTATGCCAATATGATTTTAGTATTTCCGTAAATATATAGGTTTCCAGCATTGCACCGCTTTGAGCGCCGTTTCTAAGTGATGCCGGTGTATCCCATGAACAAAGGAAAGAGGCCAGGCCAGTATCAAGAAAATATACTTTTGGAGTTTTTATTGTCCGCTTTGCAACATTTGAACTGTAGGGGTAAAGTAAATAAATGATCCCCGACCTTTCCAGAATTTCCAGCCATAATTTTGCCGTTCGCATGTCGATGTGAGCATCTCTGGCAAGATTGGAGTAATTAAGGAGCTGGCCAGTTCTGGCTGCTACAGCCACAAGGAAATTATAAAAATTAATTTCATTTTCTATATTGTAAAAATCCTTAACATCTCTTGAAATATATGTTTGAACATAGGAATCATAAAATATTTTATTTAAATCCCTTACATTTTTATTTGTTATAATCCGCGGAAATGAACCTAGCCATATTCTTTCGAAAACTTCAGGAGAAGAAAGCGGTTTAACAACAGTAGTTTTCCCTGGGAGCTTTAATGATGGAAGAAAGGGTTTTGATTCTTTTGGAACCCCAATAATTTCCTTATTTGAAAATCCAAGCATATTGAGTATTGCAACACGGCCTGCAAGGCTTTCTTGAATTCCTTTCATTAAGTGGTATTTCTGCGAACCTGTCAGCCAGAATAATCCGTTTTTTTTCTCTTTGTCTGCATAAATTTTAATATAGGTAAATAATTCCGGAGCATACTGTGCTTCGTCTATTATCACCGGTGGCGGATTTTCTTCAATAAATCTTTGAGGATCTGTTTTTGCCAATATTCTCATTTTAATGTCATCAAGGGACACATAAAGACGGTTCTTTCCGGCCAGCCTTTCCATAATCCAGCTTTTTCCTATCTGTCTCATACCGGTTAACAGAAGAACCGGAAATCCCTTGCTTGCCTTTTCTATAATAGGTTGAATTGTTCTTTCCAAAACCATAAGCCATCCGTTTAATTTAGCATATATATGTAAAATTAAACGGTAATGATAAAATAGTCAATGGTTTAATTGAATCAGGCTCTCTTGACGATAATACAAGTTTAACAATATCATCGAAATAAGGGGAATTATATGGGACAGGTAAATGTAGAAATAACTTTAAAGAATGCTGGTGACATTGCCAAAGCCGCAAGTTCTTATATAAAAGAACAGGAAATCAGGCAATTAGTTGTAGAAGCGATCGTTGACACCGGAGCAGGTACACTTATCATCAACGAAAAAACAAGGCAAAAGCTTGGTCTTGCAATTAGAAGTGAGGGCTATGCTACACTTGGTGATGGTTCAAGGGTTGTGTGTCAAAGAGCCGAGCCGGTAGAGATTTGCTGGCAAAACCGTTCCTCTACCTGTCATCCCGTAGTCCTGCAAGACAGCGAAGAAATCCTCCTCGGTGTCATTCCCCTCGAAGACATGGATTTAATTGTCGACCCTGTCCGTCAAACACTCGCCGGGGCTCACGGTGATGATGTTGCATACATGGTGCGTTGACAGCCTTCTCTTTGACCCATGAGCCAAAATATTTTGATGGGAAGGCACTCTTCTCGGAAATAGTAGGCTGTCATAAGGGAAACGAAGACAGATATGACTGTTATTTCTTTGCCCATGAGAGAAAATGCATAACAGGAATTAAAATGAAAAGGGAGGGTGGGTGCTGAGAAACTTCGTTTCTCTTAGCAAAAATTTGCTTGACCTTTTGACTGCTCCCGTACCCCCTTTTTTATTATGCTTTGTTGTTATTCCCCATGGGCAAAGGAGTAGCCTACATTACTGTAAATACCTTCCGCTTCTACTTTATGCCATGTTAACTTTCAACATATATTCTTGGAACCCTTTTATTAATGTTGCACGTAATTTCGTAGGGGATGGTGTTGATTTTTTCTGCCATGTCTGAGGCATTGATAAAGCCGGGGCCGAATATTGTGGCATCGTCCCAGCGTTCTGCTTCAGGCCTTTGTCCCAGATCGATCATGCATAGATCCATGCAGATCCTTCCGGCCAGGGGATAAGCTTTGTCTCTAATCAATATCGAATGATTTCCTGATAAGCCCCTTGGAAAACCGTCTGCGTAACCAGTGGGGATTACTCCTATATGGGTGTCTTCCTTTGCCGTCCATGTGCGGCCATAGGAAACGGCTTCTCCCTTTTTTATTTTTTTAATCGAGACAAGTACGCTTCTTAATTCCATAATGGGGTCAACTTCCGGGAGATCTGTTTCCGGTTTAGTGTCAGAAAGTGTTTTTCCTATTTCTACACTGTCAGGTAAATAGCCATATAAAAAAAGTCCGGGTCTTACCATGTCAAAGTATGAATCTTCATGAAAGACAAGGGCTCCTGTATTGGCTGCGTGAACAATGCCGGGATTTATTCCTGCTTCCCTTATCCTGGAAATCATGTTTGTGAACTGGCGTATCTGTTCCTTTGTATAATCAATATCATTTTTTATTATTGAATCCGAAACGGGAAAGTGGGTTGCAATGCCTCCCAGTTTTAATTTCCTGGAATTGCAAATATATTTTGCCAGTTTTAGGGCATCTTCCGGAGAGCATCCCAGCCGCCCCATGCCTGTGTCGATCTTTAAATGTACTGTCAGCTCTTTATTTAATTTTTCTGCGGCTCTTCCTGCTTCCTTTATAAAGTCCTCATCCGAAACTATGGGGATTAGTTCCAGATCTGCTATTTCCAAAAGTTCTTCCGGCAAGGTCTGGGAAAGAAGCAAAACCGGAGCTTTTATTCCTCCCTTCCTCAGCTCTCTCCCTTCATAAATTCCCGATACTGCCAGATAATCCACTCCGGATTTTAGCGCATAATTGGAGACGGGTACCGCACCATGACCATATGCATCGGCTTTAACAGGAAGGCAGATCTTTCTGCTGCTTCCGATTCTTTTTCTTGCAGCCTTAATATTTTTTCCCAGATTTTCCAGGTGAATGATCGCATTGGTTGCCATTAGATCGCCTGTCTTCCCTGCCTGCGTCCTATTACAAAAAGCTCATCTCCGCCAAGGATTTCGGCCTTTACCCTTTCTCCGGAGGCAACCCTTAAAACCATTTTTAAGAAATCCTCGCCCATTTCCTTTATACTCATTTCGCCTGATATAATTGCACCTGTATTGTAATCCATGTCGTCCTTCATCTTCCGGAAGCTCTTGTCGTTTCCTGTTACTTTAATTACAGGCACAAATGGAAAGCCTGTCGGGTTTCCCCTTCCGGTAGTAAAAGCTACAACCTGTGCGCCGCAGCCTACCATGCCGGTTACAACTTCTCCGTCCTGGCTTTCATACTTCATTAAGAACATTCCCTTTTTATCTTTATCCGGTCTTATTGCATAATCAAGCACATCCACGATGGGAGATGAACCGGATTTATGAACACCTCCGAGGGCTTTTTCTACAATGGAAGATACTCCTCCCTGAAAATTTCCGGGAGATATTAATTCGTTTCTTCCGGGAAATCTTTCGTCACAGCCGGATCGCAGAACCTCTTCTATTTCGTAAATAGCTTGATATATTTTCTTTTCCACTTCCTTGTTTATCGCCCTTGAAGCCAGCATGTCTTCTGTGCTTATCAACTCATTTAGCTCAGATAATATTGCACTGCCCCCATTGGAACAGAGAATGTCGCACATTACGCCTAGGGTTGGGTTCGCCGAAATTCCGCTCGTTGCATCCGTGCCTCCGCATTTTAAAGCGACGATGAGCTGTGAAATATCACATTCCTCTCTTTTTAGCCCGGCAGCATTTTTTGCCATGTCTGCCAGTATTCTTGCCCCTTTTTCCACCGTGGGAGTACTGCCGCCTTCATCCTGTATTATCAGCATTTCTACGGGCTTCCCTGTCCTTTTTATTCCCTCGTAAAGTTCCTGTGGTTTTAGCCTTTCGCAACCCAGACCAAGAACCAGGACTGCCGCCAGGTTTGGATGGCTTCCCATTGCAATCAGGGTTCTGGCACTTAATTCAAAATCAAACCCAACCTGACTGCAGCCGACAGGATGGCGCAGACAAATAGCTCCATCCACCCTTGATGCGATTTTTTCGGCTGTGGTATTTGCGCAAAAAACCGAAGGAATAACAGCAACATAATTTCTGGTGCCGGCTTGTCCGTCTGCCCTTTTCCATCCCATAAAGGTCATAGATTCTCCTGACGGCCGCGGTCGCATTTCATATTATGGTTATGTATCCAGCTCCCTTTTTTAATACCGGCTTCGGCATAGCCAATCTCGTGTCCGTATTTTATTACCGGTTTTTTTGCCTTGTGGTCAAAAATTGCGGCCTTGTGTGCAAATTCTATATCATCCAGAAGCGTTATTTGACCTTCGGGGCTGTCTATTGTATCTCCCTTGAATGCATCTTCAAGAAGAACTGCTACAGTATCACCCGGATCTATTATCAGGCTTCTTCTGGTCTTCATCCTACTTTCTCCTGTATGAATTATAGGATATACTTAAAATGCAGACAAGTTAAGGGGAGACTATGAGTAAAAATTTTTCCAAAATTAACGGGGTTATTCCTCCAATGGTAACTCCATTCAAGGCAAACGGCGATCTGGATACGGACGCCTTTGTATCCAATATTAAAAAATGGAATGATGATAAACTTGCAGGTTATCTTGTGATTGGTTCCAACAGCGAAACTGTATACTTAAACGAAGAAGAAAAACTTGAGCTAGTTAAGCTAACCGCCGAATATGCAGGAAAGGACAGGCTTGTTATGGCAGGTTCCGGTCATGAGTCCGCAAGGGAAAGCATTAAGCTTACAAATAAATGTGCAAAACTTGGAGCCCATTGCGCATTAATTCTAACTCCATTTTATTATGGCTCACAGATGGATTCCAAAGCAATGATACGTTTTTATACCGAAGTTGCGAATAACACTGACATTCCTGTTCTAATATACAATGTCAGTAAATTCACACATGTGAATATTGCATCTGATGCCATTGCAGAGTTAAGCCGTCATAAAAATATTGTGGGTATGAAGGATTCCAACGGAGATGTTCCACAGCTTGCAACCTTTCTCCGTGTTGCCGATCCGGAATTTCAAATAATGACCGGAACCTATGGTGCCTGGTATCCTGCCCTGGCCATGGGAATGACAGGAATTATTTCCGCCATGGCAAATTGCTGCCCCAATGAAATTGATGAAACCCGGGAGCTTTATGTTTCCGGCAAGCATAAAGAATCCTACGATCTTTACCAGCGAATGTTCTCTATTAATGCCGCCATTACAGGCGGTTATGGCATTGCAGGGTTAAAATTTGCCTGTGATTATCTTGGTTATAAAGGAGGCCATGTACGGAATCCGCTTGTTGATTTAAACGAGGCACAAAAAGATCAGCTTAAAGTTATTTTGGATAAAGCGAATTTACATGGCAAGAAAGCCGGCTAGTACAGGAAATGGATCGCTGAGGAAAACCATTGCAGGCCGGTTCGGCAGAGCGGAACGGGGCAGTGGTTGCCCTGCTCTTTTATTCCTTTTTTTTACAATGGTTTTTCTATTTGCGTCATGCGCCAATGATCCAAATGTTTTGTCGCTTATTTCTCCCGATCCCACTTCCATGCCTGTCAGAGCGGAAATTTATTTCATGGAAGATTATAAGGGAATGGAAGAAGGCCTGGATGTTCCCGAATGGGTTGCCATGTATCTAAGCTATGGAAACCAGGGAGTAGAGAGCATGGAAATATATCAGTTTGATTATATTTTTGTTATCCGCAACTCGGGCAGCAATTTTACCGCTCTTAATCACTGGCAGAACGCATTCTCCGTGGAGCTGGATTTTCCCCGTATGGCGGCTTCACGCATAGAAGAACGTTTTTACAAGGAATTTACTCTGCCGGATTTTGAGTTCGGTACTTTCTATTTGAATCTTATTAGAGCGGTTTCCGATTCTGAATGGAGGCAGGCAACAACAGAAGATGATTTTTGGATGCTGTCAAAAATTGATCCCGATGCACCTGCTTCCTGGGATTTCCTTGTTCTGACAGCAATTCCTCGGTATATTTTTGAAGCCAGGTTTTATGAAATTTTTGACTCTGTTAATGCGCGTTTGTCCTTTAGCTCCGAGCAGCAAAGATCGATTAACAGGTTTAGAAATAATTTTTTTGATGATTTTTAATTTTTTAAGAATTAAATTAAATGGAGGTTTATATGGAAAAGGTAATTTTGGGACGGACGGGTTTGGATGTAACTGTTGCAGGTCTTGGATGCGGCGGTTTTTCACGCCTTGGAATTGAAAAGTTCGGACTTGATCACAGTGCTTCCATCGTGCGCCATGCCTATGACAGCGGAGTGAATTTTTTTGATACGGCAACTGTTTATGGAACACAGAGCGCCGTTGGTAAGGGACTGGAAGGAATTAACAGGGATTCCTACGTTCTCTCCACAAAATTCCCCTATGGCGGAAAAACCGCAGATGATCTAACAAGAACTCTGGATGAAAGTCTTGAGCAGTTAAAAACTTCATACATAGACATATATCATCTGCATGGCGTTAGACCGGAAGATTATAAATGGGCTGTGGAAACCTTTGTTCCCGTTATGAGAAAGGCAAAGGAGCAGGGTAAAATACGTTTTATGGGAATTACAGAAATTTTTGGTACGGATACCACACATCAAATGTTCGGCTTTTCCATTCCCGAAGACATTTTCGATGTAATTATGATCGGCTACAATATAATTAACCCTTCCGGAATGAAAAAAATAATTCCCATGGCAAAGGAAAAGAATCTGGGAGTGCTCTGCATGTTTGCAGTTCGTTCCGCACTGTCCAATCCTGCACAGCTAAAAAAGGATCTTTCAAAAATATTTGAAAAGGGACAGAGCGATCCTTCCCTCTTTGATCCGGAGAATCCCCTGGGTTTCTTATGTGAAAATGGTACTGCTAAAAGCATAATGGATGCCGCATACAGATTTTGCCGCCATAGTAAGGGAATTGATGTTGTTCTTACCGGAACCGGAAACAAGGATCATTTAACGGAAAATCTTGCTTCAATACAGGGTGAAAAACTGCCGAAAGAAATTCTGGAAAAACTGGAAAAAATGTTTGGCAAAGTAGATTGCGTCAGCGGCCAGTGATCTTGTTTGAAAGAGTAGTCTATGAATGAGCAGATCATAGAAATTTTTCCATCCCTGCCTCCTGTCCTTCCATGGTTTTATGCCTGGGGTTTGGAAATTATCCGTTTTCTCCAGAGAATGGATAATCCCGTCTTTAAAAACATCATTGCCTTTTTAACTGGCGGGGGAACTGCATATTTTTATCTGCCTGTAATAGCTTTTGTTTACTGGTGTGTGAATGAAAAACAGGGAATCCGTTTTGGCTTTATCATGCTTTTATCCGGCTGGCTAAATTTATTTTTAAAGGATCTGTTCATGCTGCCAAGGCCGGTCTTAATCGATCCTTCCATTGCCCTTATTCATGAAACAGGTTATGGCCTTCCTTCCGGGCATTCACAGTCCTCCCTTGTCTTTGCATTTTTTATCGCTCTCTGGCTTTGTTCCGGAGAGGGATCTGTTTTAAAGAAATACAGAAAACCTGTTTGGACAGCCGCTATTTTATTTCCGCTAATAATTGGTTTCTCCCGTCTATACCTTGGTGTGCATTTTCCTGCCGATGTTTTGGCCGGTTATCTTCTTGCAGCCCTGCTCCTGGTTTTATATTTTTTTCTCGACCCTCATATTAAAAATTTAATCGAAAAAATTATTGCCATGGGAGGAAGACGTATTCAAAATATTTTTGCCGCTATACTGGTTATGTCGATGATTTTAATCTATCCGAAAGACAGGCTTGTATCTGCACTTCTTCTTGGGATCTGCATGGGGTATTCAATAATGAGGGTTAAGACAAATTTTTCTGCCCCTGTTTACGGAGCTTATTCACGGCTTCCTGTAATACTGCTTCGCTCTTTTATTGGTTTTGGAAGCAGTGCAATTATTTTCGTTTTATTGGGAATGCTTGTTCCCGGTGAAGGCAGTCTTTTTGCGAATATTCCCATGTTAGGCAGAAACTCACCCTATATTGATCTTGGGATTTTTGTTCGACATTTTATTTCCGGTTTATGGGCTGCAGGAATTTGCCCCATAATTTTTTGTCAAATGAATCTTTCCTCTGACAATGAAAACTCCAGAAACGAAAACTCCTGATATGAAAAAACCTGAATATGGAGATAATTCTCCCATAGCCGCTTTGGCAACACCAATGTCTGAAAGTGCGCTTGCAATTATCAGGTTATGCGGAAACAGGAGCAGCGAGGATGAGAGGGATGGCTCCATAGAGCTACTTGCAAAAATTTTTTCCAATTCAAAAAAACTTCTTTCAGCCAAAGGAAATAGTCTTATCTACGGATGGATTGCCGAGCCTCAGGAATCTTCGAGCAAAAAACCGCCCACGAAAATTGATCAGGTCATAGTGTCGGTATACAGGGCTCCCCATAGCTATACAGGAGAGGATGCTGCCGAGATTAGCTGTCATGGCAGCATTGCGGTTATTAATGCAATATTGTCCGCCTTAAAAAGAGCGGGCTTTAGGGATGCCCTTCCCGGAGAGTTTACCTTCAGGGCTTTTATGAACGGCAAGCTCGACCTTACCAGGGCGGAGTCTGTAATGGAACTTGTTTCAAGCAAGACCGGGAAGGGTAGGGAACAGGCAATCCGTCGTTTATCAGGTTTGCTGGAAAAGGAAATTTCTTCCATTAAAGAGCTCCTAATGAATGTGCTTGCCGGAGCCGAGATTTTTCTTGATTATTCGGAAGATGAATTTTCCGGCTCCCATAGCGATGAAGAAGCCGGAGTCCTTCCTGGCAAGGACTTGGCGAAAGAGGCCATGTCAAGGTTAAAGATATTATCCAATCTTTGGCAGCAGGAAAGAATTTATTCGGAGGCCTCCCTTGTTGTTCTGGCAGGCAGGCCGAATGCAGGAAAATCCAGCCTCTTTAATTATGTCCTAAAAGAAGATCGATCCATTGTTACAAATTCACCGGGGACTACAAGGGACTGGATAGAAGCCCTTATTTCCATAAATGACATTCCTGTCAACCTGTCTGATACGGCAGGTTTACGCAATCCCGGCAATGCTCCCGATGAAGCAGAGCAAATCGGCATAGAGAAAAGCAATGAGCTTATGAGAGCAGCAGATTTGATCCTTTACGTTATTAACGGACCGGACGGCATAACAGGCGAAGATAATGATTTTCTGGAAAAATTTCGTCAGGATGGAAAAAAAACCATAGTCCTATGGAACAAAACCGATATTGCTCCCTTTTCTGAAAAGTTTATGCAGGATGAGCTGTTTTTAAAATGGCAGCCCCATGGAGTGAGTGCAAAAACAGGGGAGGGGATTCCTGCCCTGTTGGACAGAATTGCGGATTCCCTGCTTTCTCCCATCGGAGCAGAACCGGAGCTTTCTGCTGCTGGAGCCGATCCGGAAAAGAGGCACTCCATTTCCAATAATACCGGTCCCGGTACAGTTAGACAGAAGGATCTCATACAGGCTGCCCTATTGGCAGTGGAAGAAGCCCTCCTCTTGGCAGAAAGGGAGGAACCCCTGGATATTATTGCTCCGCTTTTCCGTACAGCCATAAATGCGCTGGGCGAAATAACAGGCGAAGTTTTTACCGATGATATTCTGGAATTAATGTTCAGCCGTTTCTGTGTGGGTAAATAAGACTTGATATATTACGATAGCGGTAATATCATTTCTTTAAGATAAAATTACAGGGGGTATTATGACAGATTATTATCTGGCTATAGACCTGGGTGCTTCAGGCGGCAGGCATATTCTGGGATATGTAAAGGACAATAAGCTTGTTCTGGAGGAAGTACACCGTTTTTCGCATAAGCCGGAGAGTTATCAAGGTTCCCTGATCTGGGAAGCTGATAAAATATATGGGGAAATTTGCCTTGGAATTGAAAAATGCGGTGCCTTTATCAAGGAAGGCAGATTATGCTCCATTGGAATAGATACATGGGGGGTGGATTATGCACTTCTGGATGAGGACGGTAATTTGATTTCTCCTGTTTATTCCTACAGGGATTCCAGAACAGAAGCTTTTATTAATCCGGAAATAAGCCATGAGGATCTTTATAAGGTTACCGGAATTGCTTTCCAGCCCTTTAATACAATATTCCAGCTCCTCTCTGACAAGGCTGCCGGAAGGCTGGATAAGGCAAAGTATATGCTGCAGCTTCCGGAATATTTTTCCCAAAGCCTTGCCGGCAAGGTCTGTGCCAAGGAATACAATGAATATACAATGGCTTCCACCACCGGCTTATTGAATGCATCCAAAAAAACCTGGCCGCAGGATATTATAGAAAAACTTGGTCTTCCCATGGAACTCTTTAAACCAATCAGGGAGCCTCCCTACGAGATTGGCGAATTAAGCAGCGAGATGCAGAAGAGGGCAGGTTTTAATACAAAAATTTTAATGGTTGCAAGTCATGATACCGCATCTGCTGTTGCGACTGTAAAGGAGTCTTCCCTCTATATCAGTTCCGGTACATGGAGCCTTTTGGGTATTACAGGTTCGCCTGTTTTAAATGAGGAAGCCAGAAATGCAGGTTATACCAACGAGGGAGCGCATAACGGCAGCATACGTTTTCTTAAAAACATTATGGGGCTTTGGGTTATTCAATCCCTAAGCAGGGAATTAAACAATGAGTTCTCCTTTGCCGAACTGGAAAAAATGGCGGTGGAATTTGAAAAGAATGCTCCGGCTGACTGGCACATAGATTTAAACCTTTCCAGATTTTTCTCACCGAAAAGTATGATCAACGAAATTAAGGAAGAATACAAAAGATGCGGCAAGAAGGTGCCGGAAACTCCTGCCGAGCTTGCATTCTCTGTTTACATAAGCCTTGCAAACTGTTATAAGGTTGCGGTTCAGGATCTAGAAAAAATAACAGGGAAGACTTTTCCTTCAATATCAATTATTGGCGGCGGCAGTAAGGATGGCTATCTTAACTCCCTTACAGCCAGACTAACTGGCAAAACAGTTTATGCAGGGCCTTCTGAAGCTACGTCTACCGGAAATATTCTGCTTCAAATGAAGTATAACAATGATCCTGCTGTTAAGGACGGCTTTTCTGATCTTGTCGGAAGATCTTTTAATGTTAAAGAATTTAAGGAGTAATTATGTACAACGAAGCAAAAGAAATTTACAAAAAATGGGGTGTTGACAGCGAAGAAGCAATAAGAAAATGCGCTCTTATTCCCATGTCGCTGCATTGCTGGCAGGGTGATGATGTTGCCGGTTTTGAAAAAAATTCCGGCCCCCTTTCCGGCGGAATACAGGCAACCGGAAACTATCCCGGCAAGGCACGGAATGCAGAAGAGTTTTTAAAGGATCTGGATTTTGCCTATTCCTTTATTCCCGGCAAGAAAAGATTAAACCTTCATGCCCATTATGCAATTACAGACGGTCCTGTTTCCCGTGATTTACTTGAACCAAAACATTTTGAAGCATGGTTAAAATGGGCAATGGACAGGGGCATAGGGCTGGACTTTAATGCAACACCCTTTTCGCATCCTATGGCCGATTCCGGCATGACACTTTCCTCCCCGGACAAAAACATAAGGGATTTCTGGATTCGTCACTGCAAGGCCACAAGAAAGATCGCCGCCTGGTTTGGTGAAAAACAGGGAAGCCCCGCACTGCACGATATATGGATTCCGGACGGCCTAAAGGACATTCCGGCGGACAGACTGGGTCCCAGGGAAAGGTTAAGGGATGCCTTGGATGAAATTTATTCTGTTAAGTACAGTAAGGATCATATAATAGATGTAGTGGAAAGCAAGTTGTTCGGAATAGGGCTTGAAAGTTTTACATCAGGCTCATCGGAATTCTATATTGCCTATGCGGCAAGCCGTGGAATTTATGTATTAATGGACAACGGTCATTACCATCCGAACGAAAAAATTTCCGATAAAATTCCTGCCATGCTTTCACTCTTTGACAAGGTAGCCCTACATGTTACGCGCAACGTGCATTGGGATTCCGACCATGTTGTATTGTTTGAAGACGAGATAAGGGAAATAGCCAAGGAAGTGATCCGCAGCAATGCCGAAGACAGGGTGCTTATTGGACTGGATTACTTTGACGCAAGCATTAACCGCATTGCCGCCTGGGTAATAGGTGCAAGGAGTTTCCAGAAAGCACTTCTTTGGGCTCTGCTCATGCCCAATAAAGAATTTAAGGCTCTTCAGGATTCCGGAAACTTTACAAAACTGATGGTAAAACAGGAAGAATTTAAAACCCTTCCCTTTGGGGATGTTTGGGATGAATACCTTTCCCGTCAGAAGATGAGCGGTTCTGACTGGTTTGAGCAGGTTGAAAAATACGAGAACGAAGTCCTGTTAAAACGTGGATGAACTGAAAATCAAGTGGTATGGAACTGCTTCCATACTGCTTGATTACAATGGCAATAGAATACTTTTTGATCCCTTTTTTCCCCTGAATAAAAAGGTTTTTATGCCTGATATTGACGAATTCGCCGCGGTCGAACATATTTTTGTTTCCCATGGCCATTTTGATCATATTGCAGATATTCCTGCCGTTGTAGTACATGGGGGAGGGAAGGCTGCAGTTTATTGCACGGAAAAGCCTGCACAGGCTCTTGTATTCAAGGGGCTTGATAAAAAAAATATCCGCATAATTAAACCGGGGGATAAAGTGGAGGTACCTTCCATCGATGTTCCATCCCTAGAAGTGCCTTCCATCGATGTGCCAGCCTTTAAGGTGAATGTTTTTCAAGGCAGGCATATTATGTTTAATAAATGGCTAATAATAAAAACCTTTCTTAATCCGCGGCTTTTAATTCACTGGGCCAATTTAATGCATATTTTAAAAGAGGGAAAGCATTGCGAAGAAGGCGGAGAAACCCTTGTTTACGAAATTATCCTTAAGGAATTTCGCATAATGATATTGGGAAGCCTTAATCTGGATGAAAACACCGAATACCCAAAAGAGCCGGATTTATTAATAATGCCCTTCCAGGGACGGTCTGACATCTGCACCTACGCAATGCAGTTTATTGAAAAACTCATGCCCAAAAAGATAATGCTGGATCATTTTGATAACTCTTTTCCGCCAATTTCGTCCGAAGTAAAAATTGCACCTTTTTTGGAGAACATGAAGAAGGTCTTCCCTGATATACCTGTGATTATTCCCCGTGCCGGTACGCCAATTCATACATGTTTTTAATTATTTCCTTCCAGTTATCAACCAGCTCTTTTGGAGCAAGGGGACGGGCTTCTGCTCCCTGAGAAAGAATCCAGTATAGTACCCTGTCATACTGGTTGCTGGTGAAGGAAAGTATTATCCCATCGGGAGTTTTTTCTATTTTTTGATCTTCTGCCCACCTTCGTTCCAAAATCCATAAAGCAGAACCTTTTATTTCGATTTCGAATTTGTGGGTTTTTATTCCCTTAAAAATTCCGAAATAACTTTGTCCTTCAGAACTGCGGTAATCAAAATCTTCATTAAGTGTAAAACTTTCTTTTTCTAGCTCCGCCCTTGAAATTCTGGCCAGTGCGAAAATGCGTTTTTCTTCGGTGTTTTCATCATAACAATAGAGATACCATGCACTTCTGTCAAAAAGTAACTGGTATGGATGAACCCTGCGGAAACTCTCTTCCGAATATGAGTTATTGTAATAAAAGCTGATTACACGGTTCTGCTGCAGGCCCGTAACAATATGTTTCCAGACTGAAGGATCTACCTGAACCGTAATGGATTTTGGGACTATTATCCTGTTTCTATACCAGTCTGTATTTTCCGAATTGCCAAGAGGAACGGATATATTCTCCATGAGATTCAGGGCTGAATCGTGAATTGGAGTATCCCTGTATAAATCCAGGAGACTTTTTACCATTCCCAATGCCAGCAGATCGTCTTCGGAAGCATAGGAAGCCGATAACCTGAAGGTACTTTCTGAATAGTAAAATCCTTTGTTAAAAAAATCATATTTTATTGGCGCATGCATCATGTCACGCATATAGGCAATGTCCCTGTTAATGCTGGAAATGGATGTTTCATATTTTTTTGCCATTTCCGGCACATTGGGATATTTTCCGGATGCAATTTCCTGATCGATAAAATACATTCGGGGCACTGCCGTTTTGGGAAGAGTCTTTCTTGGTCTCATAGCTGCATTATCCGGTACTGGTGAAATCTTTGTCAAGATAAAAACCCTATCTTTACATCAGTCTTTTCAATGTTTTCTTCGAGACAAAAAAGATCCAGTCTTTCCATGTCGGGTTTTTCTCCCCTTAAAATTTCAGAAACTGTGCTTTTACGCAGAATGTTTTCTATTTGGCCGCCGGAAAAATCATATTTTTTTGCAAGAATAGCGGCATCATGTTCCTGCAGTGATGGCATAAAATACTGCCACATTTTTTTTCTGGATTCTGTATCGGGTTTACCAAATGTAATTTTATATAAGAACCTTCGTTCAAAGGCTCTGTCCAAATTCATGGTCATATTTGTGGTTGCTATCAATATCCCGTTCAGGTTTTCCAGTTCCTGTAAAATTATGTTCTGTATTGCATTTTCTGTTTGCCCGGGGCCGCTTCTTCCTTTTGGGAGTTCCTGTCTTTTCCCGAGAACTGCATCTGCTTCATTAAATAGAAGAATTGGAGCAAGATCGTTTGACTGTACCAATCCTTTGTAATTTTCAAAAACTGCCTTTATGCGTTTTTCGCTTTCGCCAAACCACATGCTTTTTGTTTCTGAAATATCAACCAGATAAATGCCCCTGCCTGTTTCCCTTGCTATCTGGTATACGGTTTCTGTTTTTCCTGTCCCCGGAGGCCCGCTGAAGAGGCATGCAAAACCTGTTCTCATTCCCCTGTCTTCAAGATTTTTTTGTATCTTGCAGAATTGGGCTTGATCCAAAAGTGAAGAAAGCTCTCTGATGCGCTCATTTATTCCGGGGTTAAAAAAGAGGTTTTTATTGCCTATGTCTTCAGGAATAATAAAATTGTTTCCCGAATAATTTTTCTTCTTTTTAATATCGACATCAGAAAGAAATTCATTTTTTGTCTTTTCTGTTAACTGATAATACTCTGTGTCAGCCAGCCCATTGTTATTGTATGGTTCAATAAGACCATTTTTTAAAAGCTTATGCTCTCTGGACTTAAAACGCTTACATATTTCTCTTGTCTGAGCACGGTTAAGAAGGCAGTTTAGCCTGCTTAAATTTATTGTTTTTTCATTATGGTTTATATGGGCACAGCAAAAGATTAGCAATAACAGAATTGAGCCTTCTTTTAGATCATGATCCAATGTTTTTTGAACAAAGAGCAGATCCCTGTTGGATTTTACCAGATCCTTAATTTCCATCATCATTTCTTCGGAACTAAGCTCAAATTCCGATGCATCAAAGATTTCTTCTGCGCGTTCAAAAAATTCTGCCGGATTTAAATTTTGATTGGAAATATTAATATATTCTATGCCCTTTCTTACCGCCTTAATTACATCATGCGGAATATAATAAGATTCGGAATCACTTCTTGTATTTTTTCTTATCAATTTCCTTTCCTGGAGTTCATCCAAATCCTCCATATATTGATACATTTGTATTTTATTGCATTTAAGTATGGACGGGAATTTGTGTATTTCCAGAGGTTCATTTTCCATTATCAGTGCAAATAGGGCTGATTGTATAATGTTTATTTTGTATAGAGCGGATATAGCCTGCAGGTTTTCATCGGCTTCAATAAAAAAGGGCTCCTTAAAGCCCCTTTCTCCATAAATGGCAATAATTTTTTCCAAATGGTTTAATATTGTCACTATTCCTCCTGTTTTTTCTTAAGTATAAGCCATTCATCATGTCATACAATGCCATAGTGAGAATATGTATCCGGACAATACCGTTAATCATCTTCGCTGTTTAAATTGTCCATATTTTCTTCGGCTAGGATTTTAAGTATTTCTTCGGGGCTTTCCGCTGAACAGAGCCTAAAAAATTCATCCTTATTGCGGGAAATTTTTGTAAGTTCTGCAAGGGATTTCAGGTAATGGGGACCTCCAGTATTGCTTGAGACCATGAGTGCCATCATTCTTATCTGTAAACCCTCGGAAAAAACAGGTCTTGCCGGAATTCCAATGGCAATTACGAAGTCGTTATAATCCTTTAACCTTGCATGGGGAACTGAAAGACCCGAAGGCAGAAGGGTACCTCCGACTTCTTCCCTTGCATGAATTATTTTTATCAAATTGCTTTTACTTACAGGCAGCGAAACATCTGAATCATAAATTTTATCTGCCAGAATTGAAATTAGCTGATTTTTGGAATCACATTCCACTTTTGGGAGAATTAAACCGGGAAGTAATAAATTATGTAAACTCATATGAAAATTATGGGTATAGTTTCCGTTATTGTCAATCTTCTTTATCTCTTATATTTTTCAATGCCTTTTTCGTAAAGGTTTTCTCCCCTGGAATCTATTGCCACAACCAGGGGAAGCCTTTCCACTTCAAGCTCCCTTATTGCCTCGGTTCCAAGTTCTTCAAATGCGATTATTTTTGAAGATTTTACACATTTTGCCATTAGGGCGGCAGCTCCGCCTATTGCGGCAAGGTAAATTCCCCCGTATTTAATGATTGCTTCCCTTACACTGTCCGAACGGAGCCCCTTGCCAATCATTACCTTTAGACCCATGGAAATCAATAATGGTGAATAGAGATCCATCCTTCCAGCTGTTGTCGGTCCGATTGAACCAATGATTTTTCCGTGTTTTGCCTGCGATGGGCCTGCATAAAAAACAGCAAGGTCTCTTAGTTTTCCTTCAAGTTCCGGAACCAGGGGCTCTCCGGCCTGTATTAATTCTGAAAGTTTTTTATGTGCTGCATCCCTTGCGGTAATTATTTTACCGCTCAGGAAGACCATGTCCCCTGCCTTTAAGCACTTTATGGTTTCATCACTTAGAGGTGTTTTTATTTCAATCATGCTGATGGCTCCGCTCTGTAACCGGGTAGTATGCCCTGGCTATGTCTTGTTGCATGACAGCCGATATTAACCGCAACAGGCAGGCCTGCAATATGTGTGGCATAACGTTCTATGTGAACGCCGAGAGCCGTAATTCTTCCTCCAAAGCCAGCCGGACCAATTCCAAGATCGTTTATTTTTTCAAGAAATTCTTTTTCTATGCCGTCCCAGTATGGATCTTTATTGGATGTGCCTACGGATCTTAATAATGCCTGTTTTGCGAGGATTGCACATTTTTCCATGGTTCCTCCGATTCCAACTCCGACAATAATCGGCGGGCAGGGATTTGCCCCTGCCGAAGATACGGTGTCGATCACAAAACTCTTTATTCTCTCTATCCCTGCTGACGGAGTGAGCATGGTCAGTTTTCCCATATTTTCGCTTCCGAATCCCTTGGGTGCAACTGTTATTTTTAACTCCTCTCCCCTTACAATGGAGTAATGTATTATTGCCGGAGTATTGTCATTTGTGTTAATCCTGTCTATCGGATCTCTTACAATGGAATTTCTTAAATAGCCATTTTTATATCCCCTGCGCACGCCTTCGTTAATTGCTTCTTCCAGATCTCCGCCTCTTATGTGTATATCCATTCCGGCTTCCACAAATATTACTGTCATGCCCGTGTCCTGGCAGATTGGCTCTCCTTCCTCTCCTGCTATTTTTGCATTTTCCAGCAATGTGTTAATGACTTCCCTTCCTGTTTCCGATTCCTCTTTTAAAAGCGCAAGGGACAGGGCTTCCTTTATATCGGTGTTTAGACAGCAATTGGCTTTTATGCAAAGAGCACTTACCATGTCAATTATTTCATCTGTTTTTATTTCTGTCATTGCACAGTCTCCGCCAGTAAATTTATCAATAAAATACCGGTCTGTTTAAATCGTCGTCGTTCTGGTTTTCAGAGCTGACAAGTCCTACAAGTGAATATGTATTGTTAAGCCTGTCATATGTAAAATTGGACATCAGGCGAAAATCTTCTATTTCACTTGTGTTTCTTACATGAATTCTGGGGCCATTGCATTTAACAGGTTCAAAATCTCCAATCTGGATGTGATCCTCATCGTAATAGGCTACATTCAGGTTAAGGTCTATTATGTCCCTTATTCTTTTTTCCAGTTCTGCAATATCGAAATCCGGTTTTTCTTCAAAGACCAGAACAAAACCCCTTCTTACATCGGAATTGCGCCAGCTATGTGTTATTTTATATTCCCTTTCCAGAAGCATGGTTGCAATGTCTTCTGTTGTATGAACCATCTTCCTGTACTTTACAGATTTATGCACGAGATCGCTTATGTCTTTTGGAAGGGGGCCGAATACGCCCGGCCTTGTAACAATTATTTCTTCTCCGATGCCTATCATTATTTCTGCATTCATTTTTAAAGCCGGATAGAGCTGATCAAAATGTTCTATTATTACCCTTCTGCCCCTTTCAATTGCATTCCTTACAAAGCTTACAATTTCGTGTACCTGGGTAAAGGCTGTCTGAAAACGCATGTCTATGTGAAATGTTGTTGTCTCCCGAAAGCTTTCCAGATGATCCTGTATCTGCATCTGCATTTGCATAACCTTGTGGGGATTAAGTCCCTCATCATCGTTTACCAGTTCAAGGCCGGGGAACATTCCCTTTATAAGCGATGATTTTCCGGAACCTGCAGCTCCTATTATGCCAATTAACCTGTCTTCGAAGGTTAAATGCCTTTGTGAAATTTGTTCGCCCAAAAAGAGAAGCCTTTCCCTTCCCCTTGGAGCAAAGTAAACCGAATAAAATGCCGCTGCATGAATAATGTTTTGCATGGTTATAAATCCAGTTCCAATTCCATTAATGGCGCATGCTGCTGGGCGCCGTATACATCCCGTTCTCCAAGGTTTCCCGAGCATATAGGCCGCTCTATGGTAATTTTTATTGCCTTGGCAGGATCAAAATTAATTATTTCCATTATTTTGTCCTTTTCCACTCCGTATAGTTTGGAAAACATTTCCGGATTAAAGATATCTGCAGCCGCAATTTTTTTATATATATCTTCATCCTTAAAGATAATATCAAAGGTTAATTCATAGGGGCCGGAATTCTTGCTCCTTATTACATCTGCCAGTTCGGTTAGTTTATGTTTCATAAGTCCTCCGTTTTTTGTATTTTAACGGGGAAAAGTTCAGATGGATTATCAACCTTCATTAGGTGATAGATACTGAACTCGTATACTTCACCGGCTTCCATGTCCGAAGGAGAGAAGGGGAAGGCAAGGTTCCCTGCCGTGGAAATCCTGCCTTCATAGCCGTAATGCAGCATGGTACTTCTTGCAAAGCTGCAGATTGTATTGGCTGTTTCCTGAGTATCTGCCACGGCTTCTATTATTATTCCCAGTTCTCCGGGTGCAGGCAGAGCCTGATTATTAAACATCCCCATAACGCCGTTTTTTCCATAGAGTTTAAAATCCAGAAAAAAGTCCTTTAATCCATATCCTGCAAAATTGGAATTTACCCTTGCCTTTACCGCTTCCGTTATTTTATCGATGCCGGAAATCATTATACTGTCCCTGCATGAGGCAATGGAAACCGTGCGATAGCCGATTTTTTTTGCACCTTCCAGTTTTATGTATTGCACATCCGATGGAATAAACCTTGAGCCGCTTACCTTTACAATGCCTTCGCTTTCCTGTGTGAAAACACAGTTGTGCAGGTCAAGTGTGCCTCCCGGCCCGGGAAGCACATAGGGATTGGTTTTTTCATAGAGTGTATGCGCTGCAACAGACAGGGTGGTACATTTTCTTGCGCTTGACAGTGCCTCCGCCAAGAAGTAATTATCGTCAGGCGAAATTCCCTTCCTGAGTGTGCCAAGCATGCAGTCGCTTCCGCTTCCCGGGCTGGCAGCAATCGCCGCACATTCGAGAATTTTGCCCAAATGGGTGGCAAGTCCCCTGTCAAAACCCTTCATTACGGCAAGTGCGGAAAAAACAGCCGGATCGTAGGCACGGCCTGCAATAATTACATTGGCTCCCTTTTCAAGTGCATTAATAAAGGGTTCCATACCCATTTGGGCCACTATGTAATTTGTCTTGTCTATGTTTTCCTGTGTAAGTTCAGGAGCAGGTTTTAGTGGTATTATATCTCCCTTTTTTAGTTTGCCGGAAACCAGAGCCGCATCTATGTCCGCAGGAATAATTGCAAGTTTAAAAGAGAGTTTTTTCTCCTTTGCAATTTCTTTTACTATGTTTACGTTCCAGTCCAGATGGGGTTTTGCTCCGCTGCCCCCGGCAGAGCCGATTATTACTGGGATGCCTGCTTCCAGCCCGGCCGGAATCATTATTTCCAGATCTCGCTTAACGGCATTTCTGTCAGTAAAGGACAGTCCTGCTCCAAGATAGTAGGGCCCGGGATCGGTGGAGCCTGCGTCTACCGCAATTACATGTGGTTTTCTTTTCATGCCTTCGTTAAAGGACTCGATCGGAAAACCATAACCGAGAATTGCAGTCGGTGATAAAATTCTCATTTCTTCCATTAGATTACTTCCCATTAGATCACATCCTTAAGAGCAAGGATTCTGCTCATTTCGTTAAATACAATCATAAATCCTTCGTCCACGCCCATGCCCGGTTTGGCAAGAATCTGGCATGGGTTTGCCGCCATTGCAATATGTGCGCAAATTTCGGCTGACCTATTTGTTTCGTTGCAGGTGCCTCCAAGATAGGCTCCCATTCCCTTTCGTTTACAGTAAAGAATGGCTTCTATTGTATTGTTGATTCCCCCAAGATCCGGTGTTTTAATCTGAGCCATATGTCCGGCCTTCCTGTCTGTAAAGTCAACAATGTCTTCATATGTATTGCACCATTCATCCGCGACAATTTCCACTCCGATATTATTGGAGTCTACAAGTTTCCTTAATTCCGAAAGTGCAATAATCTGGGCTTCTCTTTCACCCATGTCTACCGGACCTTCTATACGGATTTTTAACGGAGCTGCACTTTCTTCCAGACTTTTTAAATATGTAGAAATCTTTTCCGGATCATTGTTAAAAATGGTGCCCAATGTTCCATATACATCAATATGAAGAATTGGCGCATAACCTGGTTCAGGTTTTAATTTATTAACCCTTTCCCTTAACCAGATTACATAATCACGGAGTTTTTCTCCCTTAAGGCCAACCTTTTCTTCCGCATTGTTAAAAAGGCCATGGGGCAGAACCTGAGAGCCTTTTAAAATCATCTTGTCCGGGTTTGAATACCTGTCGTCTCCTGACTGGCTGAAAATGGGAATAATTGCGGAGGATAGTTCAAGGTTATACTCCCTTGCAATTATTTTTGCCATAAGGGTCTTGTTTGCCTTTGCAACAGCGTCAAGACAGGCCTGGCTTATTCCATAGCGTATTGCGCTATGTATCTTTTTCCCGGCACTGTCCAGAAAATTATCCGCATACAATGCCATATCTCTGAACGATGTAATTTCCCTGCCGGTAAATAGGGGAGCTATTTCTTTCATGATGACGGGAATGAAGTCATCTGCAAGAAAAAGTGGATCCCTTCCTCCTGTGCCCGAGTATTGAACTGCTGCACAATCCCCATAGGCAATTTGATCATCTTCCAGAATGAACATGACAGAAATGGATTCGCCTGCCTGACGCACCGAACGAAAGCCCGGAGTCATTGGCTTTCCAAGATAGGCGGCACCGTCAGCCGCTGCACCGCCTTTAATCGCTTTTTGGTCGTCAAAGAAAAAACCGGTTTTTCCCGGACTGCAAAGTACTTTTTTTATTTTCATTATTTTCCCCTGCCTACAAGATTTCCCTGTCCTATGGAATAAATATCATCGATTACCATTTGGAAGCTTACAGGCCGTTTTTCGTAATTGCCCCTTTCATTGAGCTTGTCTTTATGGAATTTTTTTAGGTCTTCTGAAATTGGAATATTTGCAGGATCCAGAAACCTTATTGCACCATTATTGTCTCTTGCCGGCATTACCTTTCCGGCATTAAACCTGCTGGGAGCAAAGGGAATGTCCAATACTCCGGCTTCAAAAGCCCTTACTGTGCCGATTGCAATATCGTCTTTTCCAAGTTCAAAGCATTTGTCCAGAATGCACCTTGTTTCTTCGCTAATGATTTTTTTTTCGTCCAAAACAGCCGGTATCTGTGCCAGGCTTTGATCCTTCAACATGGCAACAAGCTGCTTGGTTGTTCTAAGTCCTGCGGCATTGGCCTCCTTTGTCGGGATGCCCATGGCCTCGTGCGGTGTTTTTACAATTACCTTGGTTGCCTTGGAGAGTGCTGCCGCCGCCGCACCCCAGGAAATTACGCCAAAGGCCTTTGCCTCATCTTGCGGAAAACCTCCCATCCATTGATGAAAAACCGTTGTAACATTTATTCCTTCATATCCATACCGTTTTAAGTATTCTTCCGTAAGCGCAATAAGGGACTGAATTGCAGCTACATCCTGAATTAAATTTCCGCATTGCCCATAACCTACGGTAATGTCCTTTACGCCCTGTTCTGCCGCAAGAATGGCTTCTATAACGGCAACCGAATGTGAAATGCAGGGAGGCACCAAGGTTCCGGTAAGGGGGCCGAATGGTTCCCTGTTTATTACAATGCCTGCTTCGCCGTAAATACCTGTAAGCCTGTCCACATACTGCCAGTCCAAAATTGTTTTTTCAAGCGAATAGTTTTTGGAATAGGGGATGTTATACGAAATTCCTCCGCCCTCGTATGATGTAAAACCTCCTGCAATGGCAATTTCCGCAAGTAGCCTTGCGTCCGGTGTGCCGTGTCTTACCTGCACGGGGTTTTTCAACGAACTTGTAACCTGCCGGCAGATGGAAACGCCATAGTTTACAGCAGGAAAACCATTTAACATGGATCGTCCCGTGCTCTTGCTTTCTTCAATTCCTGTTTCCGCTTCCTTATACCTGTTCAGCCTTGTATAGGAATCTATTGTAGTTGGAAGGAGATCCGCCTCTCCCTCTGTTTCTAGATATTTTAACAGCTCTATATGTCTGTCGGGCAGGGCAACTCCTGCTCTTGGCTGAATGAGCGTACTGTTATTTTTTTTTGCTTCCGACAGCTTCAGGGAAAAGGATTTTCCTGCCGGAATATTTTTATGGTATTCCACTGCATCATCAAAACATACATCCTTTCCTGTCGGCCACTGCAAGAGGACCTCTTTCTGTATAATATAAAAATCATTATCTTCAAGTTTTTTATTTTGCAGTTTTCCATCCATTTGATTTCTCCTTTTTATTGACCCTTAATTGATCCTTAAATCGATCCTTAAATCGATCCTTAAATCGATCTTTCAATTTCTGTAATTTCTTCTTTCATAATGTGTAATGCAAGTTCCGTATTTATTCTTGATATTAATCCCATTGCCGAAAAAACATAGTTTTTGTCAAGATAAAATAGCGGCTTTACGGGTTTTAAAGAACCATAACCGCTCGTACTGCCAATCGCGCTTAATGCGGCTCTAAGGATGTAAGAGGGATTCTCCGAATTTATTATCGGCCCCCCAATGCCTATTAAAACATTAATCCGGCTTAGATCCTTGCCAGTAACCAGCATTGTTTCTCCCTGCGGCGTATATACTTTTTCCATTGTACCACAGTGCCTTTCCACTGCAAGGAGTACCGCATGGAAACTTAAAAATTCTTCAATTTTCCTGAAAATAGAGCCGGGTTGGGAAATAATCTCCGGGTTTATGGTGCAATTTTTAACCCATTCCTTCATTTCTTCCATGGAAAATTGATTATTTTCTCGAAGTTTAAAATTTGGGTTGGCTATTGCAGAATCCAAAAGGGAGCCAATATTGTACCTTAGTCCCAGATCCCCTTCCACGCTTCTTTTGGCAAAGGGTTCCGGCAAGCCCTTTACTATAACATTTGGCAGTGAGCTGTGCCCCTCGCTCATTGAATAGACATCGGTGGTTGCTCCTCCAATATCTATTGCCATTAGCTCTCCGATTTCTCCTGCAAATCTATTGGCTCCTTCAAAAACAACCAGTGGAGTAGGGATAATTTCCCCGGTCATCTCTTTTTCTATTTCCGAAAGACCCTTTGCTTCGATAATTCTTTCAATAAAGAGATCCCTTATTGCTTTTTTTGATGGTTCTATGTTTAAAACATTAAAAACAGGCATTACATTTTCACAAATTATTGTGTTTTTACCTGCTTTTCCCAGAATTTCTTCGGCCTTGTCTGCCGCACTCTTGTTTCCGGCATAAATTACCGAAAAATTCCTGTTTATTTCTGCTATTTTACCGGCATTATGTAAAATAACGTCTTTATTTCCGCCGTCCGTCCCTCCGCAGAGGAGTAAAATGTCAGGATCTGCCCTGAAAATTTCTTCCTGTTCCTTTGCATTTATCTCATAAGAAAAGGTGTCAGTCACCTTTGCACCGGCGCTGGAGGCTGCCATTTTTGCAGCTTTTGCGGTTAATTCCGGCACAAGCCCGACTGCTATCATCTTCAGGCCTCCGCCGGCACTGGAGCAGGCCAGTTTTTCCTCATATTCGATTTTTCCTGTAGCAGCCTGAAGATCTTTTAAGGCCGTATAATATCCTTCCCTTATATCTGTTTGAATGCTGGTAAATGCTTTGGAAGTTCCTATTACTTTTTTATTTTTTACATCAACAGCACATAATTTTGTATAAGTACTGCCAAAGTCTATTGCCAGATAATAACTCAAGAACATTCTCCCTAAATAATTAACCTTAATTTTAGTACAGTTATGTTAAATATAATACAGACTTTCTTTAAATGCCAAAAAGCCCTTGTCCTGTCTCTATATTGACATTTTGTTCTATATATATGATACTTCTCTGAATATAATAATTTTTCCATTTTCCATTAGGAGGGTAGATCGTGAAAAAAAGTTTGATTTTATTTGTTGCATTGGCAGCTCTTATTGCCATTGTTGCAGGATGCGGATCCTCACCCGGCACTCCCGGAGGACGAAGAGCAGGCGGCTGGGTCTTTAATCCCAGACCCTATACATCCCCATATGGCCGTGATGCTACAGGTTATAATGGTGTTGTTGCTTCTGCAAAACCGGAAGCTTCCGATATCGGTCTTGATATTTTATTAAGGGGCGGAAATGCAGTCGATGCAGCCATAGCCGTAGGTTTTGCACTCGGAGTTGCAGAGCCCAATGCCAATGGTCTTGGCGGCGGCGGCTTCATGATGATTAAACTCGTCGATATGGACGAAGCCGTTTTTATAGATTTTAGGGAAATCGCTCCTGGAAATTCAACAACCTCCATGTATCTTGGTCCCGATGGCAATACAGTTATGTTCCCCGGAACAAATAGCCGCACCCATGTTGTCGGCGGTTTGGCGGCAGGAACTCCCGGTGAGGTTGCCGGTCTCCTTTATGCTCTTGAAAATTATGGCTCCGGCAGATTCTCCAGACGCGATCTTATTCAACCCTCAATTGACCTTGCAAGAAACGGTTTTATTGTAACAGAAAGTTTCCATGGTGCAATTGTGGACAATATAGATAAAATTAACAGGTTCCCTGCAACAGCAGAAATTTACACAGACTTTGGTCTCCCGTGGGAAGTTGGTGATATCCTCAGGAATCCGGATCTTGCCTACACATTGGATTTAATTGCCCAGTATGGTTATGACGGTTTTTACAGGGGACCTGTGGCAGAAGCCATTGTCAGTGCTGTAGCCGAAGCCGGCGGAATTATAACTCTTTCCGATCTTGCAAATTATCAGACCCAGGGTTTAAGAGTCAGTGCTCCTGTTACCGGCACCTATCGTGATCATATTATCATCTCTGCTCCTCCCCCAAGTTCCGGCGGAACCCATGTAATTCAGATTCTCAATATGCTTGAAAACATGGACAGAAGCGAGCTGGTACATGGTGATCCCCGTGCAGTAAATGCCTGGATTCATGCACTTCGTTTTGCATTCGCAGATCGCGGCGCTTATATGGCAGATACACAGTTTGCCAATGTTCCTTTGGTCGGACTCAGCAACAAGGTATATGCAAGGGAACTTTTTGAACTCTTCGATCTTGATACTGCATTAATTTCTGCCACAGCAAATGATCCTTTCAGGTATGAAAGCGGTTCAACCACCAGTTATTCAATTATTGATAGTGCAGGAAATATCGTAACCGTAACAAAGACAATTAACTACTTCTTTGGCGGCGGCGTTGGTGTTCCCGGTTTTGGTTTTATCATGAACAACGAGATGGATGACTTTGTTCCCAACAATCCCAACCATCCCAATGCTCCCGAACCCTTTAAGAAACCCCTTTCCTCAATGACACCTACAATTGTTCTTGACCCACAGGGAAGGCCCTTCCTTACACTTGGTTCCCCGGGTGCAACCCGTATCATTGGTACAATGGCTCAGGTTATTTCCAATGTTATCGACAACAATATGTCACTACAGGAAGCCATCGATGTACCGCGCTGGTTTACAATGGCATCAGGAGCTGTAAGTCTTGAAGGCAGACATCCCGATTCACTTGCCGAAGCGCTCAGGACACTGGGATATGATGTTCAGATTCGTCTGCCCTGGGATGCATGGTTTGGCGGTGTTCATGGTGTACTGCTTGATCATAATACAGGCAGAATGTATGGTGCTGCCGATTCCAGAAGAGACGGACAGGCAAGAGCCTACTAAGGTTTTAATTCAGTTTCGTGAATGGCACTGTCTCCGGGCAGTGTCATTAAATTATCGAGAATAGGAGTAAAGTCATGAAGAAAATCATTTTTATTATTATGATTATCCTTGTTTGCAGCACTGCAATGTTTGCCCAGTCAAATGTTGCTTTTGCCAACGGCCCTGCAGTTTTAACCTCCATTGGTCAAAGTGCAGACTATGAAATGATCCGTGTTCTTTTAACCAGAGCAGGAATTCAGTTTGATTTAGATGAAGTTATAATGGCGAACCAGTTAACTGCAGCATATAATACATTGGTTCTTGTAATTGGCGGCAGTTCAAAGGGTCTTGGTGCAGCCGGGATTAGTGCAGACGACGAACTTGTAAGGACACAGGCTCTAATAACAAGGGCCAGAGAACTTAATATGTCAATAATTGCCATTCATATTGGTGGAGAAGCAAGAAGAGGAGCCCTTTCCGATGTATTCATTAGCTATGCAGTACCTCTTACCGACTTTGTAATTGTTGTTGCCGAAGGAAACAATGACGGCCTATTTACCAATCTGGCCAATCAGGCAAGAATTCCCTTCAATAGCGTAAACCGAATTTCGGAGGTAGGACCCCCGCTGGCAGCAGCTTTTAGGTAAACTTAGGTAAACGTAGGTAAATCCATGCCATTCGATATTGAGCTAATTTATTTTGTTTTATTATTTGCCACCTTTTTGGTAGGCTGTTTTGTAGTCAAGCTGCCGGTATCTGTTTCGATGCTGGCAGCTTCGTTTATCACATTGGTTGTTTCCGGCAATGGTCTGGAAATAAGGCATTTGGTAGAAGGTTCATTCTCATTCCTCGACACATTTTTGGTCATAGTATCCGCAATGATCTTTATGCGTTTCATGACGGAGAACGGCGGTCTGGATGCCCTTACGGTTGTAATAATAAAATACTTTAGAAGTGTTCCCGTACTGCTTCTTCCGATGTTGATGATATTTGCCATGTTCCCGGGAATGATCACAGGTTCTTCTACCGCCTCTGTACTAACAGCCGGTGCCATAGTCGCACCTGTTTTAATGACCCTTGGTGTGCCAAGAACAATAACCGGTGCCTTCATTGCAATGGCAGGTGTTCTTGGAATGATAGCACCTCCGGTAAACCTTCCGGTAATGATAATCGGCGGCGGTATAGACATGCCCTATGTAGGGTTCACCCTGCCTCTTCTCCTTTTAACCTTTCCTTTGGCAATTTTCTTTTCCCTTTATTTTGGAATCAAGTATGTTAAAAAGGTATCCTGGGAAGAAGTATCAATAAAGATAAATTTAAAGAGTTATGAAGATCATGGTATATTATTATTTATTCCAATTCTTGCCTTAGTAGTCTTAATGATCCTCGGGCAGCTCTTTCCGATGATTTTCTCACTTGGACTTCCGTTAACCTTCCTGTTAAGTGCTGTACCAACCTTGTTCATCGGGAAAAAATTCAATCTTTTACTTACTGCAAAAAATGCTGTTAACGATGTGCTTCCCGTACTTGGTATTCTTGCCGGTGTCGGAATGATAATTCAGGTAATGACCTTAACCGGAATTAGGGGTTTTATTGTGGTTAACTCTCTCTCTGCAATTGCCGTAAGTTCTGCGTTTTTCTATCTGATAATTGTAATAACCATACCTTTATTTGGCTCAATTTCTGCCTTTGGTGCCTCAAGTGTTTTAGGTGTTCCCTTCATTCTTGCACTGCTTGGTCAGGATCAGATTATTGTTGCAGCAGCTCTTGCGTTAATTGCCGGCCTGGGAGACTTTATGCCCCCCACGGCATTGGCAGCCATTTTTGCTGCCCAGGTTATTGAGGAAAAAAAATATTCCAGAGTTTTAAAACACTTAATAATTCCCGGTGTTATAATTGCCGCATATGGTCTTGCCTTTATTATTTTCTCAAGGCAGATTCGTGGTTTTCTTCCCTGGTAAATGAGGTGATCGATGTTTTATATTTATTTGGCTATTATGGCCGGAATCCTTGCATTAATTGTATGGAATTTTATTACCGAAAAAGACTGGCTTAAAAAAGTTTGTGCTGCCATGGTAATTATTCCTTTTTTATTGCGGTTATTTTTGATTAAGTGAGGATGGAATGAAAAAACACTTATCAACGATAATTATCAGTGCATTTATTATTTTGGTTCTAGTGGTAACAAGTATTGGTTTCCTGGAACATCGTATCGAGGAAATCATAATTCCGGGGCCCGGTGTTACGGAGATCAGGCTTTTATCGGAATGGTTTCCTGGCTTAAGGGGAACCAGAGGAGATACCGAGGTTTACATATTAAGGGGAAACCAGAGTGGAGGTACCGTCCTGGTATTGGGAGGTAATCATCCAAACGAACCTTCCGGACAGATGACATCCATTGTATTGATCGAAAATGCGGTGGTAAGCAGGGGAACCCTTTATGTAATACCGCGTTCCAATAATTCCGCCTTTACACATAGCTATCCCCAGAACGCATCTCCTGTTTCTTTTACAATTGACAAGCCGGACGGAACAAGCAGGAGCTTTCGTTATGGTTCAAGGTTAAGCAATCCCCTTGATCAATGGCCGGATCCCGATGTTTATATCCATGCTTCCAGCGGACAGAGTCTTTCCGGAAACGAAACAAGGAACTTGAACAGGGCTTTCCCGGGCAGGCCTGACGGTAATTTTACCGAGAGGATTGCCTATGGTATAACTCAGCTCATAATACAGGAAAACATTACCCTTACCATTGATCTGCATGAAGCATCTCCTGAATACCCGGTAATTAATGCAATGGTTGCCCATGATAGGGCAATGAGGGATCTTGCTCCCTATGTAATTCTGGATCTGGAATTCGAAGACATTATCATGGGTCTGGAACCTTCTCCGGTTAATCTGCGGGGACTTACACATAGGGAACTTGGCGACTTTACCGATACCTATGCCGTGCTTTTGGAAACTGCCAATCCTTCCCAGGGAAGGTTAAGGGGCAGAACGGATGTAGAGCTTGTTTTGACAGGTCAGGATAAATATTATGTCAGAGCCCAGGCTCTTGGGCGCTTGTATGTACCCTTTGATGAAAGTGGTCATCCGCTTCCCAATAGGGTGGGCAGGCATTTATCTGCCATTAATGCATTGATATTTGCATTAACAATGGAAAGGCCGGACGTTGCTGTTTCAATAAGCGGTATCCCTTCCTTTCAGGACATGGTAGATCGGGGTCTTGGAGCCTATCTGCGATAATAACCTTGATACCGGCTCTTTGTACTTTAATTGCTTTTTTTATTTTTCTGCTGCTTGAAAAACTTTTTCTTTGGCAGGCAAGAAAATATTTTTCCCTGGTAATCCATGTTAATGGAACCAGGGGAAAGTCCACTGTAACAAGAATGATCCATGCCCTGCTTAGAGAGCAAGGCATGGAAGTTTATGGAAAAACCACCGGCAGTACAGCGAGACTCCTTCTTCCTGATGGAAGCGAAAAACCGATAAGACGTTTTGGATCTGCAAATGTAAGGGAGCAGCGAAACATGTTGCTGCTGAGTGCATGCATGGTAAAAAAAAATCCTGTAAATAAAAAAACCGCCCTTGTCTTTGAATGCAATGCCGTGCAGGAAGAACTCCAGCATATCTCCATGCGATACCTTAAACCCGATATTACAATTATTACCAATGTAAGGCAGGATCATGCCGGGGAGCTTGGAACACCGGATAAAGCAGCCGGGATTTTTGCATCTGCCATTCCAAAGAATACTGTATTAATTACTTCCGAAGAAAAATATCTTCCTGTTTTTAAGAAGACCGCAGAAGAAAAAAATTTTTCTCTTTTTTTTCATCAGCCAATCACGGAAGTGACTTCCATGGAGACATCTTCCTCCGTTGAAACACCTTCCTCCACGGAAAATAATTTTAGTTTCCCTGATAATAATGCCTGTGTATTTGGCCTTGCTTCTCATCTTGGAATAGAGGAGGTTACGGTTTTAAATACACTTTCCGGATATACAAGCGATGCCGGAGCCTATAGGGAGTATAGCTTTAAGGAAGGTATGGGACAGGATTCCAAACATGTTTATTTTGCAGATGCCCGGGCGGTAAATGATGTAGAATCTGCCGAATATATTTTAAGCAAAGCATTTAAAAAAAATCTTGCAGAGGATCCAGCCACCGGCACTTCCTCTTTCATTCTTCTGCTTGTTAACCGCGAAGACAGACCGGAAAGGACTCTGGATTTTTTGCAATTCATTATTAATATGGCTTCAATAGATAATGATGACAGAATAAAATTTAACAAGTATATTTCTCTTGGACATAATCCACTTTACTTTCGAAAAAAATTAAAAGAGGCAGGAGTAGAGCACGAAATAATTTCCGGTTTTAATGATCTGGATAAAATAATTAATGGAGTTCCGCAAAAGAATATTAATATTTTTGCAATGGGAAATTATGGAGGGAAGGGTAAGCAAATAGATACCTGGCTGAAGCAAAAGATTAATAGGGGAAAACATGCATCCTAATATATATATTATAGCCGGAATAATTATTGGTTTACTGTTTGCCGAGTTTACCGGAATTTCTCCGGGTGGAGTCATTGTTCCCGGTTATCTTGCTCTTTATTTTAACAGGCCGGCAGAACTGGCTATGACATTGGCAGCCTCGCTTCTTGTATTTTTTTTAATTAAGCTTCTCTCTCCCTTCTTCTTTCTTTTTGGCAGGAGACGATACGCACTCTGCCTTTTGCTTGGTTTATTTTTAAAACTCCTTTTGGAATTATTGTATGGCTTTATTTTTATTGGCGATCAATTACTGCCGTCTTCCATTTTATATATTCAGTTGGCAGGAGCTCTTATTCCCGGCATCATTGCCAATGATTTTTATAAACAGGGTTTAAGAAAAACATTGCTGGCTTCTGCTTCTGCTTCTGCTCTTGTTTTTATTTTATTAAGGGGAGCTGAACTTGTCTTTACCTGATAAACCAAAGCTAAAAAAAATTAAAATAAAAAAACTCCATGTCTTCTGCTTTGTGGTTATAATTCTTGCAATAACAGCAGCCAATATCCGAAGATTCTTCCCCGACGATCCCCATGCCTACCTGGCCGCAGAAATTTACAAGGGGCTTCTTGAAGATATAGAAATTGTTGGAATGAATTTTACATCCCTTACCACCACCCTTGGAAGTTATCCGGTTAAAAAGGTTTCCGAAGATCCTGCCATTGCCGCTTTAATGGTCAGGCTTTTAAAGGATGCAGGTATAAGTGCAGGAAGTGATTCTGTTGTGGCAATAAATGCATCCGGCTCCTTCCCGGGTTTTACCCTGGCTGCCCTCTCTGCATGTGCGGCAATGGAAATCCGTACCTATGTAATTGCTTCAATTGGTTCTTCTACATATGGAGCCAATGTTCCGGGCAATACAATCGCAGACATGCTCCTTAACGAGAATGTAAAAGATTTGGGGCATACCCTCCTTGCAATAAGTCCCGGCGGTTCCAGTGACAGGGGGAGGGAGCTTGATGAAGAGGAACTTGACAGGATAGAGGAAATGCTTGGCATTCATGGGATTACCTTCTTTAGACCACAGAGTCTTATTGATGCAATTGATTTTCGAATTTCTATTTTTAGTGATGCAGGAAGCAGTCTCTTAATCAATATTGGCGGGAACCATGCTTCAAGCGGAGCAAATAACGATTTGGATCTATTGGCCGGAGTATTATTGCCGGAAAATTTTTCTTCTTTTAATGATCATGGATTAATTCAAAACTTTCTTGGCCGGAATCTTCCTGCAATTCAAATTCTAAATATCAGATTATTATTGGCTTCCTTTGGCCTGTCCTATGATCAGGCAGGTAATATACTTGGCAATACAGATAATCTATTCCGTGAAAGACGGCAATGAAAAATATAAGGGCATGGGCATAATTTCATTTGCTCTTCTTACAATTGCATTAATTGTCCTTAGTTGAATTTCAATTCGTCTTTCAAGACTGTAATGGGGATCTTCCATATAAAGATGGGGGTTTGGATCCTGTAAAGGATTTGCAGTTTCTATTAAGAAGGCAGAAGCCTGTGTTCTGTTTCCCCATTCCCTGTGGGAGAAACCATCATTTGGAGGGGAGAGGTCGAGGCTAAGATTAATTCCTTCATCGCTCAGATCCAGAATAGCCAGTGCGGCTATTTCTACATTTTTCTGATGTGCAATTAAAGTCCATGCCAAGTCAGAAGAGGGTCTTGCCTCATGTAAATCAATTGCAATGTCAATAGCTTCTATATATAGGAGATTCATTATAGCCAAGGCAATTAACTGAGCAAATCCTTCGTCTTCGGCTCCGGGATAGGAGCGGTTAATATTTCTTTGTTCAGTTCCCGGATATTGAGTAATACCGCCGGGTGGAATAAATATTTCCGGATTCATCCTTTCAAGGTGTTCTATCGGGATGAGCCTGCTTTCAATCGCTACTCCCAAAATGTTTAACCGGGGGATTATATAAACACGTCCGGCTTCTATAACAGCTCTTTCTATAAAAATTTCTGCTGCCCTTATCCCCGCTATTTCGTTTCCGTGAGTTCCTCCAACCAAAAGTAAGCTTGCGCCCGGTTTGCCTGAATCCAGAATATAGACATAGGTATCAACGGGAGTATTTCTGAGTGATGGAAGATAATACGAAAGCTGCCGAATGGCTGCTTCGGAACCGGTGAAGTTTTCATGGCCGATTTCGATTTGGTTTGATAGACAGGATGAAAGAGACAAAAGTAAAAATAAATTCAAAAATATGGAAAGGCTAAAACCATTTAAGCGAGCAAGAGGTTTTATAAACTAACTCCCAGATCTTTCTTAATATCTTCTATGCATTTTTCTGGAGTGGTTCCCGGAGGGTAGACTCTTGAAAAACCCATGTCAAGATATTTCCTTTCCACTTCTTCAAAATTGGATTTACCCACCACCAGATTTCCGCCGACATAGAGGGGAATTTTTAAACCGGCTTCATCACATTTTTCCCTTAGTCCCCTGCAATCTATTTCGCCATGGCCGTATAGGGAAGATACAACGATTAAGTCTGCATTGGTTTCTATGGCAGCGGCAATGTATTCTTCCTGGGAAACCATTACCCCAAGATTAATAACATTAATTCCTGCCTGACTGAAAGCATATTCCAGTATCTTGTTTCCAACTGCATGTACATCTGCACCAATTACGCCCATTACCAGTGTTACTTTTTCCATGGGTTAATTTTAAAGCAATTCATTAATATGGTAAAGGAGGCTCTATTCTTCTTTACTTTTATTTTCCTCCTTTATATACTTACTTATAATTATTAAATCAGGAGAAAAAAAATTGATAAAGAAACTGTTCTTACACATGTTTATTATTGCTATTTTACTGGTTTCTGTCCTGCAGCTTCATTCATTGCCGGCCAGGGATCTTTCAGGCGCCGGAGAAAGAGGGCGAATTATTTTAAGTACAACAACAAGTACGCAGGATTCCGGTCTGCTGGATTTTTTATTGCCAATCTTTACAAGGGAAACCGGCTGGGAAGTTGATGTAATAGCTGTTGGAACAGGAGCCGCATTAAGAATGGGACGTGACGGAGATGCGGATGTTCTATTGGTTCATGCAATGGCAGAAGAGCTCCAATTTGTGGAAGATGGATTTGGACTAAGACGTTTTGATGTAATGTATAATGACTTTCTGGTTGTAGGTCCAAATATAACAGATATAGTTCCTAATGCGGATATTAACCATACATTCAGGGAAATTGCTTCAAGGAATCTTGGTTTTGTTTCCAGGGGAGATAATTCAGGAACCCATGTAATGGAAAACAATTTATGGGCATCCCTTGGAATAAGCCCTGCCTCTTTTTCCAGTTATATTTCTGCCGGACAGGGAATGGGGGCAACCCTGCAGATTGCAGATGAACTCGGTGCTTATACATTAACGGACAGGGCAACATGGTTAATCTTTTCCAGGGATGACAGGATCAACCTTCCTGCAATCTGTGAAGGGGCAGTAGAACTTTTAAATTATTATGGAATCATTGCCGTAAATCCTGCCATGCATCCCCATGTAAATTCGCAGGGAGCTGAAGCTTTTGTTGAATGGATGCTAAGTGATTCTACCCAAAACCTGATTGGCCAATACGGCCTTGCAGAATTTGGCGGAGCTCTCTTTACTCCAAATTCACATCCCTAATGTAATGGAAGATTGTCTTGTTTAATTTTTCTCTGGAGACACTGGGTATTATTTTCCTTACCCTGCGAATGTCTCTTACTTCAACCCTGATAGCTTCGGTTCTTGGAATTATGCTTGGGTTTTTCCTTGAAGCGAAACCCTTTCCCGGAAACAGGATAGCTGTAAGGTTGTGCAGGACTCTAATGGGAACCCCTCCGGTTGTTGCCGGCCTTGTTGTTTATATTTTGCTTATGCGGCGTGGACCTCTTGGTTCATGGGGTCTTTTGTTTACGGTAGAGGCAATGATAATTGCACAAGTTTTAATTATTACTCCCATTATTGCAGGGATGCTTCATACCAATGCATCAAGATCAGCTCCTGCGATTAGAGCCTTTGCAAAAACCATGGGAGCAAATTCATTTCAGATGCAGATCCTTCTTGTAAAGGAAATGAGATCGGAAATTTACTTTGCAATTATAACTGCATTCAGCAGAGCGATAAGTGAGGTAGGAGCTGTAATGATAGTTGGAGGAAATATCCAAAACAGAACCAGAACCATGACCACTGCCATAGCAATGCTTCGCAATACAGGGGACTTTGAACAGGGGATAAGTCTTGGTATTCTTCTTTTAATTATCGCTTTCATTTTGCAATCCCTTTCCGACTTTTTTAAACCCGGAGAAATACCGGAGGAAAATTTTTAATGATCCTGAATGGAATTAAAAAAAGGCTTGGAGACTTTGTTCTGGATATTGATAATCTGGAAATTAAAGAGCCGGGGATTTACGGGCTTATCGGTCCCAATGGTTCAGGTAAATCTACATTGGCAAAAATAATGTCCGGTTTAATGAATCCCGATCAGGGAAGTATAGATACTTGCGGCTTAAATCAAAAAGACATTACCTTCCTTGGGAGAAAACCATATTTGCTCGATGACTCTGTTTTAAATAATCTTTTATACCCTTTAAAATTAAGAAATATTATGGGTGATACCGGACTTGTAGAAGATTATCTTGAAAGAATGGGTTTATCCAGCCGAAGGAAACAAAGAGCCAGACTTCTTTCGGGAGGAGAGCAGCAGAAGCTGTCTTTTTTAAGGGCTCTTATTTTTAAACCACGTTTAATTATTACAGATGAAGCCATGACTGCAATGGATATAGACAGTCTTGATCTATTTGAAAACCTGCTTCTGGATGTTCAGAAACAGGATCCGGTCATCTGGATTATCATAAGCCACCAGATAGCTCATATAAAACGGCTTACATCTTATCTTTATTTTATGAATCAGGGTAAGATCGAAACAGAAGGAAGTACAGAAGCATTGTTGAACTCTGCATCAAACTTTCATCTAGGACAGTATCTTAGAATTTATGGTGGAAGTATATGAAGCTTTGGAATGTTGACACTCTTGAAGAAGCCAGAAATAAAATTTGGGAAAAGTTTAATGATGTTGAAATTAAAACGGAGGAAATTATTTTAGACGGAAATTCTGATCCTGCTCTTTATTCCGGTCGTATAATTGCAGAAGACATTTTTTCAAATGAAAATATTCCGGGGTTTCGCCGCTCCATTGTAGATGGTTACGCAGTAAAGGCGCAGGATACATTTGGCGCAGGGGATGCAATTCCTGTTTTCCTTAAATATATTGACGAAGTAGAGATGGGAAGGGCTCCCGGTTTTTCTATTAAGAGTGGACAATGTGCCTATGTACCAACCGGAGGAATGCTGCCGGATGGAGCCGACGCTGTTGTAATGATTGAGTACACCGAAGCTATATCTTCATCCGGCGAGAAAGAAAGTATTGCAGTATATGAACCCATTGCTCCGGGCTTTGGCATGGCAGAAATTGGTGAAGATGTTCTTAAAGGAGATGCATTATTAAAAAAAGGAACAATGATTCGACCACAGGAAGCCGGTGTCATGACTGCGGCAGGTTTAAAAAAAATAAAAATATTTTCTCCATTGAGACTGGCAATTATTTCTACAGGGGATGAGCTTGTTCCATCCCATAAGATACCTGCTCCGGGAGAAGTCCGGGATATAAATACAACTACGTTAAGATCCCTTTCAGCTCTTAAAGGATATAAGGTTGTTTCATCTTCTGTTTTTCCGGATAGGGAAGATTTACTTGAAGCTGCATTAAGAGAAGCTCTTCCTATATGTGATGTAGTTGTAATTTCAGGAGGGAGTTCCAAAGGAGAGAAGGACATGACTGCATCCCTTATAGACAGAGTTTCCGGTTCCGGGATTTTTACACATGGCCTTGCACTTAAACCCGGAAAGCCAAGTATTCTTGGCTGGGATATAGAGAGCCAAACATTGCTTGCCGGTCTTCCCGGTCATCCTGTTGCAGCTATTATGGTGTTTGAACTCTTGCTAGGCTGGCTTGCAGATAAAATATTTCAAAGACCTCCGCCATTTTTAATTCCGGCAAGAATTACCAGCAATGTTCCCGGAGATCCCGGAAGAGCTGTCTGTCAGCCGGTTAAGCTATACTTTAAAGATAATGAATACTTTGCCGAGCCGGTTTTTGGAAAGTCGGGAATGATCACAACCTTAACCAGAGCTGACGGATTTATTTTTCTGGATTTAAACAGTGAAGGTTTACAGAAAGATAAACAGGTATTTGTTCGTCTTTTTTAAAATTTTTTTCGGGGATTATTATGGATAAAAAAAATAAAAGAAATCTTTATCTGGAAAATATATCTGTAGAAGATGCACTTGAAAAATATCTTACAGCATTAAAGGACTCCCTTGTCCCTGGCTTTGAAACTATTTCTGTTATTGAAAGTCCCGGAAGAATAACATGCAGTCCTGTATATGCAAAATGCTGCTCTCCTCTTTATAATGCTTCTGCCATGGATGGCATTGCAGTTATTGCATCATCTACTTCAGGGGCAAGAGAATCCAATCCTCTTTTAATAACAGAAGGAAAGGATTTTATTTTTATTGATACAGGAGATGCAATTCTTCCTCCATGGGATGCGGTCATTATGGCCGAGGATCTTATTGAAACAAATGATGATCCTGCAAGTAAGGTTCCTGTGTCTTATAAAATTATGAGTGCTGCCTCTGCATGGCAGAATGTCCGACCCATAGGAGAAGACATTGTTACAGGAGAGATGATACTTCCCGGCATGCATAAAATCAGGCCGATTGATATTGGTGTCTTGCTTTCCGGGGGAGTTTGTTCAATAGATGTCTTTACAAAACCTAGAGTTGCTGTCTTTCCCACAGGGGATGAGATGGTAGAGCCAGGAGAAGAACCAAAGGCAGGAGAAATAATAGAATCAAACAGCAGAATGTTTGAAGCTTCCATTAATCAGGATGGAGGAAGGGCATTCAGGTTTCCTTCCATCCCTGATGATTATGATTTACTAAAAACAACAATAAAAAAAGCAATAGATGAATATGATATGGTAATAATCAATGCGGGGACCAGTGCAGGTACAGAAGATCATGTTGTTCATGTTATAAGGGAGCTTGGTCAAGTTATCGTTCATGGAGTCGCCATGAAACCCGGCAAGCCGGTGATCCTTGGAATGATAAACAACAAACCAATTATTGGCACTCCGGGTTACCCAGTCTCTGCCTGGCTCTCATACCAGACCTTTGTTGTTCCCGTTCTTTCAGTATTAACCGGTTCGCATGAGCAAAGTCAAAATTATGTGGAGGCAATACTGGCAAGACGTCTTGTTTCTTCCCTTAAGCATAAAGAATATGTAAGGGTGAAGCTTGGCTTTGTAGATGGAAGACTTGTTGCCTCTCCTCTTGCAAGGGGGGCAGGTGCTGCCATGTCTCTTGTAAGGGCAGATGGCTTTTGCATTATTAACCAAAACAGTGAAGGCATAGAAGCCGGAGAGAAGGCAGTCGTAAAACTTTCCCGCCCCCTTGAAGAAATTGAACGCAGCCTGGTATGTATAGGAAGCCATGACCTTGTTCTTGATATTATTGCAGACATGATGATTAGTCATGGAACAGGAAGGAATTCCTATCTTGCAAGTTCCCATGTGGGAAGCATGGCAGGGCTAATGGCTTTAAAGCGCGGTGAATGTCATATTGCTCCTACTCATCTTTTGGATGAAGACACCGGCTTGTACAATAATGGCTGGCTAAGAAAAATTTTTGAAGAGGTTCCAGTTTATTTAATAAAGGGCTTTGGCCGTATACAGGGACTCATTCTTCCGAAGTCTAACCCAAAGGGCATAAGATCCATTAAGGATCTTTTACAATGTAAATATATAAATAGACAGAAGGGAGCAGGCACAAGGCTCTTTCTGGATTTCTTGTTAAAAAAAGAAGGAATAGATCCTGAAAGTATAGATGGTTATAACAGGGAAGCTGCAACTCATATGGCTGTTGCCGCTGCTGTACAGGGGGGAAGTGCCGATGCCGGAATGGGTATTGCTTCTGCTGCAAGTGCACTCGATCTTGATTTTATTCCCCTCGGCACAGAAGAATATGATTTTGCGGTACTTCCTAAATTTCTTGACATGTATGAAATAAAAGTATTTTTGGATATTATTAAGAGTGAGACTTTTCACAAACGTCTTAAAGAGCTTGGAGGATATACATGGGAAAGGGCAGGGGAAATAGTAAGTCTGAGAAAAATATAAATGATTTTTCTCATTTTGATTCACAGGGTAATGCTGTCATGGTTAATGTATCTGATAAGGAAAATAGTCTTCGGCATGCTCTTGCAAGGGGCAGTATAACCATGAGCAAAAAAGCATTTGAAGCTGTAAATAATAAATCAATATCCAAGGGAGATGTTCTTTCTGTAGCACGCATTGCAGGAATTATGGCTGCCAAACGCTGCAGTGAGCTCATACCTCTTTGCCATCCGTTAATATTTGATGAATGTGTTATAGATTTTGCCATGAACGAGGAAAACCATGAGATAGAGAATTATGAGATAGAAGCTACCTGCCAGATTAAGCTTCATGGAAAAACCGGAGCCGAAATGGAAGCCCTGACCGGAGTCTCCGTTACCTTGCTTACAATTTATGATATGTGTAAGGCACTGGATAAAACAATGGTAATTGGCAATATTTATTTACTGGAAAAATCCGGCGGTAAGAGTGGAAAATATTTCAGACAATAATTTTTCCGGCAAGATTATGCTGCAGGATGGTTTTAACAGGAAATTAAATTATCTAAGACTTTCTATCACCGAAAAATGTAATTTACAATGTATATATTGCATGCCCGGAGAAGGCATCTGCCCGGATTCAAACCAAAATGAAATTCCCTTTAATGAGTATTTAAAATTATGTAAAATATTAGTAAATCTTGGAATAAACAGAATCAGAATTACAGGCGGAGAGCCATTACTTCGTCCTGGGCTTCCTTCCTTTATTAAATCATTAAAAAATCTTTCAAGCAATCTTTCGGTTTATCTTACTACCAATGCTATCTTATTGGATAGATTTTTCGAGGAAGCCGTTTCCAATAATTCTTTTCCTGACGGAATTAATATCAGCCTGGATGCACTTGACCCCAAAAAATTATCAAAGATTAATTCGCAAGGGCTTCAAGGTTTGAATGGACTTCAGGATCCGGAACAAATAATATCACAGGTAGATAAGCTTCTTGAAAAAAATATTCTGGTAAAAATAAACTGTGTACCCATAACAGGTTACAATGATGATGAACTTGTTCCCCTTGCCATGCTTGCAAGAGACAGAAAGATCGATGTCCGTTTTATTGAGCTAATGCCTATTGGCTCTGCAGCTAACTATAAAAATATTTTAGGAATGGAGACAGCAGGAAAAATCGAAAAGGCACTTGGTCATCTTGAATTCCATAAAACAGATAATAATGAAGCAGGGCCGGCTATATACTATAAGCTTCCCGGTTTTAAAGGCAGGATTGGATTTATTAATCCAATCAGTCATGTCTTCTGTGATACCTGCAATAGATTAAGATTGAGTTCTCGCGGCAAGTTAAAACTATGCCTGTCTTCTGATAATGAGCTTGATCTTATCGATCTGATCCGAAACGGATGTACAGATAATGAAATAATAGATTTAATTGTGGAGTTTGTTAAAAATAAACCTCATCATCATGATCTTTTTAATAATAAAAATAATGTTGGTATGTTTAAAATTGGAGGATAATAAGACCGGAAAATGAAACCGGATAATTTTTTTGATGACATTTCCATTCTCTTGAATAGGGGAATTAAATATGATCTTCTCCGAATGTATAAGGCAGCAGATTTAATTCACAAACCCCATACAAAATACAAGACCATTCATGTTGCAGGTACAAATGGAAAGGGTTCTACCTCTTCCTATATTGAATCCGTTCTTCGCATTGCAGGTTTTAAAACAGGAATGTTTACATCTCCTTACATTAATTCACCGGAAGAACAATTTCAAATTAACGGCAAAATTATTTCTGAGGAAAATTTAAATTCTGTATATGGAGATATTAAAAATATTATTAATGAATTGAATCTCTCTTTCTTTGAAGCATCTGCCCTGATTGCCTTTGAAATTTTTCAAAGGGCAGGGGTAGACTATGCCGTAATAGAGACAGGCATGGGAGGCAGACTGGATGCAACCAATATAATTATACCCGAGGTCTCTGTAATAACAAAGCTGGCAATGGATCATTCTGAATTCCTTGGAGACAGCTTACTAAAAATAGCAGGAGAGAAACTGGGCATTGTAAAAGCTTCTATTCCCCTTATTATGTTAGATCCTGTGGATTCGCAAATAAGAGAGCTTGCCATAAATAAGTGCAAGGAGCTCGGATGCGAAATTACTTTTGTAGATCCATGTGATAATGCCAGAGATAATTCTTTCTCCTGGAATGATATGTCCTTTATACCGGGTATGAAAGGGAGACACCAAAAAGAAAATGCTCTTCTTGCACTAAATGCTCTTGGAAAGATAGGCAGCTTTAATTACGATGTTCTTTATAGGGGAATTAATTCATGCAGTCTGCCCGGCCGCTTCCAGATTGCAAGTGCAGATTGCAAGTGCTTTGTAGTAGATGCCGCACATAATCCTGATGCTGCTTCTGTCCTGTATGATACACTGGAAACAGAATTCCCGTTTAAAAAAATATTATTTGTTGTTGGAATCTTGAAGGATAAAGATATGGAGGGGATAATTAAAGTACTTGCAAAAAAAGCTGAGGCTATTTATTTTACCAAACCAGATACAGACAGGGCTGCAGAGCCGGAGCAATTGTATGAAATAGGCAGACTCAAGTTTAATGTAGAATCATTTCTGGCTGAAGATATAACCGAAGCTCTTTCCCTTGCTATTGAAAATGCCAATGAAAAAGAGGATATTATATGTGTAACAGGTTCCTTTTACATGGTAAAAGAAGCTTTGAGTTTTATTAATCAATTATATTAATGAAAAACAAAATGGAAGAAAAAATGGAAAACCAAGAAACAAAAACTAATAGACATAGGGCTCAAATAAAAATGATTGGGGAGCTTTCTTTAGAAATGGATTTTAATGTAGAATTACTGTCCGAAGACTGGATAATTACAATTTCAAAGGCCGGCAAAACCCATTATATCTATGGCTATGACTGGGGTATTAATCCTGCATCCGCACAATTACTTGCTAAGGATAAAACTGCATCTTACCAGATAATGGATGTAAACAATATTAAGGCAATAGAACATAAATTATTTTTTAATTATAACATGCAAGCTGCCTATACAGGTCAAAATGGCTGCTGGGAAGATATTGTTAATTATGCAGATACCCATAAGAGAGGCAATGAATATAATTTAATTTGTAAACCAAATAAGGGAACCGGAGGCAATGATGTATATAAAATTTCCAGCCGCCTGGATCTTGAAGCTGCCGTACAGAAAATGTTTTCAAAATATAGTGACCTCTGCCTCTGTCCTTTTTACAATATAGAAAATGAGTACAGGTTATTTTTCCTGGACAATGAGATTCTATTGGTTTTCTTAAAGGAAAGACCCTATATAATCGGTAATGGGAAAGATGGTCTTATGACCCTCATATTAAATAAATATGGAGAAAAAGGAATTCCTTATCTTGAAAATTTGGATGGCAGAGGAGAAGAAATAATTCCCAAAGATGAAATATTCACCGTTTCCTGGAAACATAATCTTGGGAGCGGAGCAAGAGCTGTAATTGAAGAAGACACGAAAACCATTAACGAGTTATCCATCCTAGCCAAAAGAGCTGCAGATATATTGGGGATTAAATTTGCTTCCATTGATGTTGCTCTTGTTGACGGAGAATTATATATTATGGAAATAAATTCCGGAATTATGCTTGAGAACTTTTCCCGACAGCCTAAAGACAATATGTATGATTATTATGAATTGGCAAAAGATATTTACAGAAAGGCATTAAATTACCTTTTTAAAATGAGTTAAATCTCTGCAAAATCCTTTTTTAGCTTTTTCATAACAGAAAGTGCTTCATCCAAATCTTCATAAGAAAGAGCATCCGATATTTGCAGCCTTATCCTTGCACTTCCTTCCGGTACAACAGGAAAGCCAAAACCTGTTGCATAAATTCCTTCCTTAAGCATTTCCTGCGCAATGGTAATTGCCTTTGCAGTATCTCCCACTATGATGGGAATTATTGCAGAGTCTCCTTCCAGCGGAGCATAACCGCTCTCTTTAAGTTTTTCTCTCATGTAAAGCGTTTTTTCTTTTAAGGATTTTACTATGGCCGGGTTACTTTCCAGATACATAATGGCAGCCATTGCAATCGAACAAAGAACAGGAGGCATGCCATTGGAAAAAAGATGTGGCCTGCTCCTCTGGGCAAGAATGGCACAAATATCACTGCTGCCTGCGATGAATCCGCCTCCTGCTCCGCCCAATGCCTTACCGAATGTACCGGAAATAATATCAACACCTTCATTAATGTTGAAGTATTCCATTGTTCCTTTCCCTGTCTCTCCAATTACCCCTGTGGCATGACTATCATCCAGCATTAAAATTGCATTGTACTTTTTGCATAAGGTAATTATTTCCGGAAGCTTTGCAATATCACCCTCCATGGAAAAAACACCATCGGTCACAACAAGTACAGCACCGCTTTCAGCAGATTGAATCAGTTTTTCTTCCAAATCCTGCATGTCTGAATGTTTGTATACGGATCTGTTTACCCCTCTGCTTACAGCCCTGCATCCGTCTATAATGCTTGCATGGTTTAATTCATCGGAGATAACTGTGTCACCATTACTCAAAAGTGCAGGTATGGCTGCCGTATTTGCCGCCCAGCATGAACTGTAAGTAAGGGATGCTTCCATGTTCAGGAAAGAGGCAAGTTTTTCTTCCAGCTCCCTGTGAATGTCATAGGTTCCTGCAATGAACCTTACGCTGCTTGCACCTGCTCCATATTTATCAAGGGCTTGGCGGGCGGCTTCTACAATTTCTTTTTTGTTTGCAAGGCCAAGATAATTATTGGAACATAGGACTATGGC
>Ga0099364_10000362_pt1 | contig 76398 bp, 76 predicted proteins | sample TergutTh196P3_FD_73070 | JGI IMG/M metagenome (GOLD analysis project Ga0099364, IMG submission 73070) | Microcerotermes parvus P3 segment gut microbial communities from Pointe-Noire, Republic of the Congo - Th196 P3 | ecosystem: Host-associated > Arthropoda: Insects > Digestive system > Gut ...
GCCGAGGAGCCCGGCAAAAGATGTGGCGGGGGCATCGCGCAAGCCGCGCAAACCCCGCAATCGCAAGCCAAAGGCCACCTCGGCGGCTCGGCCGACTGAAAAGCCGGTAGCTAAAAACACGGCGCCAAAGTCGAAGCAGACGAGCAGGCCGCGCAAATCACGCACGCAAAAACCCAAGCCAAAACCGAACGCAAAGCCAAAGCTACGCGTAATTCCACTCGGTGGGCTTGATGGAATCGGCAAGAACATGACCGCTATTGAGTACGGTGACGACATTATCGTCGTCGACGCGGGTCTCATGTTCCCTGATGACGATCAGCCCGGCGTTGACCTCATCTTGCCCGACTACACCTACCTGGTGGAAAACGAGCACAAGTTACGCGCAATCGTTATCACGCACGGCCACGAGGACCATACCGGCGCACTTCCGTACCTTTTGCGTGCGCTCAGCACGAAACCGCCGATTATTGCGACACGCTTGACGCTCGGTATCATCAAAGGAAAACTTGAGGAGTTCAAGCTTGCCAAGTGGCCGATGCAGGAGGCCGTTGCGGGTACCTCCATCAATAAGGGGGTCTTTGGGCTCGACTTTATTCCGGTTAATCACTCAATCCCTGATGCGGTGGCAGTCTTTATCCGAACGCCGCTCGGTGGTGTTTTACATACCGGCGACTTCAAGTTCGACCAGACACCTATCGATGGGCGAATCACCGACTGCACGAGCCTTGCACGTCTCTCTAAGGACAATGTGCTTTTGCTGCTTAGTGATTCGACGAACGCCGAAGCACCGGGTGTCACCGAGTCTGAGGCCGAGGTCGGAAAAGCGCTGCGTCACATCATTGAGCAGGCAAAAGGTAAGGTTGTTGTCTCGGCGTTTTCGAGTCATATCCATCGTCTTCAGCAGATCGCTGACGCAGCGAACGCTGCCGGGCGCAAGGTCGTCGTGACGGGACGCTCGATGTTGCGCAACACCGCTATTGCGCGCGACTTAGGGTACCTCACCATCGCCGATCAGGATTACGTCGACGCGTATGAGATGTGCAATCTCGCGCCCGACAAGGTCGTCGTCATGTGTACGGGTAGTCAAGGTGAGCCGCTCAGTGCGCTGCCGCGTATGGCGGCCGGTGAACACCCGACCGTCAAAATCGAGGCCGGCGACACCGTCATCTTGTCAGCCACACCCGTTCCCGGAAACGAAAAGGCTGTCTCTAATGTTATCAACCAGCTGGTGCGTATCAACGCTGATGTCTATCACCGAGGACGTGCGAAGGTCCACGTCTCGGGTCACGCGGCCGCCGAGGAGCTTAAAACAATGCTCAATCTTGTGCAGCCGGAGTATTTCATGCCGGTGCACGGTGAGGCGCGCCATCTCATGGCGCATCGCCAGCTGGCTATCGATGTGGGTATCCCACCTGAATACATCTTCGTGCTTGATAATGGCGAGGTGCTCGAAATCGACGAAAGTGGCGCACAGATCGCAGGAAGCGTACCCAGCGGCATCATCTATGTCGATGGTCTCAATGTGGGTGATATGGACAGCGTCGTGCTACGTGATCGCCAACATCTCAGCCAGGATGGTCTCGTGACGATTGTGGCGACCGTTAATCGACGCAAGCGTGTAGTAATCGGCAAGCCGGAGGTTGTGACCGTCGGTTTTTCTGCGCCGAACGAAAAGTTTACCGCTGAGCTTGCGAGCCGCGCGCTCAAGACGCTTGAGAGATCGGTCAAGGAGGGCGCTACGATAGGGTCGATGCGTCGGTCAGTGCGCGAGAGCGTGAGCCAACACATTTTCCGAGAAACAAAGTCGCGTCCGATGGTAATACCGGTGGTACTCGACGCATAAAAAGGACAACGATGAGGGACAGGGAAAGGTAGCGAAGGCACGTGGCAACGAGGAGTACGAAAAAGACACCTACGCGTGGGGGACGTGCCGCTCGCACGACGAGCAAGCCGGTCACGAAGCAGCCTGCTGCGCCGGAGTCGACGGCGAGCTGGAAGACCGATATCGTTGGTGTCGTTGTCATTGTCGTCGGCCTTGCGTTACTGCTTGCCGTCATCTTGGGTGAGACGGCCGTGGTAGCGGCGGCGGCTTCAAGTGCGTTGCTCTACTCGTTTGGAGTAGGTGCATACCTATTTCCGATACTTCTGATTCTTTACGGTGCGACCTTTTTCTTCCCGGTGCGCGTTTCAAGCAAATGGCGCGTTGCGCTCGGACTCCTCCTGATTCTGTGGGGGGCTATTTCGTTGATAGCACTGGCGACGCCGTATGGTACCTATCTTTCGGCGAGCCGCGTGCAAGCGTACGGTGGATACGTCGGGGGAGCGAGCGCATGGGCACTCGTGAACCTCGTCGGTGTCACCATTGCCGCCGTTATCATGGTAGGGATAGTGATAGTTGGCCTGCTCATTACCGGTTTTTCGATATCGGATTTTATTCGCTATCTGTGGGAGCGACACCAAGAGAAGAAGGCGACGCGTGACATCCTTGCGTCGGCGCCGCAGGTAACACCGACCGCGAAGATCGATGCCTTTGACACGCCGTCACGGCGCGAACGCAAGCAGCAGGCCGTCTTTGCCGACGACGACTCGACCGTTGTGACGTCGGCACCGGCCGATGGCGCGCAGGAGACGATAGCTCTTGCTGAGGGCGATGCCGTAGTCGCAGGCAACGATACTGATGATACGCCGGGCAGCAAGAAACCGTCGCGCCGAGCAAAGAAAGCGGCGTCAAGCTCGGGTGCGACAGACGGCGCAACCATTGCCCTTGGTGACGAGGCTGCGCGTGAGACGGCCGATGGTTACACGCTGCCCGATATCGCTACGCTTGCTCTGAGCGCAGAGACCAATCCACGTACAATCGAAGCACGCGAGGGAGAGCTACAGGCGATTGCCGATACTATCGTCGATACACTCGGTATGTTCGGTGTTACGTCACGCAGTGTTGGGTGGGTTCCCGGCCCAACCGTTACCCTCTTCAAGCTTGAAATTGCACAGGGCACGCGCTTGAACCGCATCACGGCGCTCGCCGATGACCTTGCGCTGGCACTCGCCGCACCGACACTGCGCATACTGGCACCGATTCCCGGCGAAAAGTACGTCGGTATCGAGGTACCGAACTCGAAGCGCTCTTCGGTTACGCTCGGCGATGCGTTGCCTCCTGTCGGCACCGGCGGTCCGCTGACGCTTGCTATCGGTAAGGATGTCTCCGGTGAATCGATTACCGGGGATCTCGCGCGCATGCCCCATCTGCTCGTTGGTGGTACGACCGGTTCGGGCAAGTCGGTGGCGCTCAACACGATGCTGATGAGTATCTTGATGCGCGCAACCCCGACCGACGTGCGCCTCATACTCGTCGATCCAAAGCGTGTCGAGATGTCACAGTATAACGACGTGCCACATCTCTATGTGCCGGTCGTCACCGAGGCAAAAGAGGCCGCCAGTGCACTCGCCTGGGCGTGCGCCGAGATGGATCGACGCCTCAAGATACTCCAGAAGGCCAAGGTTAAGGACATCATGGCCTACGAAAAACTGCTCGCAAGCAAAAAGGCGCCCGAGTGGGCCGAAAAGATGCCCTATCTCGTCATCGTCATCGATGAGCTCGCCGACCTCATGATGGTCGCTGCCAAGGAGGTCGAAGCCTCGATTGCGCGACTTGCCGGTCTGGCACGTGCGGCAGGCATTCATATGATTGTGGCGACGCAGCGCCCTGAGGCCAACGTTATTACCGGTCTCATCAAGGCTAATATCGCCAACCGTATCGCCTTTAGTGTGGCGACCGGCATGGACTCGCGTATCATTCTCGACCAGCCGGGCGCCGAAAAGCTGACCGGTCTCGGCGATATGCTCTTCTCGACACCGGCGTGGCCGAAGCCGAAGCGCATTCAGGGATGTTTTGTGAGCGAGAAAGAGATTATCGCGGTCACGAATTACTGGAAAGAGCAGGGTGTTCCTGAGTACCACACCGAAATTCTTAAGACCGAAATCGGCGGTACGGGTGCGGTGTCCGGGGTCGGTGGTGAGGTCGATCCGCTTATGTGGGATGCTGCCGAGATGTGCATCGGTGCCGGATTTGGCTCTACGAGTGCGGTTCAGCGGCGTTTTCAGGTGGGCTACGCACGGGCAGGGCGCATCATGGACATGATGCAGGAACGAGGGATTGTCGGTCCTCCCGATGGGTCGAAGCCGCGTGAAGTGCTTATCGACCTTGAGACACTGGCACAGATGAGGTTTACAAGCGAAAATCCTGACGACGAGCTCAATGAGGGGAGTGAGATATCATGTCGCGTGTAGGGGAGACATTGCATGAAGAACGTACTGCGCAGGGGTTAAGTATTCAACAGGTAGCGGAGCGCATTAACATTAAACCGTCGTTCGTTGAGGCAATAGAGGAAGCGGCGTACGACTCGCTCCCGCCGATAGGGTATACCAAAGGTTTCATTATTTCGTACGCCACGATTCTCGGTCTTGATAGCGCCGAGATGGTTGCCCGCTATCAGGATGAGGTAGCGCAGCACGAAGGTCGCGGTCCGCTCGAACATGCACGTGAAACAAACCGCGCCTCGACCGATACGCACGATATCCCCTGGAAAATGGTGTGGATTCTCGTTGCGATACTGGTGGTGGCCGGAGCACTGGCGTGGATTATGAGCACGTTTGTGTTTACCGATTCGCGTATTGGTGCCCCTCAGCAGACGAGCACAAGCGACGTGGTAATCGATGCTCAGATGCCCGAAGATGAAGAGGAAGAAGGAGAGTAGCATGGCAAAGGACAGCAGCTTTGATATCGTCTCACAGGTAGATCTGCAGGAAGTCGACAATGCATACAATCAGGCGACACGTGAGTTGGCACAGCGCTACGATCTAAAAGACAGTGGTTCGACGCTTGAATTCGATAAAGGAACAAAGACGCTGACGCTGACGGCGCCGAGCGATTTTGTAGCCGGGCAGATTAAGGACATCCTTGGTTCGAAGCTAGTGCGTCGTGATGTCGATTTGAAGGCGGTCCGCTGGGGCAATCCGGAAGACGCCTCGGGTATGATGGTGCGTTATCAGGGAACGATTGTTTCCGGCATCGATGATGAGACGATTAAGCGGATTAACAAAGATATCAAGGCCGAGAAGTTCAAAGCAAAGACGCAAATTGAGGGCGACAAGATACGGGTATCCTCGCCGTCGCGTGATACCTTGCAGGATATCATCGCGTTCGTCAAACAAAAAGATTACGACGTTCCACTCCAGTTCATCAACTATCGCTAGTCAAGACGGTGCACGGGAGTATCAGGAAAGGTGTGGTGACGTGAAGGCTCTCGTACAGCGGCTTGGGTATGCCAATACCGTCACGCTCGTTCGCATCGTGTGTATACCGGTTTTTCTGGTTGTATGGCTCGCCGATTGGCCGGCATGGTTCGGTATCCGTACCGTGCTCTATCAGGCGCGCCCGTGGCTCGCGCTTCTGTTATTCGTACTGCTTGCAGTGACCGATCTTCTCGATGGCTATCTTGCGCGTTCACGCGGCGAGGTGAGCCCACTCGGCGCCTTCATTGACCCACTTGCCGATAAGTTACTTGTGACAGCTGCGCTTCTTGCGCTCATCCAAATCGGCTTGTTGCCGGCATGGGTTGCCTTCGTGATTATTGCGCGTGAGTTCGTGGTAAGTGGTCTGCGTATGGTCGCTGCCGAGCAGCAGGTCGTTATTGCGGCGTCGATGTATGGCAAGGTCAAGACAGTATTACAGATAGCTGCGATCGTTCTCTTTATTCCGATGGGCTCACTCTGGTATTTGCGCTTGAGCTTGTCGCTGCAAGACCTGTACTATACGGGTGCGTGGATAGTGATGTGGGCAGCCGTGGTGATGACGATAGTGTCGATGCTCGAGTATTTTGCAAACGCTATAAAGGTGATGGAGGTGCCGTGGAAGCGTACGGCGAACTACACGCAGAAGTAAACGAACTATTGGCGATGTGTCGCGCGCAGAATCTAACACTTGCCGTAGCCGAATCGCTGACCGGAGGGCTTATCGGTGCGACGTTGAGCGCGGTTCCTGGTGCATCGGCCGTTTTTAAGGGTGGCGTTATCTGTTATTCAGCCCACATTAAGCATAAGGTTCTTGGCGTCAGTGAACATGTTCTTACGGTCGACGGAGTCGTATCCGAGGCGTGTGCATGTGAGATGGCACGTGGGGTGCGACAGCTCTGTGAAGCCGATATTGCGGTGGCGGTGACCGGCGAGGCAGGACCGATTGCAGCCGATTCTTCGGTGCCGATTGGGACTGTCTGCGTAGCCGTGGCGACCGAGGCAATGTTCGAATCTCGCACCGTTACGCTCGATGGAGACCGCGATATGGTGCGCCGAAAGACGGTTGCTGTTACTTTGGCGTTACTTTCAGAAACGTTGTTGTCTCCTCCCCGTGCTAGCGTATAAACGTAACGAAAACGGCTTGTGACAAGAATGTCCATTCCGTTGACAACGAACAGATGTTCGAATACGGTAAGGTAGTACGGAAGATCGCGTAAGATTTGAAGAGGAGATTGTCATGGATGCCAGTAAAGAAAAAATGCTCGAACTGACACGTGTTCAGATCGAGAAAAAATTTGGTAAAGGTGCCCTGATGAAGTTTGCCGATGGAGAGGCCTTCGCAGAGATGGGCGTCATCCCGACAGGGTCGCTTGCACTCGATGCAGCGCTCGGTATCGGAGGCATCCCGAAAGGACGTATCGTCGAGGTCTATGGTCCGGAGTCTTCGGGCAAGACGACGCTCGCATTGCAGATGGTCGCCGAATGTCAGGCCCAAGGTGGCGTTGCTGCCTTCATCGACGCGGAACATGCACTTGACCCGACCTATGCCGCACGTCTCGGAGTCGATATCGACGAGATACTGATCTCCCAGCCCGACACCGGTGAGCAGGGTCTTGAGATCTGTGACATGCTCGTGCGTTCCGGCGCTGTCGATATCATCGTCATTGACTCGGTTGCCGCACTTGTGCCACGTGCCGAGATTGAGGGTGAAATCGGGGATACAACGGTGGGGGTACAGGCACGTCTGATGTCGCAGGCATTGCGCAAGCTTGCAGGGTCGTTGTCGAAGTCGGACACCACCTGCATCTTCATCAATCAGCTTCGTGAGAAGATTGGTGTGATGTTTGGCAGCCCTGAAGTGACGACCGGTGGACGCGCGTTGAAGTTCTACTCGACGGTACGTATCGATGTGCGCCGTATCGACTCCATCAAGCAAGGAGCTGATATCGTCGGCAATCGCGTGCGTGCTAAGGTCGTCAAAAACAAGGTTGCACCACCGTTCCGTATTGCCGAGTTTGACCTCATGTACGGTGAAGGCATCAGCAAAGAGGGATCGATTCTTGACCTCGGTGTCGAGCAAGATATCGTCAATAAGTCGGGTTCGTGGTACACCTACGGCGACGAGCGTTTGGGGCAGGGTCGTGAGGCGGCCAAGGAGACGCTGCGCGCTAACCTGGACTTACGCAATGAGATAGAGGGCAAGGTTCGTGAATGTCTGGGGTTACCGGGGATACACAACACACCGGCTGAGCCGAACACAAAGGCAGAGAAGCCAGAGAAGCCCAAATCGGCCCCAGAATCGGTGTAACCGTTTAGCATGGGTGCGCGCATGCCGAACTCCTCGCGCTGCAAAGATGCGTATGAGCGTGCACTCGACCTCACGCTTCGTCGCGACTACACGACGTCTGAGGTTGAACGCAAACTCCTTCATGACGGCTATAGTCCCGAAGAGGCGCAGAAGGCAATCGGGCGCCTTGTCGAACGCGACCTGCTCAACGATGTGCGTTATGTCGAGCTGTATGTGCTACAACGTCTCGCAGCGTGTTACGGACCGCGCTACATTGAGGAGAAGCTTTACCTGAAAGGTATCGCGCGTCGAGTGAGCATCGAGGTGATCGAACGCTCTATCGCAGAAGAAAGCATCGATCTTGAACGTAATGCACGCCGCTGGATCGAAAAAGTGGACCTTGACAATCAAAGAGAGAGAACGAAGGCATTGCGTCGTTTGACGGCTCGTGGATACGAATATGGCCTCATACGCCGACTTCTTGAAGAGGAAATACGTGACGACGATTGCCTGTGAGTGTATCGTGCAGGAGGGATGGCGGCACAACACGCGGTAGTGGGGGATTGCTTGACGATGGGGCGACTTATCGCTACTATAAACGGTGCGTAAGTACACACCGTATGAGGGGTCAACACCCCTTCTGAACGATAGATTTGAGTGATTGATATGAACACCTTCGCACTTGTAGGCGCAATCGTGGCCGCTATTGTGGGTATCGCCATCGGGTTCGCCCTTGACCGTTACGTCATCAACACGAAAGCATCTCGCGCAGCCGACGAGGTTGCTCGTGCGCTTGACGAGGCAAAACGTCAGGCAAAGACGCTCAAAAAAGAGGCCTTGCTTGAAGCCAAAGATGAAAGTATTAAACGTCGTCAAGAAGAAGAGGCCGAGGCCAAGACACGACGCAAGGAAATCATTGCGCTTGAAAATCGCCTGGTGACCCGCGAAGAGTCGATCGATCGTCGCGCTGAGTCACTCGATAAACGCGAACACCAGATGTCCAGTGCGGCCGGGCAGATCGCTGCCCGTGAGCGTGAGGCTGAGGAGCTCATCGCTAAGCAGACCGAAGAGCTGGCGCGCATGGCGCGTATGACTCAGGAAGAGGCGCGCACCGAACTCCTGGCCCGGGTGACCGAAGATGTCGCGCAGGAGGCGGCCGCTATCATTCGTGAGAGCGAAGATAACGCGAAGCGTGAAGCCGATAAGAAGGCGCGTTCTATCGTCAGCCTCGCTATTCAGCGTGTCGCTGCTGACCACACCGCTGAGACGACCGTAAGTGTCGTGCATCTACCCAACGATGACATGAAGGGGCGCCTCATCGGTCGTGAGGGACGCAACATTCGTGCCTTCGAGCAGGCGACCGGCATCAACCTCATCGTCGATGATACGCCCGATGCCGTCACTATCTCAAGTTTTGATCCTGTGCGTCGTGAGATTGGGCGTATGACGCTGGAAGCGCTCATTCAGGACGGACGCATCCATCCTGCGCGTATCGAAGAGCTCTTCAACAAGTCAGAGCGCACCGTTTCAGAGCGCGTGCAGCAAGCCGGCGAACAGGCAAGCTATGAGGCCGATGTGCACAACCTGCACCCCGAGGCCATCAAGACGCTTGGTCGTCTCAAGTATCGCACGAGTTACGGGCAGAACGTGCTTCAGCATTCGCTTGAGGTTTCGTGGCTTGCCGGCGTGATGGCGGCCGAGCTCGGTGCCGATGTCGTGTTGGCACAGCGCGCCGGACTCCTGCATGACCTTGGTAAGGCGATCGACCACGAGGTCGAGGGACCGCATGCGGCAATCGGTGCTGATTTAGCACGCCGCCTCGGAGAGTCGCCCGCCATCGTTCACTGCATCGAGGCTCATCATGGAGATGTCGAGTGTCAGACCGTCGAGGCCGTGCTCGTCATGGCGGCCGATGCCATTAGTGCCGCGCGTCCCGGAGCACGCCGTGAGACGCTGGAGAGTTACATCAAGCGTCTCGAAAAACTTGAGGAGATCGCCAACGCACACAAAGGCGTCGAGAAGACCTACGCTATGCAGGCCGGTCGTGAAATCCGCGTCATGGTGCAGCCCGAGGTCGTCAACGACGACACGGCGGTTGTATTGGCGCGTGAAATTGCGCAAGAAATCGAATCCGAGATGGAATACCCCGGACAGGTACGCGTCATGGTGGTACGCGAAAGTCGTGCCGTCGAGTACGCGAAGTAGCCGTCACTTCGGTCTTGCAGATTCCGTGCAGCGGCCATGACGGAGACTTCACCCGGCTCGAAAGAGCACACCCTTGATTTTCTGACCCGCGTGACGGGGCGTGACGTGCGTAGTGTCGAGCGCGATTACGGCAATGGATACGTTCGTCTCTCAACGTCAGAGTCGGCGCGTCGTCAAGCAAAGCATGATATTCGCCGGGTCGAAGATGCCGTCATCGAACTCTTGCGCAATGCGCGTGATGCCGGCGCTCACACTATTCTTGTCGCCAGCTCATCGGATGCGAATCGACGCATAATCACGATGATTGACGATGGAGCCGGTATCGAACCCGAGATGTTTGACGCCATCTTCGAGCCACGTGTGACGAACAAGCTTGAGACGATGCACGTAGACGAATGGGGTGTTCATGGCCGTGGTATGGCGCTCTACTCGATTAAGGAGAACGCACAGATCGCCCATGTTACGACGAGCCGTAGCGGTTACGGAACATCGATAGGTGTCGAGTTCGACCTTGAGACAGTTCCCGAGAGAGCCGATCAGTCGACGATGCCGACCCTGCGTGATACCGATAGCGCATCGACAACCGACGCGCCTCTCCTCGGACCTCACAATATCATGCGTACCTGTGTGGAGTTTGCGCTTATGCATCCCGACGTTCGGGTTATCGTAGGCTCACCGTCCGAGATCGTCGCCACACTTGTCGATGAAGAGTTTTCCGCCGTGAGTGTCGATGATAGCGTAGAGATGCTGATTGCATATGCCGCATCGTCGGGCTTACACTTGAGTGAGCGTAACGCATATCGCATTCGTAGTGGTGACATAGGTCCATGTGCAGACGTCTTAACGGCACTGACTTCTGCAGATTCGTCAACCTCACAGAAGACCATACCTCACGATGACAGAGAGAGGCGTCGCAACACCAAAATCACGCACCAAGACCGAGAACGAGTGGCACAAGAAGCACGCACATTCTTCGAGAAAACACTTGGTGAACGTCTCTATCTGGAGCTCATTGAAGAGCCTACGGTGCGTGTGGGGCGCGGGGAAATCTCCCTCAACTTTCAGTTTAGTGAAAAATAACCGTTTACTTTCCGTTTCTTTCCCGTATAATAAACTCTGATAACAGAAGCACGTATACGCAGCAACAACGTTGATAAGTCGTAGCAAGGATGAAGGAGTAAGGCGTGCAGACGCTGAAAGTATCTTCCAAGAGCAATCCCAATTCGGTCGCCGGCGCGTTAGCCGGTATGATAAAGGCGGAGAGCGACGTCGAAATACAGACGGTCGGTGCCGGTGCGCTCAATCAGTCGGTCAAGGCGATAGCGATTGCGCGCGGGTACATTGCGCCGCTCGGCCTCGACCTTATCTGCGCCCCGTCCTTTGCCGAGATTGAGATTAACGGCGAGACGCGTACCGCCATTCGTTTTCGGGTGACGCGTCAATCATAGTGATATCAGAACCACACCTCTGTTCATGAAGACCTATCATCTCAAAACCTTCGGTTGTCAGATGAATAAGCACGACAGTGAGCGTATCGCCGGTATGCTCGATATGCATGGCTGGCAGGCAACGACCGAGCCACATGAGGCAGATGCCATCATCTTCATGACCTGCTGTGTGCGCGAGAAAGCCGAGGAGCGCCTCCAGGGGCAGGTAGCCTCACTTAAGGCGCTCAACCGGCCTCTCATCGCCGTCGGGGGTTGTATCGGGCAGCGCGACGGGGAGAAGTTGCGCGCACAGCTTCCTCACGTCGACGTCGTCTTTGGTACCCACAATGTCGCGCGTCTTCCTCTGCTTCTGGAGCGTGCACGAGAGACGGCCCGTGCGCAGGTAGAGGTTCTCGACGACACCGTTGAGGACTTTGCTGCCGACCTCCCCGCCACACCCGAACACGCCTTTCACGCATGGCTTCCCATCACCGTGGGCTGCGATAATCACTGCACCTACTGCATCGTGCCAACGGTACGCGGACGTGAAAAAAGTCGCCCTTTCGAGCGCATCATCGAACAGGCCGAGAACCTTGTTGCAGACGGCGTCTGTGAGATCACGCTCCTCGGTCAAAACGTCAACAGCTATGGACGTGATCGATATGGTGCACCTCGTTTCGCTGAGCTATTGACCGCCGTCGCCGCAACCGGTATCTCACGACTGGGATTTGCCACGAGCCACCCGAAAGACCTGAGCGATGAGACGATACAGGCAATGGCGTCCTCATCGGCTCTCCTCGACTATCTGCATCTGCCGGTACAGTCAGGCTCGACGCGTATATTGACGGCGATGAATCGTCGCTATACGAAAGACGAATATCTTGCACTCGTCGCGCGCATTCGTGAGGCGATGCCCACTATCGCGCTGACGACCGACATCATCGTGGGATTTCCGGGCGAAACCGATGCCGATTTTGCCGATACACTTAATGTTGTGCGTACCGCACAGTTTGCCGGAGCGTTCACGTTCCTCTACTCGCCACGTGAAGGGACGCCGGCTGCCGCCATGGACGGTCAGGTACCGGCCGACCTCGCACAAGAACGATTCGACCTTCTTGTTGAGGAGGTCCAGCGCAGTGCACGAGCATTTAGTGAAACGCTTGTCGGTACCCGTGCCTCGGTGCTCATCGAAGGAGCTTCGAAGCGCGATGCTGGTATTCTCGTCGGGAAGGACCGTCACTATCGCACCGTGCACGTCCCCGTGCCACCTCAGAGCACGGCCAACGTGTGGGAAGGGCGCGAGGTCGAGGTTGACGTAGATGCAGCCTCTACCTGGTATGTCTCGGGTAAGATAGTTACGAGGTAGAGATAGCATGCACCCCTACGATGTCATAGCTATTGTCGGCCCGACGGCGACCGGCAAAAGTGAACTCGCTGATATGCTTGCCAAAGAAGCCGGCTCCTGTGTCGTCTCGGCCGATTCGATGCAGATCTATCGGGGGCTCGATATCGGGACGGCCAAGGTGCCGCCCACGAAGCGAAGCGTCGAGTACTTCGGTATCGATATCGTCGACATCGACGAGCCCTACAGCGCGGCCGAATACCAGCGCTACGCGCGTCGTCACATCGATGCCGTACGTGCGCAGGGCGTGGTGCCGGTCATGTGTGGCGGCACCGGTCTTTATGTGCGCGCCGCGCTCGACGAGATGGACTTTCCTGCAGGCGAACAGCGCAACAACCCGGTGCGCGAGAAGTGGGAGCAGTTCCTGCACCAACACGGCGCTGAGGCGCTCCATGCTGAACTCGCTATCCAAGATCCGGAGAGCGCAGAACTCATCGATGTGCAGAACACCAAGCGCCTTATTCGCGCCTTTGAGATGCGTGCCGCTAGTACCAGCTATGCCGAACAGTATCGCACCTTTCGTATTCGCACCGCCCACTACGAAACGGTCTACCTCGGCCTGACGTGCGCACGCGATGAGCTCTACGCGCGTATCGAACGGCGCGTCGATGAGATGATGGCGGCCGGGCTCGTCGATGAAGTACGTGGTCTGATAGAACGCGGGCTTGCCGATACCTACACAGCGCGTCACGCCATCGGTTATCGGGAGATCATTGCGCATCTTGCCGGCGCCACGAGCCTTGAGCGTACCGTTGAGCTCATCAGGCAGCATACGCGCAACTATGCGAAACGGCAACTAACGTGGTTTCGTGGCGATCCTCGCATACAATGGATAGACGTGGACGCACGTTCTTCTTCAGAGGTGTTGGCACGCGTCCATGAGGCGTTAGACACAAAGATCGAGCAACCGCAGGCAGCCGCAGAGTAGGGCGAGGATACGAGATGGCACACGTTGCATTTACTAAGATGGAAGGCCTCGGCAACGATTTTATCGTTATCGATGACTTCGCCGACGAACACTGCTTTACTCCAGATGAAATAGTTCGTCTGTGTGATCGCCACTTCGGGATTGGTGCTGACGGAGTCATCGTGTTGCGCGCACCCGAGAGCTCCGATGCCGATGCCCGGTGGGAGTTCTTCAACGCCGATGGCTCACGTGCCGAAATGTGCGGCAACGGCATTCGGTGTGCCGCGCGCTTTCTTGCTGAAAGCGACCATCTTTCGAACGATCTTTCGAACAATCTGTCGAACGATACCAAAAAGCACCGTGCAGATGACGTCACCGAAGTCGCCATCGAAACGGCAGCTGGCGTGCGTCGTGTAGCGATTAATCGTGCTCAGGACGGGACGTTTGAGTCGGCGGCGGTCACGATGGGTGCACCCATCTTCGAGCCGGCACAGGTGCCGACGACGTTTGAGGCAAACAGCGCGCATGGTGTGCGTAACTACCCCTTAACCGAAAAGTTTACTATCTCAGCGCTCTCGATGGGCAACCCTCATGTAGTTATCGATGTGGCCGAACTGGATATGAAGCTTGAAGAGGTGCCGGTCCACAGTTTTGGCAAACTCATCGGGATGAACGTAGCCTTTCCCGAAGGCGTGAACGTCGGATTCTATGAGGTGCTGGAGAGTAGGGGAGACTGCATCGCGTTGCGCGTATGGGAGCGCGGCTGCGGTGAGACCCTTGCGTGCGGTACGGGTGCCTGTGCGGCAGCGGTCACCGCGCTGTTGAGCAAGCAGGTCTCATCTCCGGTTACGGTGATGCTACTCGGCGGTAATCTCACGATAGATATTGAGCCCGATATAAGCGAAGTCACGATGACGGGACCGGCTGAGGTCGTATATCATGGTACGATGGTTCTCTAGCATGGCTTGATAGACACGGTCGTAACGGAAGGGAAGCACTATGTCTTTTGGCGCTACACGTCTCAACAATCTACCCCCGTATCTCTTTGCTGAGATCGACCGCAAGCGCGATGAGTTGCTTGCGCAAGGCCACGATGTGATCTCGTTGGGGATTGGGGACCCCGATATGCCCACGTTCGACCATATCGTCGCGCGCATGAAAGACGCTATCGATGATCCGGCCAACCATCGCTATCCCAGCTATGCCGGTGCGCCACGTTATCGCCAGGCGTGTGCCGAGTTTATGCAGTGTCGTTTTGGTGTGACGCTCGATGCGAACAGCGAAGTGCTCGCACTCATTGGCTCAAAAGAGGGCATCGCCAACCTATTTCCGGCCTTCGTCGACCCCGGCCATTACACGCTAATCCCCGGTGTGGGCTATCCGGTCTATAGTGGTGGCGGGATCATCAATGACTCGCTCGAACACTGGATGCCAATGAACGAGGAAAATGGCTGGCTCGCCGACTTCGAAGCAACACCGCCGGCGATATTGGCCAAGGCGCAGATGATGATACTGAGCTACCCTAACAACCCGACGAGTGCGATAGCGCCGGTTGAGTACTTTGACCGCGCGATTGCCTTTGCGCGTGAGCACGGCCTGCTCCTTGTACACGATAACGCGTACGCCGATATCACCTTCGATGGTTACGTTGCGCCGAGTATCCTCGAGCGCCCCGGCGCGCGGGAATGCTGCATTGAGCTGTTCTCGACCTCGAAGAGCTACAATATGACCGGATGGCGCGCGGCCTTTGCAGCCGGAAATGCCGAAGCTATCAAGCAGCTCGGTATCGTCAAATCAAATATCGACAGCGGTATCTTTACTGCGGTGCAAGACGCAGCGATCGAAGCGTTCCTTGGCCCTCAAGATGACGTTGAGCGCATGAAAGCGATCTATCAGGAGCGGCGTGATGCTGTGCTGCAGACGCTTGAGGCGATGGGCATTAAGGCCGTTGCCTCGAAGGGAACGATATTTATCTGGGCGCAGGTGCCGGAAGGACACACGAGCGCAGAGTACGCCGAGAAGGTGCTGATGGAAGCACACGTCATCATCGCACCGGGTACGGCGTATGGACCCGATGGGGAAGGCTACTTCCGGATTTCGTTGGCGACGCCGACGGAAAGGTTGCTCGAAGCGCTCGACAGGATGAGCGCTCTCGGCTCCGCCTAAACGCGAGCTCTGCCCAACTCACAGCTTGGCGCGAATTAAACCCTTCGCAACGCCTGCGATGGAGAAGTCACCGTCGGTGATAATAATCGGCTCGTAGGCATCGTTTTCGGGTTGCAGACGTATCGTAGAACCCTCGCGGTAGTACCGCTTGACCGTTGCCTCGCCCTCGATGAGTGCAACGACGATTTCACCGTTGTCGGCCGTCTGCTGCTGGCGTACGATAATGAGATCGCCATCGAAGATGCCGGCCTCCGACATCGAGTCGCCCTTCACCTTGAGTAGAAATGAGGCGCCGCGCACGAGTGCGCTGGGGCAGGGGATTGTGTCGACGATATTTTCCTCAGCCAAAATGGGAGCACCGGCGGCAACTTGGCCGATGAGCGGAAGTTCGATAATCTCGATAGGAACCTGTGGCGCAGCGGCTTGCGACACGTTGAAGCGCTCGCGTGGGAACTCAAGAGCACGCGGCTTGTTGGGGTCACGCTTGAGATATCCTCGTGCTTCAAGTGCGTGAAGATGCGTATGGATCGTGCTCGTAGAGGTCTTATTGAGTCCGGCCATAATCTCGCGCACCGTGGGGGGATAGCCCTTCGCACGTGTCTGCGCCAAGACATAGTCGTAGACCTCTTGTTGTTTGTTGCTCAGTGGTCGGCCGGTGTCTGCCATCAGAAACTCCTTTCACGCGAGCAATCGAGATAAAACAACGATTGACCCCAGTATAGAACAAGAGTTCGTAGTGCGCAAACAGACGTTCGCAATCTGTTACGGAACCTGAGCTAGACGCTCTCGACAAAACTCGGTATAGTGGTACGTAACCGAAGGGGGTACGATGCGCTGCCCGCAGTGCGAAGCAGATGATACGAAGGTCGTCGATTCACGTACGACAGAGACGGCCGATGCCATCAGGCGGCGCAGGGAGTGCCTCACCTGTGCGGAGCGTTTTACCACGTATGAGCGGCGCGAGGACCAACCGCTCACCGTCATCAAAAAAGGCGGCGAGTACGAACCGTTTGATCGTACCAAACTCATGCGTGGGCTGAGAACTGCGTGTATCAAGCGTCCCGTGACGGCCGAACAGCTTAACTCTCTCATTACCGACATCACCAACGAACTCCAGAACGAAGGAACGTCTGAGATTGCGTCGACCGTACTTGGCGACCGGGTGCTCGTGCGCTTGCGAGAGCTCGATGCCGTTGCCTATGTGCGTTTTGCGAGCGTCTATAGAGATTTTCAGGATATCGATGGATTCACCGATGAGCTTCGAGACCTGCGATGAGCGAGGTGCTCTCGCTACCGATAACGCGCGTCGACAGCGCGTGCGACGTCGAGCTACCTGCCTACGCGCATGCCGGAGATGCCGGGCTCGATCTGCGCGCTGCACAAGCAACAACGATACCCCCTTTTGAGCGTACCCTTATCCCGACAGGCCTCTGCATGGCGATTCCGGCCGGTCACGCAGGGCTGGTGTTGCCACGTAGTGGCCTCGCTATTAAGCACGGGTTGACGCTCATCAATACGCCCGGCCTCATCGATGCCGGCTACCGAGGCGAAGTCAAGATCGCCGTCGTCAATCTCGACCCTCACACGCCGGTCAAAATACAGGTCGGAGACCGCATCGCTCAGCTGCTCGTTGTTCCATTTGCGCAGGTCAAGACGGTGCAAGTCGATGCTCTCGACGACACGCAGCGCGGTGGCGGTGGTTTTGGCTCAAGTGGAATAGGGTAGGAGGCTACCAAAATGCTCGATCGTTTTTTTCATATTACTGCGCGTGGCTCAACGATATCGACTGAGTTACTTGCGGGGCTCACCACGTTTTTAACGATGGTCTATATCGTGTTCGTGAACCCAACGATTCTCAGTAACTTTGGAGGTGCTCTGCAGGCCGAACAGGGTGCGCCCTGGGAGGGCGTCTTCATTGCGACCTGCATTATCTCGGCGGTATTCACGCTGTTGATGGGGCTTGTGGCCAACCGTCCGGTTGCGATGAGTGTGGCGCTGGGACTCAATGCGGTCGTCGCATTTGGCATCGTGCTCGGCATGGGCTATCCCTGGCAGGTGGGGATGGCCGTCTGCATGCTTGCCGGTCTGGCCTCGATTGTGCTGATGGCAACGGGGATACGCACACGCATCATGGATGCGATACCACTGACATTACGTCGCGCGATGGGTGCCGGCATTGGCCTCTTCATCGCCTTCATTGGCCTGCAAAATGGAGGTGTTGTCGTCCACGATGAGGGCACGCTCCTTGCGCTTGGCCCGCTGAGTAGTCCCGGGGTTATCGTTGCGCTCGTCAGCATTGCAGCAATCGTACTCCTGTCGGTGCTCAAGGTGCGTGGCGCGTTTTTGATCGGCATTGCGATTGCGACAGCTACCGCGTTTTTGTGTGGTATTGGGGAGCTACCGACCTCAATCGCGCAGATCCCGTCACTCGATACCGCCTTTACGACGTTTGGGGCGCCGTTTCAACTCGTTGAAGAGGGTACGCTCGCCGTCGTTGTCGTCATCACGAATCTCTCGCTTATGCTGATGGTCTTTTCGTTTCTGATGGTCGATCTCTTTGAGACGACCGGCACGCTCGTTGCGGTGGGCGAGGAAGCCGGCTTTGTCCACGAGGATGGCACGATCGAGGACGCCAAAAAGATGTTTTGGATTGACTCGATCGGTTCGTTCTCAGGTGGACTCGTCGGGTCGAGCACCCTAACCTGTTACGTTGAATCGGGCGCCGGTATCGCCGAGGGCGGCCGCACCGGACTTTCTAACATAGTGGTGAGCGTAGGCTTTGTGTTGACGATACTCTTCATGCCGATTGCCGGTATGGTGCCGGCAGAGGCGACGGCCGGTGCGCTTGTGATGGTGGGGCTTCTGATGTGTCAGTCCGTCGCATTCATCGATTGGTTCGACCTGGAGACGGCCGCACCGGCATTTCTCATGATGATTATGATTCCATTGACGAGCAGCATTGCCGTTGGTATCGGGCTTGGTGTGGTGGCACACGTGGCTATCAAGGCGTTTCGAGGCAAAGCGCGTGAGGTGCACGGGATACTCTGGTGTGTCGCCGCTGCGTACTTGTTACTGTTTATCCTGATGGGCCTCGGGCTTGTATAAATTGCTCGCGGACGCATGTCATTCCGTTAGCCTTATATAAGATAAATGTCTGATAATGTATGTTATGTGAATTTTATGACTAACGCCAAAGATAAGATCACAGAACCAACTTCTGCTTCCCGCACGTCACAACAAAAATGATGTTCCTTCGTCCTCCAGTGCCGCAACATTCACTCCAAAGTGACGTGCGGCCACCATGGTAAGCTCACGTGCCTTACTATAGTAGTTAACAAGCTTCTGCATCGACTCTGCGTCTATACATCGTGCGTCGACCTCCCACACGCCGTCGCTCTGTAGCGCTGCGTCCCGTATCGCTTCGTAGGTCATGAACTCTGCCCGACATATGCGGGCATCCTCAATACAAGCGATGAGAAGAAAACAGATATCCCCGACGGCATCACGCGCCACCTCAAGCTCGCGGACGCGTGTCATCCCGTTAACCTCAGCGAGTACCCCACGCATCTCCTCGAGCGCCTGTATCGCCATCGTTTCTTCCAGATAGCCCTCTTGGGCAGTGCACATGTCGATGTAGGACCTTACCTGCAAGAGCATTCGTGCCAGCAGCTCGGTCCGGCGCACTCCGGCAGCGGCCACTAGAGCAGCCCTTGCATGCGCTCGTGGAGTGCCTTGCTCGCAAGACGCGCTTTGAGGCTTGCCGTCAACCCGCCTATCTCGCGCAAGGCTTCGGCGAGTCGCTTTGCGGAGACCTCGGTGCGGATATGGTACGTTGGCGCCAGAATCTGATAGTAGTAGTCGGCCTCTTTGTGAGAAAAGTTCGCATAGAGCGTCTTAAGGTGACGCGGTTCAACGCCGTAACTCTTGAGCTCCCACGCTTCACGGGCAATCTGCGCGTCGTTACCATCGAGATAGTCACCGCTCCGTCCGCTCTGGACGGTGATTATCGAGTACTCGGCGAGTTCACGAATGAACGAATCGGTGATGCCGAGTTCGGTGTGGATGTTGACGAGTAACAGCCGACTCTGCATATCTTCGCGGTATTGATCGGCAAGATCGGTCTCCGCGGCCTGTGTCTCACCTGCTTCGTCGAGATCGTCGAGGCGCTCACGAATAATTGACAGCGGCAGAAAGTTCTCGCTTTGCCACAGCAGAATAGTGCGGATGCGTTCGACGTGTTCGCGTGAGTATTTGCGGTATCCGCTCGGGGTGCGATCGGGCGTGACGAGTCCCTCATCTTCAAGGTAGCGCAGCTTTGAGACGGCGAGATCGGGGTATTCGGGCGCAAGGTGTGCAACGACCTCGCTAATGGTCAGATAGGTGGCATCCGACATAGCCGCCCTACCCTTTAGCGTTACGGGAAAATGCGAGGTGAAAGGTGCCGATTTGGATTTCGTCACCGTTATGAAGTTCGGCTTCGTCGACGCAGACGCCGTTGACGTACGTACCATTGAGCGAACCGGCATCACGAATGATGACGGTGTCACCTCGATGCGCAATCGTCGCGTGCTCGCGGCTGACGGTCATGTCGTTAAGAAAGATGTCAGCATTGACATCACGGCCGAGCACAATCTCTTCAGGCTGAATCGTAAATATCTCGCCGACGCTTGGCCCCTTGGTGATAACGAGCATGAAATCATCGTGAACCGGCAGGTTAATCTGCACATTTCCCGCGCCTACATCCCCCACCGGCGTGAACGTCGTGGTCGACTGCGTGACCTCCTGCGAGCAACGCGCACAGAGCGTCGCGGCACCCTCGAAATCAGTACCGCAGGCTTTGCAGATCGCCGACACGGTTACTCCTTGCTGTCAAGCCGCATGGCACGCAGCTCTTCCTCGTACGCGCGCAAGAGATCCGGATCTTCGAGCAAGCTACTACGCTGCTCTTTAGGGAAGCGGTTACGCACATACGGGTCACAGAGAACATCGAAAAGCTGGCGCCCCTCCTGAAGCTCGCGGATAATGTAGCCGACGACACGTTCCTCGACGGCGTTATCGTTGAAAATAGGCATGAGGTTCCCTCCTCGGTGACTTGAGCGAGTTATCTACCCCTATTGTACCACTCATGAAGGGTTGGTCGCGGGCAAATCTGCCACAACAACATCGCGCGCAGCGGCCGTCTCGTCGAGCCGCCGTACGGGAAGCGTCTGTGGCGCCGCATGCAGCATCGCAGGATTGCTCGACGCTTCGGTCGCAATGGCCCGCATCGCCTCAATGAACGCATCGAGCGTCTTAAGCGGTTCGGTTTCGGTCGGCTCGATCATCATGCACTCGTCAACGATGAGCGGAAAATAGACGGTCGGTGGATGAAAACCATAGTCGAGCAGGCGTTTTGCTATATCAAGGGTGCGAACACCGGACTCCTTTTTCTGGCGTGTGCCACTTAGCACGAACTCGTGCATGCAGGGACGATCGTAAGGCATATCGAACGCGTCACGCAGCTGGGTGCGCACGTAGTTCGCCGAAATAATGGCCTGCTCGCTCACCTCACGCAATCCTTCGGCACCGAGCGCTTTAAGGTAGGCATACGCGCGCACAAGTACGCTAAAGTTACCGTACCATGAGCGTACGCGTCCAATGGTGTGCGCAGGCGTCTCAAAGACGTAGTTTTCTTCGCGCAACGCCACGACCGGCGTCGGCAGATAAGGAGCAAGCTCACTCGTCACGCAGACGGGACCTGCCCCCGGACCTCCCCCACCGTGTGGCGCCGCGAACGTCTTATGGAGGTTGATGTGCAGTGCGTCAAAGCCGGCCTCTGCGATACGCGTGATGCCCATGAGCGCGTTGAGGTTTGCGCCGTCACAGTAGGCAAACGCACCGACGTCGTGCGCCATCGCGGTGATTTTACCGATATCGGGTTCGAAGAGGCCGAGCGTATTCGGGTTCGTAAGCATGAGTGCAGCTACGTCGGTGTCGAGCACCTCGCGTAGTGCATCGAGGTCAATCGTGCCGTTTTCGTTCGAGGCGACCGTTATCGTCTTGTAGCCGCAGAGTGCGACCGTCGCCGGGTTCGTGCCGTGAGCCGTGTCGGGAATAATAACGGTTTGGCGGGCATCACCGCGTGCTTCGAGTGCTGCGCGAAACATCATGAGTGCGGTGTACTCGCCGTGTGCACCGGCCGCCGGTGCGAGCGTCGTTGCGGCAAAGCCGGTTATCTCGGCAAGATCGGCTGCAAGCTCGTACATAAGTCTCAGCGCGCCCTGAGCGGTGGCGATTGGCTGGGCTGGGTGGAGCGCGGTAAAGCCCTCAAGGCGGCAGAGATCCTCGTTAACGCGCGGGTTATACTTCATCGTGCACGATCCGAGTGGATACATGCCGGTATCGAGACCAAAATTGCGCGATGCGAGATACTGGTAGTGGCGCATGACCTCGATTTCAGATTTACCGGGCGGAAGCGGCATAGCGGTTCACCCCCTCGACAAAACGGTCAAGTTCGGCAGCGTTGCGACGCTCGGTTACGGCAACGAGCAAGACATCGTCGGCCACCACGATACCCGGCAAAATGCCCTGTACCACGAGTGTATCGTAGAGCTCCGCGAGACTGCCCGGCCCCGTATAGCGCACCGCAAACTCGTAACTGCGCACAGAAGCTTCATCGGTATCGACCGAGGAGATATTAAACGGCGCAAAAGAGTCCGTTGCAATAAGGCGCTCATAGAGACTCCGAGCACCCTCGACGCATCTCTGTGCCACGGCGGCAAGCCCGTCGGCCCCGTGAAACGTCAGGTATGCGCCGGCTGCGAGTGCATTGAGCGCATGGTTAGAGCATATATTTGAGGTCGCCTTTTCGCGTCGAATGTGCTGTTCGCGCGTCGCAAGTGTCAGGACAAATCCGTCAGCACCATCTGCATCACAGGTGCGCCCTACGATGCGTCCGGGCATCAAGCGCATCAGCCTTTCGGTCGCACAGAGATATCCGAGTCCCGGTCCCCCAAAGCTCATCGGCGAGCCAAAGCACTGCGCTTCCCCACACACGATATCGGCACCGAGCACGCCCGGACTCTCCCCGAGTGCAAGGAGCAAAGGATTAGCACACACAATCGCAAGCGCCCCTATCGCATGCGCGGATTCGACGACCTTCGCAACATTTTCGTAGATGCCATAGTAGTTCGGATAGCCTATGAGTATCGCTGCAACGGTGTCGGAATCGACGACGCCATCGGCACTGTCTGTGCCTATCGCACACATTTTCTCGATTGAGGCGACGTGCGTCTGCATCAGTCCGCTCTGCGCATAGGTTGTGAGCACCTCAAGATACTGCGGATTGAGCGTCTCGGCGGCTACCACTACCGGGCGTTTGCCACGCGCGTGACGCACGGCCATCAGTGCAGCTTCGGCGAGCGCCGTCGCACCATCGTACATCGACGCATTCGAGACGGCCATCGCGGTCAGACGACACATCGCCGTCTGATACTCATAGATTGCCTGCAGCGTCCCTTGGCTCGCTTCAGGCTGATAGGGCGTATAGGCCGTAAAGAACTCAGGACGGCGCACAATATGGTCGATAAACGCCGGAATATGGTGGTCGTAACATCCACCGCCAGCAAAGCATACAAGCTGTTTGTTTTCAGCGGCCAGCTCCCCCACGTGGCACACGAGCGCAATCTCGTCCATGCCACCTTCGATAGCGAGCGCTTCGTGCAGGCGAATCTCGGAGGGTATGTCGGCGATAAGCTCGTTACACGATGCGACACCTATCGCATTGAGCTGCACAGCGCGCTGCTCGTCGGTGATACTTCTATAGTCCAGGCGGCTCATAGGGCAAGGTTCATGTGAGAAGGTACATTCGACGCGACGACCTATGCCTCGCAAAGCTCGCAGTAGGCAGGAGTGTCGAGCAGCTCGTCGAGTGCAAGATCACTAAACTTAATGCGCGCAATCCAACCCTCGCCATAAGGATCGCTATTAATGAGATCAGGCGTCTCCTCAAGTGCCGTGTTTACCTCGACGACGACGCCGTCACCCGGCATAAAGAGCTCGCTGACGCTCTTAACGCTTTCGACCTCGCCGAACGGTTCACCCGCGCTCAAAGATGCACCCTCATCGGGTAGTTCTATGTAGACGATGTCGCCGAGCTGCTCTTGCGCAAACTCGGTGATGCCAACACGTGCAGTATCGTCCTCAATCTTAACCCACTCATGATCGCTCGTGTAGAGACGATCGTCCGGGTGCGTCGAAGTTGCCATGTGCGTCGTGCTCCCTTCGCGTGTTTCATCCTACGTGCGTCGCGCCTACGTGTATTGCGCGGTCCCTCGCTATCTAGTATACGGCGGTTTCACGACAACGCCGGTAACCGATTTTTTACGGATATCGACCGTGACCTCAGTATCGGGCTCGGCAAAGCGGGTCGGCAGATACGCCGTTGCCATACCAAAACCGTACGTCGGCGAATGTGAGCCACTCAAAACACGGCCAATCTCTGTACCGGCCCCATCTGTGACATCGTTCGCACGCACGATGCTCCCCTGTCGCGGAATGCCACCCTCGACCTTAAGGTGCACCAGTCGTTCCTCGACGGTCTCGGCGCGTGCACGGGCGACGGCCTCAGCACCGATATAACCGGTCTTGTCGGCCGGGCAAACCCACCCGAGGCCGGCTTCTATCGGATTGCGGGTTTCATCCATATCGGTACCATAAAGCGGATAGCCCATCTCCAGCCGCAGAGTATCACGCGCCCCCAGCCCAACCGGAGTGACCTCGGGAAAGGAGAGAAGGGCGCGCCATAACGTCGCTGCATCATCGGCGCGTACGATAAGCTCGACGCCGTCCTCGCCCGTATATCCTGTGCGCGCTACGAGCGCCGGTATGCGCTCATCGAGCATCGCTGCCACCAGATGAAAACGTGCCGGTGGCTCAAACTCCTCGCCGATAAGTTCACTGAGAATACGCAACGCCTCTGGCCCTTGTAGCGCAAGAAGCGCGGTACGGTCCGATTCATCGACGATCTCGACGTCATCGGGTGCGTGATTACGCAGCCACGCAAGGTCGATGACACGGTTTGCTGCATTCGCAATAATCATATACTCGGCGCCGGTATGGTAGACGATGAGGTCATCGAGGATACCGCCCTCGTCATCGAGCATCAGGGTGTACTGCGCGGCACCGACATCGGCGATACGCGCGAGATCGTTAGTAAGGAGCCGCTGCAAGAAGGCATATGCACCCTCACCGCTTATACGAAACTGCGCCATATGTGAGACATCGAAAAGCCCGGCACTCGTTCGCGTTGCATTGTGTTCCTCTATAAGTGACGTGTACTGAAGCGGCATCTCGTAGCCGGCGAATTCCACCATACGTGCGCCAAGCGCAATGTGCTCGTCATAGAGCGGTGTGCGTTGAGGTTCCGTGATGGCGTGTGCTCCCGCGTCTGTGGTAGCGCTCATCGTTACCCCTCCCCGTTTTCACCGAAGATTGAGCGATAGGTATGGACAAAAAACGCTCCGATGCGCTCGAATATGCCGGGCTTCTCGATATCTTCAAGTGACACCAGCGGAAGACGTACGAGTGCTTCACCGTTCTGGCTCAAATCGATCCACCCGACGACAGTGCCGGTCGAGACCGGCGCGCGTGCAAAGGCCGGATCGACGACAACCTCATGCTCGACCGGCCCAAGAAGATCGTTGGAGGCAACGATGACCGGTTCCTGTACCCCCGCGCGCAGTGCACGATCACGATAGTTACGAACCGGCACCTTCGTCAACTCGGTATCGGCCCCAAAGACCTCGCGTGGGGCATAGTGGGCGAAGCCGAACTCAAGGAGCGTCGCCGACTCAGCGAAACGCTCGGTGCTCGTCATCGCACCGAGCACCACGCCATAGAGTTCGATCTCACCGCGTGTTGCGCTTGACGCGAGACAGTATCCAGCCGCATCGGTTGAGCCCGTTTTAACTCCATTGGCGCCGTCAAACATAAAGAGCAGCTCGTTCGAACTTCTGAACGGGGTACCGGCTTGGTCGTTGAGATACTGAAGTGCAACAATACGACGAAATTCGTCATTTTGCATCGCATGCGTAACTAGCGTAGCCACATCACGGGCCGTCGAATGGTTGCCGCCTTCATCGAGCCCATGCGGGTTAGTGAAAAGGGTATCGTTCATACCGATCTCAGAGGCCTTGTCGTTCATCAGCTCGACGAATGCCTCTTGTGTCCCCGCAACGGCCTCAGCAACGGCGGCGGCCGCATCGTTACCCGACCACACTATCGTCATCTCGATAAGCTCGCGCAACGTGAGCTTCATGCCGGGTGTAAGCCACGCCGTTGACTCGACAGACGAGCGCGTCGTTGCCGTAGATGAAATCGTATACGTCGTGTCGAGAGTGCCACGCGCCTCCCCCACCTCGAGCGCAACGAGTGCGGTCATTACCTTCGTGATGCTTGCGATGGGTAGTTTTTCGTCGGGAAGGCGGCTCCATATGAGCGTGCCGTCGTCGGCAACAAGAATGCCGGCAACGACATCGAGGTCGGGCATTTGGCTAGCATCGAGACCTCGCTCAGCATAAGGGATGCCATCGATGGCATCGCCGGAATCGACCTGCGCAAAAGCTGCGGCCGGGATACTCGCGCATAGCAATAAGCTGGCAAGAACAATCGTCGCAAAGCGTCTAGGCATTAAAATCCTCAAGCTCCACGATACGGTAGCCTGCCGTTTCAAGCACGACGGTCGCCTCCGAATCACTCAAACGAAAGACGGTAACGGCGTCGCTGCAGCTTGGGTGCACAAAACAGTAGCAGTATGAGATATCGATAGAGGCCTCGGCAATCGTATCGAGCAGATCGCTTAAGCCCCCCGGACGGTCGGGAACGGCGACGGCGCAGACCTCGTGAACCTGCGCAGTAATGTCACGGTCACGTAATGTCTGCGCCGCGGCATCCGGGTCGTCACAGATGACACGCACCACGCCGTAGTCGGCGGTATCGGCCGTCATGAGTGCGTACATATTGTGTCCTGCTTCACCGAGCAAGCGCGTCATGCGTGCAAGATGACCGGGGGCATTCTCCAAAAAGACCGAAAGTTGCTTCATCGCTTCTCGCCCTCCTCTTCTGCGTTGCGCAGATCGACGAGGCGCTGTGCCTTGCCTTCGCTACGCGTAATAGTACCGGACTCGACGAGTTTAACACGCACACTGATAGCGAGTGCCGAGGCCAGCGCATCCTTGACGATATTTGTAATACGTTCGAGCGAACGTATCTCATCGAAATCGACCTGTGGGTCAAGTTCGACACGCACTTCAACGTCGTCAAGTGCACCTTTTTTGCTCAGCACGATCTGATAGTGTGGCGCAACCTGTGCAACATCAAGGAGTACCTGCTCAATTTGAGACGGATAGACGTTTACCCCACGAATAATGAGCATATCGTCGCTACGTCCGGTAATACGTTCGAGCCGTCGTGTCGTACGCCCACAGGCGCAGTCGCCGGCAACGATGCGACTGATATCACGCGTCCGATAGCGTAGAAGCGGAATCCCTTCTTTGGTGAGCGTGGTAAACACAACTTCGCCGTAGGTACCGTCGGCAACCGGTGCAAGCGTTTCAGTGTCGAGTATCTCGATAAGGAAATGGTCTTCGTTGATATGAAGTCCGTCGTGTTCGTGGCACTCGAACCCGACCCCGGGACCGAGTATCTCAGAGAGTCCATAGATGTCGAACGCTTCGAGCCCAAACGCTTCCTCAATCTGAGCACGCAGAGCGTTACTCCATGGTTCGGCACCGAAGATGCCAAAGCGAATGGGCAGCTCGCGTAGATCTACGCCCAGTTTTTGGGCAGTTTCGGCGATGAGCACTGCGTAGCTCGGCGTGGCCGCGATGCCGGTGACCCCAAAATCACGCAGAATCTGAATCTGGCGCTGCGTGTTACCACCCGAGACCGGGATGGCTGTCGCGCCCAGATGCTCGGTACCGTAATGGAGGCCAAGCCCCCCGGTGAACAGGCCATATCCGTACGAAATCTGCATAATATCGGCAGCCGTCGCCCCGGCAGCGTCGAGTGCGCGCGCCACGAGACGCGACCACATATCGAGATCACGCTGAGTGTAGCCAACGACGCTAACCTGCCCTGTCGTACCGCTTGAGGAATGAACGCGCACGATATCATCCATCGGTGCGGCAAACATCTTGTAGGGATATGCGGCGCGCAGATCGTCTTTTACGGTAAAGGGCAGCGATGCGATGTCACCGACCGTGTTTATGCTGGCCGGATCGATGTCAAACTCATCGAACTTCTTGCGATAGGTATCAACGTGGTCATAGACGTGCCTACAGAGTTTGTGTAAAAGATCGGCTTGCACCACGTCACGTTCTTCGCGTGACAGGCATTGCTCGCGTTCGTCCAGCATCTGCACTCCTTCATGTACGAAAAATGGTCGGGCAGACAGGATTTGAACCTGCGACCACTTGACCCCCAGTCAAGTGCGCTACCAAGCTGCGCCACTGCCCGACGCTGAGGTATTAGGATAGCACAGACTCTTTTCTTGCAAAATTTTTCTGCAACTTTTCTGCATCGCTCTCTTGTGTGTTATACTCGGACCCACAAGAGAGGACATCTCGGTCAAGGGAAGTCGGGTGTAAGTCCCGTGCGGTACCGCCACTGTGATGCGGCTCAGAACTATCAGGAGCCGCTAAGCCAGAGAACTTGTCGAGAAACGTGTTGCACAGGCAGCGAGTTACTGTAGGTGCGGCTTGGGGACCGGTGTCAAATGGTTCCCAACTTATGAAGTAGCAAAAACGGGCTGCGTATCTTTCGAGGTGCGCAGTTTTTTGTTGACACGGTCTTCTGCTTGGCGTCAGGTACCCGCTAGGGTACAACGGAAACGACAGGAGGAAGACTATGGAATTCGACTGCAGGAAAAACCGTCGCAAAAAAACTACGGCACTTATGATTATGCTGGTGTTCTGCATAAGCCTATTGCCCTATGGAGCATGGACCGAAGTGGCCGTTGCGGGTTCGGGCGATGGTGAAGCCACACTTACCATCGTATTTGGTCTCGGTCTCGACGGATCACCCGACGTAGCGGTCAACAAAACCTATAGCTTTGAGGAAGGTGCCACGATTGAGGATTTGCTCGATGCAGCGGTTGTCGCCGGCGACCTTACCGGCTACGCACTTGACAGTGGCGGGTTTCCTCACTACTTCACCAAAACAGGAGGCACTACGCTCCAAAATGCCAGTAATTTTGCTACTTATTGGGCAACCTTTATCGATGGTGGTTATTTTACCGGCTCGGGCAATCTGAGGACAATAAAACTCGTCGATGGTTCTGCTTATCAGTTTGCTTGGGATAGTTTCCCGACGGCCACCGCGCCCAGCTGGAATTTGCTCGACCCACCCGATATTGATATCTGGGATGTTGTAGGCGGTGGAGCAGCGGTAGGGCGCGCGACTGCCACAGTCGTCTACGGTATCGACAGCACCGATATGCCCATGTTTGCCGGTCCTGGCCTGCCTATCGTAATCACTAACATAAGCTACGAATTCTCTGACGGTGCAACAGTCGCCGACTTCTTTGAGCTACTCGAAGAAGACGGAGAAATCAACAGCTATACGTTTGACAGCAACGGATATCTCAGTTCGCTATCGTTTTATGGGGGCATATTCTCTGCCACCAATGCTGCTGATTTTTCGACTTATTGGTCAACGTACGTTAACGGTGATTACTTCGGCGGCGGTACCGGGGGTATTGAGGCAACAGAACTTCAGGATGGATACGTCTACCAGTTTGCCTGGGAGAGCTTCCCCACCGCCACTCCCCCTCAATGGAACACGATCCCCGCACCTACTCCTGGTGGTGGCAGCGCGCATGGTGGCACGGGTGGTTTACCGGATACGCCACCTGCCTCTCTACCTGGTAGTGCTCAAGCGACGTTCAACACCTTGCTTGCCAACATCTCGACACGTTTTGCCTATACCGGTGATGACTGGAAAGCACTGAGCATGGCGGCCATCGGCAACGCCGATGCTGTTAACCAAAACGCTATCATCGCTAACGCCGTTGCGGCCTATAATGACCCGGATGCCACCAATCTCCAACGCAGTATTCTCGCGGTCACGGCGCTCGGTATCGATGCTAGGAACGTCGTGAGTGACAACACCAGCTATAATCTCATCGAGGCACTTGCTAACTCAAGTACATCCTTCAGTGGCCCGAATGCACAAATGTTTGCGCTACTTGCCTACGCCAGCGGCCCCTATGTGCCATCGGTAACGAGCAATCCCGGAGTTGAAGAACTCATTGACAATATTCTCGCCGCCCAGAACACTGACGGTGGTTGGACGTGGTTCGGGAGCACCTCTGATGTCGATATGACTGCGATGGGAATTTTGGCTCTCGAGCCGTATCGCGCGGACGATCCACGCATAGAAGAGGCAATTCAGACGGCGCTTGTTACCCTCTATGACATGCAGGCCGAACATGGTGGTTTTGAGTCGATGTGGAATCCCGGCGAGATTGATGTGAGCTCAACAGCGATGGCCATCATCGCACTCTCGGCCATCGGTGTCGATACGCAGTCATGGGTAGTCGGTGCAGGTGCGCACCTACCCACCTGTCCTCACCGCGCTCCGGAACATTCGCTCGTCGCTGCACTCGACGCAGCCTTCGAGGCGATGCGCTCGACCATACAGATCTCGGTCGCCGGTGCGAGTACCGGCGCACAGACACCACTCAGTGCGCTGCTCTCCCAGGCAAACACCTCACTAACCGGTTTTCTCTTCAACGGTGCGACGAACGATATGGCAACCGAGCAAGGCTTTCTTGCCCTCGTTTCTTATCAGGGCTTTCTGAACACCGGTCAGCCCTTCAACATCTACACGCAGGCACGTTCGGGTGCGGCAACGTTTCCCATAAACGTCACGACCGATACGACCAATACCATCGTTGTCGAGAGCGCGGTGCTTGATGTCGACAGCTCGAACGGCGTGAACCCTGTGACGGGTGACAACCTGCTGCCTCTCATGATGGCGCTGCTCGTTCTTGCGATTGGCTCATCGTTTCTGGTAGCGGGCACGGCGCGTCGTACCGCCCTGCACCCTCTCGGACAGAGAGAACACGGAGACATCTGATGCGTGCGCCTATCGAAACCCTAAAAGCATCCTTTGCGCCCGAACGCCGAAAGTACACGCTCTTCATCTTGGGACTTGTGCTTCTTTTGGTATGCTTCGCGTTGCTCGGCGTTACGAGTACCTTTCAGCGGCGTGCCGAAGCACACAATCGAGCGCAGGAAGCCGCTGAACGTCACAAACAGGAAGTACGTAATCGCGCAAAGGAAGATATATCGGCCGTTGACTCAGACGAAGAAGGTATGCATCCCGATTCTTCGGCAGACGAGATGGCCGATAGTTCAGCCGACAGCGCACGTAGCTCGCATGTTGACGGCAGTCGTGGTGCTTCGGCCTCGGGCGGCAGTGCGCCAGATACGGCCAGCGGCACTACACCGTCCGGTGGTGGCGACTCCGCTTCGGCCTCGGGCGCTTCGTCTGCTCCCCCACCGGCACCGGCAACTATTACCGTCTCAGTGACCGTCGACGGCTCTCGTGCGGCGGGCTATTCTGCCACGATGGTCTCCCAGTCGGTTACGATACGGCAAGGGGCATCGGTCTACGATGCACTTGCCGCAACGGGTATCGCGGTCGGCTGGTCAAGTGGCTATGTACGTGCTATCGGAGGCCTTGCCGAGTTCCAGTTTGGTGCAGGCAGCGGCTGGGTATACTTCGTCAACGGTTCGCGTCCGGGTATCGGTGCGGGATCATATATCCTTCATGGAGGCGAGAGTATTCGATGGGTCTATACGCTCGACTTCGGAAACGACCTGTAGAAGCTACATCTCCATGATGCTCCTCGGCGAAAAAAAGTGTGTACCGTATCTCTTCGATGCCGTTCACCCAACGGTTCTGTTTGGCTCCTTTGCGGCGGTCATCGTCCTCACTATGGCGACGATGAACCTGCTCCTCTTGCTCGTCTCCTTTGCAGGGGCACTCGCACTGAGCGTATGGGTGCGCGGGTGGCGCGCCACCGGTACGACACTGGTCTGGCAGATTCCGCTCGTCGTACTTTGCGCTGTCATTAACCCTCTGTTCGCCTCGACCGGATCCATCGAACTCTTTCGTATTGGTACGAAGGCAATATATCTTGAAAGCGTGGTGACAGGTGCGGCGACGGGGCTTATGCTCGTCTCAATCATGCTGTGGTTCTCTCTTGCGAGCCAGATACTCACCTCAGATAAGATACTAACGATTATCGGAAAACGAATGCCTACCATGGGGCTGATAATTTCCATGACGCTGCGTCTCGTCCCCCGGCTCGTCGAGCGCGGCAGGCATATCGACAGTGCGGTGCGGGCTACCACTGTGATAACACCGCGCACCATCATCGAGCGAATCGCCGCACGGCTACGTATTGTTTCGGTCCTCATGGGATGGAGTATGGAGGACTCGCTTGAGACGGCCGACGCTATGCGCGCGCGCGGATGGGGCGCTGTACCGTACCGAACGAGCTATCGGCCCTATCGATTTCGTATATTCGATGCGGCAATCGGTATCGCCATACTGGCCATACTCATCACACTCGTTGTTCTGATAAGAGGGATATCGTGAGCACATCAAATATCTCGTATACAGCGGCGCCAATCGCACTCCGCTTTGTCGACTTCAGTTTCTCCTATCCGGAAAACGCTGCATTATTCTCTGATGTTTCGTTTACCCTCGCATCCGGCTCGTTCACCGTCCTGATTGGGGCGACCGGAAGTGGCAAGACGACGCTTCTGCGCTCGTGCAAGCCAGAACTAGCACCCGCCGGGAACCATACCGGAACAATCGAAGTCTTTGGGCGCGCCTGTGCTGATTTTGATACCGCCACATCGGCAACGTTGATTGGCTACGTCTCGCAAAGTCCTGAAAACCAAATCGTGTGCGATACCGTATGGGCTGAACTCGCCTTCGGTCTGGAGAATCTTGGTGTCGCACCCGATGCTATGCGCCGTCGCATCGCTGAAGTGGCATACTTTTTCGGTATCGAATCGTTGATGCATACACCGACGGCTCAACTTTCAGGAGGACAGAAACAGGTGCTGACGCTCGCCAGTGTGCTTGTGATGCAGCCACGGCTTTTGCTACTCGACGAGCCAACGGCGCAGCTCGATCCTATCGCCGAGAAAAACTTCCTGCATGCGCTCTTCCGCATCAATCGTGAGCTCAACATTACCATCCTTGTGGCGACTCACTCCCCCGGAGCGATGGCTGACTACGCAACCGGCATGTTACGTCTGGAAGGAGGATGCCTTGAGCATGAGCACCTTGATGTCAAATAAACGACCATCCTGTGTCGTCTCTTTGCGCGACGTCTGGGTGCGCTATGGCTCCGATGAGCCTTGGATACTGCGTGGTACCGATCTTGACGTAACACCTGCCACTATTCATGCTATCATCGGTGGAAACGGTTCGGGAAAGTCAACTCTCCTTCATGCGATTGCCGGCACACTCAAGACGCAACGAGGCAAGATTGAAAACCGCCTTGCGTCGACACAGGCACTCTTACCACAAAGTCCAAAGGCCTTGTTCGTGTGCGATACGGTCAGGGAAGAATTGCAAGAATGGCAACGGCGATGTGGTTACCATGACAGCGAAGTCGCTGACATGACGGCACGCTTTAATCTTGGAACACTAGGGGAACGTCATCCCTACGATCTGAGCGGAGGCCAGCAGCAAAAACTTGCGCTGGCAAAACTTCTCCTTACGCAACCAACCTTACTCTTGCTCGATGAGCCCACGAAAGGACTCGATGCCGCCTCCAAAGAAGACCTTGCGCGTACGTTACTGATTCTCCGGGAAGTGAAGGTGACGATGGTTCTTGTCACCCATGACCTTCCCTTCGTCTCCACCGTTGCCGACACCGCGACGATGCTCTTTGATGGACAGGCGGTCTGCACAGAGCCAACGGCGGACTTTTTTGCCCATAACATCTTCTATCGGTTCTGAGGTGTGACCGTGAAAAAACTCTTAACGCTCCTTGAGGTTCCTCTGCTCCTCGCCGTGCCGCTCACCCTGATTGTCTGTGCTTTCTTTCAGGTGACGCAGACGGCGTTGCTCACTCTGCTTGTTACGAGTATCGTGCTTGTATTGTTTTGTACGGGATTTGAGATGAGCCGCCCCCCTTTGCGTCAGATTATGCCGACGATTGTTCTGGCTGCTCTGGCCGCCGCCGGCCGCATATTGTTCGTGATGGTTCCTAATTTCAAGCCGGTCTCGGCGATATGCATCGTTGCGGGGGTCGTTTTTGGCCGACGTACAGGCTTTATGGTTGGCGCGTTGGCTGCGCTTATCTCAAACTTTTTCTTCGGACACGGACCCTGGACACCGTGGCAGATGTATGCGTGGGGCACCGTCGGTTATCTTGCGGGTCTCTTTGCCGAACACGAACTCTTTAAGCACACGGTTGTGCTCTATCTCTATGGATTCGTGTCGGCGTTCCTCTATGGATTGCTCCTAAATACCTGGTATATCGTTGGGTTCATACATCCGCTCACGTGGCAAAGCGCACTCATTGCTTACGGAGCTTCGTTGCCGTTCGACCTCTTACAAGGCATCGCAACCGTCATCTTCTTGCTGCTCATCTTTGCCCCTTGGCAACGAAAGCTCAAGCGTATCAAAACAAAATACGAGCTCATCGCATAGAACCTATTTCTTCCGAGATCTGCCTCGCAACGTGCGCAACGTCGGCGTATCGGGTGGTGGCGCCAGCATGAATCTTTTGGCGCGCGTCGCCAAGGCAGCACCAGTCGGTGTGGTCCACTCCCCGTCCGTAATGCGACTCGCTGATGCTTCCGGAAGATCGAATCTATCGACGATATACTGTGTCGCCGGAGTCGGCACCGAAAGCTTTCCGTGTGAACAGCGCACCGTGCCGCGTCCGAGCACCAGTGGAGACGCAAACCACTCTCGTGCACCAAGCTCCTCAAGTGCAGTAAATATCCCCATCACACGCGCCACATTTGCTATGCGGCCAATCTCGTGGAAGTGTATATCAACGATGTTCGTATCGTGTGCGACAGCCTCGGCATCGGCAATCGCAGAAAAGACGGCATGGGCTTCATAGCGCACGTATTCGCTGTCGGCACACTCATCTAAGATGCGTCGCACTTCACGATACGAACGGGTCATGGCGCCGGACGAGGTGTGATCAGGGTACTGCTCGATAACCGTTGCGACAAGCGTGTCGTTCACGACCTCGGGATACACCACTCGTAATGCATCGAGGAACTTCTCACTCGTCAAGCCATTCTCGCAATCAAGCCAGAAGAGTGGCTTGATGCCAACTGCCGTTTCGTCAACGTGGCCAACCATGACCGTTAGAAATCCTTACGCGCCATAAGAGCGTACGCACATACGAGCGTTATCAATGCAATGCCACAGCCAAAGGCAGTATAGCCCACGTTGAGCGAGCCATTGGCAATAACTTCGGCCGGATTGAAGTACTTGAACGGCGCAAAGATACGAATGATATCGGTGCCCTTCGTTGCGATGTCATAGAAAATACCCGCGAGATAGGTGGCGAGCAACATAATATAGGCGATAAGTCCCCCGTGCTTAGCGGTGACGGCGCCGGTCCACGCGGCGATCGCGTAGTAGATAAGCGCAACGGGAATGAGCGCAATGCTCAGAAGTAATACCTCGGTCTGGACATCGTTATGTGCGTTCGAGAGCGCAATCCCCCCGATGGTGAAGCCGTAACTTGCCGCCGCAAAAGCAACGATGTAGACAAGATGTGCAGCGGTTTTGTAGAGCAAAATCGAGGTGCGTGACTTGGGTTTAGCGTAGACGAAATCGGTGTTCTTTTCGCTGACCTCGAGCGTCGTGAGGCGTACGCCAAGACCAATCGCATAGACCGCGATGACGAGCGCCGCGTACATCCACATCATGCCAAAATAACCCGAAAGCGTGGTAATATCCAGACCGACCCCACCAAACATGGCCATTACGGCCTTCGGCCAGCTGGCAAAGAGCGCGTTGATTGCTTGAGGATCGGCTGCCATAGCACTGAACTTTTCCATGCCGGCGAACATCAAGAACCCGAGTCCAATCATCCAAAAGATGAACGCCTTCAGGCCTTGCTTGAGCTCTTCGAAGAAAATCGCCATAGTACTCTCCCCCAAGACTCTCGTTTACGTGCTCTCGACGTCTTTGCGCACATACCAGATCATCGATACCGCCAGCGGCACCACAATGACGGCGACGCACAGACCCAACCACGGCCAGTCATAACGCGAATGAGCCATGATAAAATCTGAGCTCAAATACTGAAACGGCGCGACAAAACGCACCACATCATCCTTGATAATCCCGTAGAGCATACCGGTGATAAAGAGACCGAATCCTACCCCGCTCGCAATCCCCGAGGGAACCCGTACCTTAGGTGCAAGGGTACCGATTGCCGCACCGATTGAGAACATCATAAACTGGATAATGACCAAGTTGAGAGCGAGCAAAACATAGACGGTGTAGCTCGCCCCCGTGTGATCGAGTACATGATACATGAGGAGCAGAAAGCCGACAAAGACGATGTTTATCCCCACGAGCGCCAACCATCCCGCTGCAAGTTTCTGAAGGTACATGTTCATGCGGCTCTCGGGCTTGGCGAGCAAAAAGTCGCTCGTCTTTGCGATCTTTTCGCGCGCAAAGATAGAGACTCCGAAGTAACACGCCATAATCGCCGAAGCGAGCATCACATACATCGAATAGAATGCAAAGAAGCCATTGAGCGTAAACATCGAGGCAACATCCATGTTGAGGGCTTCACGCATCTGCTCCGGAAAACTGTTAAGGAGCTGAGTGAACTGGTCGGAAGCCGACTGAAACGTAGGAAAGAGGAGCGAGAAGCACCAGAATATAGCGCAAAGCACCACCGTCCAGACGATCGACGGGATTAAGAGTCGCCGTGCTTCAAACTTGAAGACGCTCATGCTGCGACCTTCTTATGTGATGCGGGAGCCGCCGACACGTTGTCTGTAGCGTTCGGCCCGTCGCTACGGTAGTAGTGCATAAAGACCTCTTCAAGGTCGGGTTCGGCGATATGGACATCGATCGCTGCTGAGGCCGCAATCGCCGTCACGAGTAGATGAATATCGCCACGATAGATGCAGTTAAACGTATTGTCGTGTACCTCGACCCCATCGCTTCCGGCAAGCGTAAAGGCCTTCGCCTCCTCGGGCGTCTTGAAGGTAAGTATCACCTTTTTGTACGACTCTTTTTGCATCTCGGCCATCGTCTCGGTTTTGATGATGTTGCCATCCTTAATGATAGCGATACGCGAGGCCATTTTTTGTACCTCACTCAAAATATGCGAACTAAAGAGCACCGTCGCACCTGCCTGATTTTGTTCACGAATAATCTGGAAGAACGTCTGTTGCATCAAGGGGTCGAGGCCGCCGGTCGGCTCATCGAGGATAATGAGCTTGGGTGAATGAAGGAGTCCCTGGATAATACCGACCTTCTTACGATTTCCGTAGCTGAGATCATCGATCTTCTTATGGAGATCGAGGTCGAGCCTGTCGGCTAGCTCCTTAATGCGCGGCTTGGCATCAACGCGATAGAACGACGCACTGTAGGTAAGGAGGTCGATAGCACGCATGCCGTCGTAATAAAAAACCTCACTGGGGAGGTAGCCGACATCTTTAAGTATTTTGACCTTATCCTTGACGACATCGAGCCCAAAGATCATGGCCGAACCGCTCGTAGGAAAGATGAGATTGAGTAACGTGCGAATCGTGGTGGACTTGCCCGCTCCGTTCGGGCCGATGAAGCCGAATATTTCGCCTTCTTCTACCGCAAGGTTGAGGTTTTCGATACCACGCGTCTTGCCATAGTACTTGGTGAGATCCTTCGTTTCGATGACCGCCATAACGCCACCTTCCCTCTCGTAGGAATCATTCCCTATAGTACCCCTATTTCGCTCACATGGCAAAGTATCACAAAAAGATTGGTCCCTTTTGACATCATGAGACGATATCGAGAATACGGCGGGCAATAACGCGTTTGGGTGCGCGCGAAAGAGTGATGTCATCGGCAGCGTCGGTACCGGTCAGAACGGTCACTTCGTTGTCAGAGGAACCGAAGCCAATATCACTGCGTGAGACATCGTTGACGACGAGATAATCGACGTGCTTGGCATCATATTTGGTGCGCGCATTCTTAAGCACATCGTCAGTCTCAGCCGCGAAACCAACGAGCGTAGCGTCAAGGGTACCCGCAGCCCTACGCGTGCCGAGCTCGGCGAGGATATCCTGAGTCGGCTCGAGTTCGATAGTGAAAGGTGTGTTCGTCTCGGTCTTTTTACGTTTGCGTGTCGCCGGAGGTGTTACCGGTCGCCAATCGGCGACGGCCGCAGCACAGATGATGAGGTCGGGCTTCACCTCAGAATCGGCCTCAGAATCGACGGCCTTGAGCATTGCATCGTACATATCCGCGGCCGTCGTCACCGTGATGACCTGCGCATGTTCGGGCGGGCGCAATGCCGTCTGTCCACTCACGAGGGTGACCTCAGCGCCACGCGTCAACGCTTCAGACGCAAGCGCATAGCCCATCTTTCCACTCGAGTAATTCGTGAGTGCACGGACGGCATCGATGGGCTCGTATGTTGGCCCGGCCGTTATCAGCACATGCTTGCCGCTAAGCGAACCTGCTCGTGCCAGTTCGGCCTCGATTGCCTCGACAATCGTATCAATCTCAGCGAGACGACCGGTGCCCTCCGTACCACAGGCAAGGTAGCCGGTGCCGGGCTCGACGATAACAACACCACGCGCGCGCAACGTCTCAAGGTTCTCACGCACGGTCCCGTCATGCCACATCGCATCATTCATCGCAGGCGCCACCACGAGCGGCCCGCGACGCGCTCCCTGATAGGCAAGAGTGGTCGTCGTCAGAAGATCGTCGGCAACGCCGTGGGCAATCTTTGCGATGACGTTCGCCGTTGCCGGTGCGATGACGAACAGATCAGGTTCGTCGCTCAGCGAGATATGATGAATGGGCGCTGCGGGATCGACGAACAGGTCGCGTGCAACTTCGTGTCCCGTAAGAGCACGAAACGTCGCGGCCCCGACAAGCTCGGTGGCATGCTCGGTCATGACAACCTTGACATCAAGATTACGCTTTTGAAGTGCGCGTACCACATCACAGCTCTTGTATGCCGCAATCGAGCCGGTTACTCCCAGTAGTATTTTTTTCATCGATTGCATCTATAGGTCCGCTCCGTCATTGCATCGAACGCCTGCTCTACCAGTAGATCGATGTCGAGCATCGCGCACGCTTCCTCCATACGTTCGAGTGTAACACGCGTTTCAGGTTGACGGGGCATAAAGAGCGTACAGCAGTCCTCGGCTGCGCGTGACGACAGATCGAACGTGCCGATGCGCTGAGCATCGCTCACAATGTCATGCTTATCATCGCCGATGAGTGGACGAAATATCGGCAGCTCGATACCGTGGGAGGTCGCAACAATGTTTTCGAGCGTCTGTGAAGCCACCTGTCCGAGCGACTCGCCGGTCACCAATGCCGCAGCTCGTTCGCGCATCGCAAGTGCAGCCGCAACCTTCAGCATCACACGCCGATAGACGAGCACGCATAGACCAGGATAGACGGTCGAGGCGATCTCACGCTGAATATCGCCGAACGCAACGGCATAGATAGTTGCAAGCCCTCCGGTATGTTCGAGCACCTCACCAATCTCATGTACGAGGCGTATCGAGGCATCGGTGAGCACCGGTGCGCCAGAGAAGTGTAGACCAATACAAACAGCACCACGTCGCATCATGCGCCAGGTGGCAACGGGGCTGTCGATGCCGGTCGACAGAAGCGAGATGAGTCGCCCGCTTGAGCCGACGGGCAGACCGCCAGCCCCGGCAATCTTTTCAGCTGAGATGTAGGTCTTTCCCCCCACGACCGTCACGCGAATTTCTAGGTCAGGCTGGGTCAGGTTGACCTTGAGGCCGGTCTGCAGTACGACCGCGCTTCCGAGCCGCTCGTTAAGTTCCCGGCTCGTGAGCGCAAAGTCTGTATTAGAGCGCTTAGCCGTGATACGAAAAGTCTGGGCATTAGTTGCTTGAATAGCGGTTCGAGCCACGGCAACGACACGGGCCGTAATCTCATCGAAGCTGCGCCCGACAACATCTGCAACAGAGACACTCGCCACGCCCGGCACCTGCGCAATACGCTGTGCCAGTGCTGGTATGTCCACCCCTTCCGGAGCTTCACATATGAGTCGTCCCGATATCTTGCGCACCTTCGTCCGGTCATCGTCGACGACAAAACGTACGTTTTCGACGAGGCGCTGGACAAAGACCGAACGGTTTTTGCCTTTGAGCCCTAATTCATGATATGAGATGAAGCAGACGCGTGAGTACATAGTGCGCCTTAGGTGTTGTTTTTCTTGTGCGCGCATGACTCCCTACGGTCTACGCTGCACCTTCGCCTATGCTCGCCGACACGGGTACCGTCGAGGTCGTTGTCACATCACCCTTGGCGATCTCCTCCATTGCCAGAGAGAGCGGCTTAGCGCTTTGCAGCTTCGCAATCTCACTGTACGCCATCGCATCAAGCGCCTGAGAGCGAGCACCGTGAATCATATCGTTGATCTGCCGTGCGCGCTTGGCAGCCAACGTGCAGAGTGTAAATTTTGAATCGACCCGCTTCATAATCACGTCGATCTCAGGCTGTACTACTGACATCGTGTTCCTTTCACTATTGCAGTCACCCGTTCGACCGCGTTTTCGAGAGTATTATCCCGATATGACAAAAAGACGCCTCGGTGCTGGCGAAGACGATACTTATCCGAGGAGCGCGAGAAGCTCTTCGCGTTGGCGCTTGCCGAGACCTTGGATACGGCGCGTCGGAGAGATACCGACCTCGACCATAATCTTCTTTGCCTTGGCCGGCCCAATCTTCGGCAGCGACTCGAGCAGCAGGCGCACCTGCAAGCGTCCGACTATTGGGTCATCGGCGCGATTAAGCGCCTCCTTCAGCGTGACCTTGCCATTCTTGACCTCTTCACGAAATGCTGCACGCTTGACGCGCTGTTCAGCGGCCTTGCGCAGATTCGCTTGACGTTGCTCAGGCGTTAGTTCTGGAATTGCCACGTAAATCACCCCTTCTTACGCCGTACTCATCCCTCTACACACAGGTTGATTTTAGACATGTTATGTGTTTTTTGCAATCAACGTGCAACAATCAGTACACAAAGCAGTTTTGCGTGTGCTCGCTACGATGTCGGCAGCAATGACAGTGGTGAGCATATCCTCATCTGATTCCGCAATATTATCGCGTAGGCGACGCTCAAAAATAACGGTTACTATGGTGCCCTGCAGATCACCGGTGAAGTCGAGAAGATGTGCCTCAAGGGTGCGTACCGCGGTCGTTGCATTCGTCGGGATGCCAACAAAGATAGCGGCATCATAATGACGAGTGCCCACGATGACCTGCCCGGCATAGACGCCATCGTCGAGCACCGACAGCGTAGGGGTGTCGGTAACGTTAATGGTAGGACGCCCATGTGCGGCGCCGATGCCACGGCTCTTCGTCACGACACCAGAGAGTGCGAAGGGTCTGCCAAGTAACGTGGCCGCCCCCTCAACATCGCCGTCACCGAGAAGGCGACGTATACGAGTCGAGGCAATTGGTTCGGCGTCTCCGTCCGTCATCGCTTCGACAATCTGCACGCGTGTTCCACCCGCGTCATCTGCTTCATCGAGAATCTCAGCGAGTTTTGTTGGGGTTCCCTGTGCGCCGATACCAAATCGAAAGTTCTCACCGACAAAGACTCGCAGAGGGTTAACGCGTGTCAGGAGTTCTTTGCGCACAAACTCCTCGGGTTCCATCTGTGCAAGTTCTGAGGTAAACGGCACGACGAGCACCTCATCGATACCGTATTCCTTTGCGGTGGCGATGCGATCTTCGCGTGTCATAAGTGGCTGAGGCGCGCGCGTCGGGCTCATCACTACCTCAGGAAACGGGTCAAACGTCATCATAACCGCCGCACGATCGTTTGCGCGCGCGTCCTCAACACACCGTCGTAGGACTTCCTGATGTCCCCTATGACAGCCATCGAAGACGCCGATTGCAACGCTTGCCGGCATACGTCGTCTCAACGGCCCGTATGATATAAAGTAGTCGGCAAGCTCCCAGGGGCGACGTACTGTTTCCTCCAGCGCCTCAAGCGTGACAGCGTCTTCAACCGCAAACTCCCCACAGCGCATCCTCCGTAACGCACTCAGATGTGCGCCACATCCCAGCCGTGTACCGAGATCACGCGCGATGGCCCGGATATACGTTCCCTTTGAAACGGTCAGCTCGATATCCCAGCTTTGGGTAGCGGTATCGATAGCGAGAAGCGTTGCGTCTTCGATAACGATACGGCGCGGCTCGAGCTTAAGTGGGTGCCCTTTACGCGCCTCACGGTACGCCTTTTTTCCACCTTGTTTGATGGCGCTGTACGCCGGCGGCACCTGCTCGTGAGCGCCCACCAGCCCTGCGATAATTGTCCGCGCATACGCCTCATCGGAAACCTGCGCGACCCACGCATCTTCGACGGCCGGTGCCGTCTCGATGACTGCACCTTCGGCATCGTCGGTATCGGTCGTTACGCCAAACGTAATAGTTGCTCGATAGGTCTTTTGTGTCGCCGTCAACTCATCGCTGTATCCGGCAGCCTTACCGACCATCATAACGAGGAGGCCGGTCGCCATCGGGTCGAGGGTACCGGCATGTCCGATACGTTTCTCACCGGTCAGCCAGCGAAGCCGATTGACGACATCATGGCTCGTTATCCCCGCCGGCTTATCGACGAGCACGATTCCCGTAAGCCCACTCGCGCCCCGGGCATACCGCGGTGGCGACACCTTTACCCCTTAGTTTCGGCCGGTGTTCCGGGCAGTAACGGCAGTACCGCATCGAGTATGTCTGAGAGGCTGGCGTTCTTGTCAGGCCACGTAACGCCACTTGCACCGCGATGTCCTCCCCCACCGAAGCGCTCCGCTACGGCGGCTACATCAAAATCGGTCTTCGAGCGCAAAGACACGCGTGTTCCGGTATCGCCAAACGTGATAAAGACCGCAACTTCACTGCCTTTGAGCGAACGAATGAGATCGGCGATGTTTTCAACTTCATCGCGCTGCGCCTCACGTGTCGTGAAGTCGGCCTGTGTGAGCCACGAGACCGTTACACGCTCATCGTTAAGTACCATCATACGCTCAAGCACGAGCCCCTCAAGGGCAAGGGCCGCAGCGCTTTTTTGTGCATAGAGCGCAACGTTTATCGCTGCATTATCGGCGCCTGCCTCGACCATCTCGGCGGCATCGCGCAGCACAGCAGGTGTCGTATTGTCGTGCATGAAGCGTCCCGTGTCGCTCGCCAGGCCCACGTAACAGGCCGTCGCAATCTGTGCCGTGCGCTCCCAATTAAGCGTGTCGAGCAGCTGCCAGATAATCTGGCTGCACGCTGCCGCTGACTCGTCGATGTAGCGCACGTCACCGTATGGCTCAAGCGCACGATGATGATCGATAATGAGGGTGCGTGAGGCCTCCTCAAGCAGCGGGAGCGCCGCGTTCAGACGCGAAGCGACCGGTGTGTCGACGGCGATAAATGCGTCGGCCGGCCCAAAACGCGCCGCCTCTGTCGGCATCAGGTACGTATCAACGCCGGCAAGCCACGCATACGTCGACGGCTTCGGTTTATTATCAGCCAGCAGCGGGTATGCTTTGACACCACGCCCGTCCAATGCGGCGACAAGCGCAAGAACCGAGCCGATTGCGTCACCATCGGGACGCACATGCCCACACACGAAGACGGTCTGACCCGGCTCAATATTTTCAAGAAAGGTAGTTGCTTCTCGTCTATCCGCTGCGCACATCTGCGCTACTCGCACATCTCTAGCGCGTCTGTTCTTGCTCGATGACAGCATCGATACGCGCACCGGCGTCGATGGCTGGGTCTATCTTAAAGCGCAACTCGGGCATCTCGCGCCACCCAAGCGCGTGTGCCGCCAACGAGCGAATACGCCCATGTGCACTCTCAAGGCCGGCAAGTGCCGCATCGTAGCGGTCAGGATCGGTACTCACGAAGACGTCGGCGACGCTGCGGTCACTATTAAGATCGACGCTCGTGATGACGACAAACTCGATACGTGGGTCATTAATCTCTTGCATCAAGATGATTGAGAGTACTTCGCGCAACTGCTCGTCGCTCTTGCGAATGCCCTTGCTCACGTGGTTCTCTTGGTTTCTCCTCGTCATGATGTTGCGTCTCCTCTCGTTGTCACAGATGGCCCCGTAATGGCCTTCAGCGACGTGTACTATTCCGTACGAGCAACCTCATTGATACGGAATCCTTCGATAACATCGCCTTCTTTGAGGTCTTGGTAGCCCTCAATACCGACACCACATTCGTAACCGGCCTTGACCGACTTAACGTCCTCTTTGAAGCGACGCAATGAGCCAATCTTGCCTTCGAAGATAACGGTGCCGTCGCGCACAATACGTACCTGATCGTCTCGATTAATCTCCCCTTCGGTCACATACGAGCCGGCGATAACGCCCATCTTGGGTACCTTGAAGAGCTCGCGTACCTCAATGCGCGCCGTATCCTCCTCGACGAATTCAGGCGCAAGCATGCCAACACGTGCGGCGTTGATATCCTCAATCGCTTGATAGATGACACGATACATGTGCATGTCAACGCTTTCGGTCTCTGACATTTTCTTGGCACCGGGTGTCGGGCGCACATTGAATCCAATGATGACCGCGTTACTTGCAGCAGCCAGCTGTACGTCGTTTTCGGTTATCCCACCGACGGCTGCATGGATGATATTGATGCGCACTTCACTCTGATCCATCTTTTCAAGTGCGTCGCGCAGCGCTTCAATCGAGCCGACAACGTCGGCCTTAACGATAAGGTTGAGATCTTTGATTTCGCCGGCCTCTATCTGGTGGAAAAGATTGTCAAGTGAAACGTGATTGCGCGTCGCCTCATGAGCCCGTAAGCGTGCCTTCATCGAACGTTCATCGGCCAGCGTACGTGCTGCACGCTCGTCGGTAAATACCTTGAAGTCATCGCCTGCACTCGGAACGCCATTGAGACCAAGCACTTCGACAGGGTCAGATGGTCCTGCCGTCTCAACGGTGGTGCCGTGTGGCTCAATCAAAGCGCGTACGCGGCCATACGCAAGACCCGCAACGAGCGTGTCGCCCACCTTGAGAGTACCGCGACGCACCAACACCGTCGCAACAGGGCCACGACCTTTATCGAGGTGCGCTTCAACGACGGTACCGTACGCCTCAGCATGTGGGTTGCCTTTGAGTTCAAGTACATCGGCCTGTAGTAGTAGCATCTCGAGCAAATCATCGATACCGGTACGTTTCTTGGCACTTACGTTAACGAATATGTCGGTGCCGCCCCACTCCTCGGGAACGAGGCCGTGTTCGGTCAACATTTGGCGCACCGTATCGGCGTTCGCTGTGTCCTTATCGACCTTGTTGACGGCGACAACTATCGGTACGCCAGCCGCTTTTGCATGATTGATCGCTTCAATCGTCTGGGGCATAACACCATCGTCCGCTGCCACCACGAGAATAACGACATCGGTAATATTGGCGCCACGCGCACGCATTGCCGTAAAGGCTTCATGGCCAGGCGTATCGATAAACGTAATCTTACGTCCATTCTTCTCGACAACGCTCGCACCAATATGTTGTGTGATACCACCGGCTTCACTATCGGCCACGCCTGTCTCACGAATCGCATCGAGCAACGATGTCTTACCATGGTCAACGTGGCCCATTACCGTCACAACCGGCGAGCGCTCAACGAGGTCTTTCTCATCGTCTTCGTAGGTAAACGCCATCTCATCTTCGAGGCGCGCAATAACAATCTCGCGTTCAAGATCGACTGCGATAAGCTCAATCGTTTCGTTATCCATCGGTTGGTTGACGGTCAACATACTCCCCAGCATGAAGAGTCGCTTGATGATATCGTTCGTCGATACGCCAAGTAACTCGGCAAACTGGCCGACCGTGCATGCCTCAGGAATCTCAAGAACCTCACCGCCGTGTGGCAGTTCCACTTCAGCAATCGTGCGCTCGGCCTCAACCTCTTCGATACGAGCAGCCTTCCCGCCCCGTCCCTTGCGCGCCTTTTTAGTGGGCTGCGCGGTAGCGCCCCCGCGATCTTTGCGTTGTTCCTTAGCGCGCTCGATATCGGCAAGCGCCTTGCCCTTATCAAGCTTGGCGGCTTCCTGCGCCATCTGGCGATAACGCTCTTCTTCGGCACGCTTGGCCTTTTCAGCACGCGCTGCTTCACGCTGAGCCTGACGCGCCGCCTTCTTCTCAGCCGCTTCGGTCTCAAGACGTTTTGCGGCGGCTTCGATGTTGTCGGCAAGCGACGGGCGCTTAGAAGGAGTTTTCTTGGGCGTGTCCTCGTCGGTTGGTGCAGACGCCACATCTGTGTCCGTGGCTGGAGTATCGACATCGGCAGACGAGGTCACCTCACCGTCGGCAGCAGTGGCTTCAACGAGCGCCTCCTCGACAGGAGCGGCCGGCATCTCGGTGCCGACAGCGTCCTCGGCAACACGCTCTTGAGCTTCGGCTTCGAGGCGCTGGCGCTCGGCATCGCGCTCGGCACGCTCTTGTTCGCGTTTTCTGCGCTCGGCCTCTTCGGCCGCCTTACGCGCCTCGGCCTCGGCCTTGCGCCGATCAGCTTCCTCAGCCGCTACTTTTTCTTCTTCGGCGCGCTTAGCCTCTTCCTCGGCAGCAAGCACTGCCTGTCGCTCAGCAATCTCGTCACTGAGCTGCGCCTTTATAAGATCAACGTACGCCTCAACGAGCGACGTTGAATGTGATTTCGCCGGTATTCCCAGCGCAGCAAGGTGTTCCATGAGCTCCTTGCTGGACATGCCAAACTCTTTGGCAAGTTCGTGTACCTTGATTCCAGCCATCGTTTGCGCTCACCTCACTTACGCTTTCTCGTTTGTCTTGGCCTTAGCGGCCTTGTTTTTATCGTCTTTCCCTGTGGACTTTTTTGCCGCTTTCTTGGCGGATTTTTCATGGACGCCACAGTACTGCGAGCCGGGGCGTGCGTGGTTACGGCACCGGTGTCCGTCGGCGTTCTCGGCAATACACTGTGTATCAATCTCACCGAGGTCTTCCATCGCAGTCACATCGGGTGTAAGCCCTGCGGCCGAAGCCATCTCGAGCGACTTGATATCGATACGCCAACCCGTCAGTTGAGCGGCGAGTCGTGCGTTCTGCCCTTCCTTGCCGATGGCAAGCGAAAGCTGGTCAGGTGCCACGATAACGTTTGCCGTGCGCGTGTCCTCGTCGATAATAACGCGCTGCACCTTTGCCGGCGAGAGCGCCGATGCGACAAACTCGGTCGGGCTCTCCGAAAACGGGATAATATCGATTCGCTCACCGCGCAACTCATGCACGACGTTGCGCACGCGTGATCCTGCCGGACCGACACATGCCCCAACCGGATCGAGATTGTCTTGACGGCTTGAGACGGCGACCTTCGAGCGTACACCGGCCTCACGAGCGATTGAGCGAATCTCAACAATGCCGTCGGCGATCTCGGGTACTTCGATTTCGAAGAGACGCTTAACGAGTCCCGGATGTTTGCGTGAGACGATGATTGAGGCTTCGTTGGCCTTACGTGTTTGGCGTACTTCGGTGATGTAGACCTTGATACGATCATTGTGATGATAGCGTTCGTTGTTGGGGCGCTCGCGTTCAGGCAACTCAGCCTCGACGTCATCGGATAGTTTGATGATACTGAAGTTGCTGCGTGAATGCTGAACGGGGCCGGAGACCATGTCGCCCACACGATCGATATACTCGTCGAAGATTCTTTCGCGCTTAGCTTCGCGCACCATCGAATTGATGACCGACTTAGCCTGATGTGCTGCCAGACGGCTGATGCCGTCGGGCGTTACATCGCGCTCCTCGTACGTTGGTTCCTCGTCTTCGGCAGCATTAACCCAATCAAAGTCGGGATCAGGTATCAGCTCATAGACGTAGATTGCGCCGGTATCACGATCAATCGTGACGCGACAGTCATTTTCGAGACGTAATGTGCGCTCATATGCGCCGGCGAGCGACTGCTCAAGCCGATCAAGAAGCTCGTATTCGTCGATGCCGCGCTCATCTGCAATTTCTTTGAGCGCCATCATCAAGTTCATCTCAGCCACTGCCGTGCCTTCCTCGAAAAAAAGAAGCGGGAAATCCCACTTCTCAAACCTACCCTTCAGTTAACGTACGAGGCCAGTATAGCGCAACGAAAGCTATGTGTCGAGGGTGCGTTTGACGGTGGTAGCGGCCTCGGCAAGTGTTGCCGTGCTACGCTCCCCTGTTTTGCGCAGCTTGAGCTCGACCTCGCCGGCCTCAAAACCGCGTTTACCGACGATGACCTGCAGGGGTGTGCCGATAAGATCGGCGTCGGCAAACTTGACGCCGGCACGCTCGTCACGATCATCAATCAGTACTTCGATACCGCACGCAGCGAGCTCTGTGGCAAGTGTTTCGGCAAAGGCTGCGGCTTCGTCACCTTCACTCAGCATGAGAATCGCTACCTGATACGGCGCGATACTGCGCGGCCACATGATGCCATCGTCATCATGATGTTGTTCAATAACGGCCGCGAGCGAACGCGAGATACCTACGCCATAGCAGCCCATCAAGGGGTAGCAGTCGGCGCCGGATTCATCCTGATAGACAAGTCCCATCGTGCGTGAATATTTATCGCCGAGCTGGAAGACCTGCGAAACTTCGATGCCGCGTGCAATCTGCATCGGAGCGCCGCAACGCGGGCATGCCGGCAGATTATCGCGGTCGAAGTCATCGCCGTACGTCTCGGTGTTTGCCGCATAACCACACCGGCAGTAGATGAGTTCGGCCTCACCGTCGTCGGCAAGCGCCAGGAACTCGGTCGAGACGCTACCGCCAATCTGACCATTATCGGCGTCAACGGCACGATACGCCAAGCTTAGGCGATCGCAGATGCGCGCATATGCTTCGCTCTGGGCGCGATAATGTTCGTCGAGCGACTCCTGCGAAGCATGAAACGAGTACGCATCTTTCATGATGAATTCGCGCCCCCGCAGCAATCCAAAGCGTGGGCGAATTTCGTCACGAAACTTTATCTGGAGCTGATAGAGCGTAAACGGCAGATCTCGATAGCTGCGAATCTCGCCGCGTACGAGGTCGGTGATGATCTCTTCGTGGGTCGGTCCGAGGCAGAACATGCGCTCGTGTCGGTCCGCAAGACGCGCAAGTTCGGGGCCGTAATCGTCCCAGCGTCCCGACTGCTGCCATAACTCAGCTGGCTGCACGACCGGAAGAAGAACCTCCTGGCAGCCAATCGCATCCATCTCCTCGCGGACGATTCGCTCGATATTTTTGATGACGCGATATCCCAACGGGAGAAACGAGTAGATACCGCTCGCAGACCGGCGAATAAGACCGGCGCGCAAGGCAAGTTTGTGGCTGGCAAGTTCGGCATCGGCCGGAAGTTCCTTGAGTGTTGGTGCATAGAGCCTGCTCATACGCATGATAGCAGCAGGGGTATTCTGGCGAGCATTATCGGCCATGATGACCTTTCTGTGTTCCGACGGCAATTTCGGCGAATAGCTCCTTGACCATATCAGGTTCGGCCACTTTGCGCAATGGCTCTCCCTGTGCAAAGAGCATGCCGGTACCCTTGCCGCACGCGATACCGTAGTCGGCTTCGCGCGCCTCACCCGGTCCGTTAACCACACAGCCCATTACCGCGATAGTCAGATGTGCCGGTACAGCAGATGCGGGATCATTAATGCGTGCGGTAACTTCATTGGCGATTGCGATAAGATCAACCTGACAGCGCCCACACGTCGGACAGCTGACAACTGCGGCGTTTCGACGACGAATATCGAGTGCGGCAAGTATCTCGTAAGCGACCGCAACCTCTTCGACGGGGTCGGCCGTCAACGAGACGCGTAGGGTGTCACCGATGCCTTCCGCCAGCAAAATGCCGAGGCCAACCGCACTTTTTACGGTACCACCCTGTAGCGTACCGGCCTCAGTTATGCCGATATGCAAGGGGTAATCGGTCTTTGCCGCAATGAGGCGATATGCTTCGATGGTAGCCGGTACGTTCGAGGCTTTGACCGAAAGTGCAAGATCGTAAAAGTCACGATTCTCAAAGTGCTCGACGAAAGCGAGAGCGCTCCGGGCAAGCTTCACGGGAAGTGCGTCATTACCAGCGGCTATCTCGCGCTCAAGCGAACCGGCGTTAACGCCGATACGAAGGGGAATGTTGGCGGTGCGTGCCGCATCGATAATGGCGTCGAGATGCGCGGCACCGATGTTGCCCGGATTGATACGCAACTTCGCTGCTCCGCGCTTTGCCGCCTCAACGGCAAGACGATAATCGAAGTGGATATCGGCGACGACCGGCAACGGACTCCGCGCGGCCACCTGCTCAAAGCCGTCGAGCGTTTCCGTGCTCGGAATGGCACAGCGCACGATTTCGCAGCCGGCTTCGGCAAGCCGCTCGATCTGTGCGAGCGTTGCATCTGTATCGGCCGTATCGGTGTTTGTCATCGACTGCACAACCGGTAACGCGCCGCCCCCAACGACCACGTTGCCTACGAGGATATGTCGTGCTGAAGCCATCTGCTATCCCCTATCCTGCCATCAGCCGACCAACATCAACGTACATAAGGTAGATCATCAGCGAAAAGAGCAGCGCAAAACCAACGACTGAAAACCCAAGGTTCACGTTCAAGGGAAGCGGCTTGCGACGAATTTTCTCGACAAGCTCAAGGACAATCTTGCCACCATCAAGCGGTGGGATTGGCACGAGATTGATAAGTCCGAGTGAGAGCGAAATTGCGGCAATGAGCCACGCGTATTCAATCGCGCCGGTGCTTGCAGTCTGAGCAGCAATGACCGAAATTCCGATGACGCTCGACGAGTTAGCGACGGACTCGGTAAACCGCGTCGGAATAAAGAAGCCCGCAATACCTTCGACCGTCATTCCGACGTAATGAAACGACTCTCTGATAGCGTCAAGAGGCGTGAGCGGTCTTTGCTCGAATTGAGGCACGATACCAAGCATCGTCGCGCCGGTCTCAGGGTTGGTACCAAGCGTAACTTCAACCTCACTTGTCGTACGATAGATTACTCCCGGCGACGTATCGCGCTCCTCTTCATGCACATACTCGACTAAGACAACATCACCCGGCGCGTGTAGCGGTATCTGGGCAGCGAGTTCATTAAAATCTTCGACAGCGATTCCCGCAAACACCGTGATGCGCACATCGTGAGGAAGCCCCGCCTCAGCGGCCGGCCCTCCTTCCAGCGGGCTGACCATGCCGGTATCGGCATAGAGTCCAACGGTGGTAAGCACAACGAAGAAAACGAGTAATGCGGCCGCAACATTCAATACCACGCCCGCACTAAGGATGACGAGTCGTTTATAAGTTGGTAACGTGATATACGAATCACGTTGTGCCTCCTCGAGAAGCTTGGCGGGCTTAGCGGCACGCGCAGAAGGAAAGACTGCGTGTATCGTCCCGTCATCGTCTTCGGTGACGGCCTGGAAGTCTTTCAGTGCCATGAGACAGACGGCAACGGTGCGCTCATCGATATCAAAGTGCTTCTCAAGCTCTTCATAGGTCGCTGTTTGATGCTTAGTGATATGAGCCAGCATCGGTGCGAGTAGCGGGTTATGAACATCGCCCTCCATACCGACAATCTTGACGTAGCCACCAAGCGGTATCGCGGTTACCCCGTACCTGATGCCCTTACGAGTGAACGAAAGCTTTGGCCCCGGCAACCCAATCATGAACTCGCGCACCCGCACCCCAAGGGCACGCGCCGCGAAAAAGTGACCTCCTTCATGTAACACAATAAGAAGAGAGAGAGTAATAATCCCCCAGATTATCGCCGAAATGCCCAGACTCATTGCTTCTCCATTCTGCGGTACGCAGCTTCGCGCGTAATGGCACGCGCCTGTATGTCGATCTCTTCTATGTGTTCGATCGATTCAATCGCCACATGTGGTGTCATGTTGAGCACATCTTCAACGAGCTCTGCAATATCAAGCAGGCCGATATAGTTTTCCAAGAACAGATCAACGGCGACCTCGTTGGCCGCGTTGAGCGCAACCGGTGCGCTGCCCCCAACTCTACCTGCTTCGTAGGCAAGCTTGAGTGCACGGAATACCTTGGTATCGACCGGTTCGAAGGTCAGATCGCTCAGGTGAGTCAGGTCGAGGGGCTTGAGCGGTGCGCTCCAGCGACTCGGATAGCTCAGCGCGTACTGGATAGGGATACGCATGTCGGTCGGGCCGAGGTGCGCAAGTACTGTGCTATCGACAAACTCGGCCATCGAATGGACAACACTCTGTGGATGTACAACAACCTCGATATCATCGTAATTAATCTCGAACAGATGGTGTGCCTCGATGACCTCAAGTCCCTTGTTCATCATCGTGGCCGAGTCTATCGAAATCTTGCGTCCCATCGACCATGTGGGATGTGCAAGTGCCTGTTCAGGCGTGACCGTACGAAGCTCGTCACGGGTATAACCACGAAACGGCCCGCCGCTTGCCGTCAGCCAAAGACGCGAAATCTCCTGCGAACTCTCGCCTCGCAGACACTGAAAGATAGCGCTGTGTTCACTGTCGACGGGCAGTAGCTGCCCCGGTTTTGCCTGTGCCATGACGAGTTCGCCACCTGCGACGAGGCTCTCCTTATTGGCAAGCGCTAACGTAATGCCGGCCTCCAGCGTTGTCATCGTCGCACGCAGACCGGCTGCACCGACGAGCGCGTTGATAACGATGTCGGGCGCGGTCGCCTCAATGAGCTCGATCAAAGCGTCGGTGTCGGTGAGTATCTTCACGCTGTCATCTAGTGCTTGTCGTGCCTCAGCAACGGCCTCAGCGGTGCCAAGTGCAACATGCTTGACGCCAGCGAAGCGATGAGTCTGCTCGACGAGTAACTCTACGCTCGTGTGAGCAGCCAGCCCTACAACTTCAAGCTGTTCGCGTTCTTTTGCGCAAACCTCAAGTGCTTGGCGGCCAATTGAGCCGGTCGAGCCAAGGATAACGACACGCCTCACAGCTGAATCACCCCCAGAAACGTTCCGAGGACCGAGAGTAGTATGAAGAGCACAAGCGAGACAGCGAGCATCGAGTCGATGCGGTCGAGAATACCACCGTGCCCGGGTAGCATAGTACCGGAGTCTTTGACACCTGCTTCGCGCTTGATGCGTGATTCATACAGGTCACCGACGAGTGCCGCGACCGAAACAAGCACACCGATAACGATTGAGCCGAGCACCGTTGGCCCAACCTCAAAGACAAGTGGTAGTATCGCCCACACCGCAATCGCCCCAAGTGTGCCAGCGGCAAAGCCTTCCCATGTTTTCTTCGGCGAAATCGTTGGCGCAATCCTATAGCGTCCAAATAGCGAGCCGCCGAGATATGCGAAAATATCGGCCGCCCACACGCTCACCACAATCATGAGAGAGAGTACGATGCCGTGCTCCATCTCACGAATTAACACGAGTGAAGCAAGAGGAATGCCCAGATAAAGTGCACCAAACAATGCAAGTGCACTGTCTTTGACCGAGCTCGTCGGCGTAAAGGCCGACCACACCATAATGACGAACGTACCGACAACGATGGCATAAAAGAGCGCGATGAGTCCGGCGAGTCCACCCGTCCCGATGACGGGGATCTGCTTGTGATGAATCTGGGCTGCGGCAGCAATGAGCGGTAACGACATGCCCATCACCGTACCGATGACCTGTAGAATCTTGTTCATGTGAGGCGAGGTGATTCGGTAATACTCACGACAGCCAAGCATACAAAGTACGCAGCAGAAAAGCGGCAAGATGAAGAACATGTTACCGGCAACGATACTGCCAAAGACCACCGCTCCGTAGACGAGAGAGGTCAGGGCGCGTGTGACGAACGTGTTCATCACACACCGCCGTATCGGCGTGCACGCGCTTGATACTCGGCCACACAGGCAAAAAACTCATCATGGTCGAAGTCGGGCCATAGGGTATCGGTCACCACAATTTCTGTGTAGGCAATCTCATAGAGCAGGAAATTCGAAACGCGCAGCTCTCCACTCGTGCGAATCAGCAGATCAGGATCGGGAATACCGGCCGTGCTCAGATGCGCGGCAAATATTTCAGGAGAGACGTCGGCAGGTTGCAGGGCGCCGTCCTGTACCTCGTGTGCGATAGCTTGCACCGCATGAACGATATCGGCGCGTGCGCCATAGTTAACGGCAACGATAAGCGTCAGGCCTGTGTTGCAGCTCGTTTCGGAGACGCAGTTTTCAAATGCCGCGCGTGTCTTTTCGGGTAACGGTGCGAGATCACCGATAATACGTACGCGGACATTTTGTTCTTGTAGGTTTTGCAGTTCACGAGACAGCACCTCAACAAAAAGTGCCATGATACCGCTGACTTCATCCTCCGGACGAGTCCAATTTTCGGTCGAAAACGAATAAATCGTTAGGTACTTGATATCTAAATCGATGGCAGACGCGATTGTTTCGCGCACCATAGCGGCGCCGGCCTTGTGGCCAAACAGACGTGGTTTGCCTCGGGCCTTTGCCCAACGCCCGTTGCCGTCCATGATAATCGCCACATGGCGCGGAATCTGTTCGGCATCGAGGTCATGCAGCATCTCGCACTACACTTCCATAATTTCTACTTCTTTAGCCGCCAGCGAAGCATCGATTGCACCGATAGCGTCGTCGGTCATCGTCTGCACCTCTTTCTCGGCACGCGCGATGTCGTCTTCACCGACCCCACCTTCTTTTTTAAGCGCCTCAAGCTTATGATTGGCATCACGGCGCACGTTACGTACAGCAATACGCGCTTCCTCGGCAAAGTGATGGCACTGCTTTGAAAGCTCGACGCGACGTTCCTCGGTAGGTGTGGGGAAACTCACGCGCAGTACGATACCGTCGTTATTAGGCATAATGCCGAGCTCAGATGACTGGATCGCCTTGTCGATGACATCGAGCATCGATTTATCCCATGGCTCGATAACGAGCGTGTGTGCATCGAGAGATTTGATGCCGGCAAGCTGATTGATAGGCATAGGACTGCCGTATGCATCAACGGTGACACGATCAAAAACCGCACCGGTCGCACGCCCTGTGCGCACCGTGGCAAATTCGTGCATCAAAACCTCGTGCGTCTTGTGCATGTGATCCTTAGTGACCTTGAGAATATCGTTAATCATTCCTCGCTCCCCTCTACAATAGTGCCGACGCGATCGCCGTTCAAGGCGCGCGCAATATTTCCTTCTGTGTGCATATTGAATACGAGAATCGGGAGATCGTTTTCCATACAGAGAGTGACTGCCGTCGCATCCATAACCTTGATGCCTTCTTGAAGTACCTCAAGATAGGTCAACGCATCAAACTTAACGGCATCATCGTAACGCTTAGGATCCTTGTCGTAGACACCATCGACGTTCGTTGCCTTCATGACGCAGTCGGCACCAATCTCGCAGGCACGCAGCGCGGCCGTCGTGTCGGTTGTGAAGTACGGATTTCCGGTACCGCCGGCAAAGATAACGGTGCGCTTATTTGCAAGATGGTGCATGGCTCGACGCCGGATATATGGTTCGCAGACCTGACGCATCGATATCGCGCTCATTACGCGCGTTTCGATGCCGGCTCGTTCGAGACCGTCTTGGAGGGCAAGTGCATTCATCACCGTAGCGAGCATGCCCATATAGTCGCCCGTAGAGCGATCCATACCGTTGGCGCTTGCGGCTAAACCGCGAAAGATGTTACCACCACCCACAACGATGGCGAGCTCGAATCCACCATCGACGGCCTGTCTAATCTGAACAGCAAGCGAATCAATGACCCGTGGGTCGACACCGTAGCCACGATCCCCCATCAGGGCTTCGCCGGAAAGCTTAAGCAATACTCTCTTGTATGGCATTACGTCCTCCCTTGACGAACTACTCGCTTTACTCACCCAGGTCAAAACGTTCGAAGCGATCGATCGTGATTTCGTCGCCCACCTCTTTCGATACCTGTGCAGTCAAATCGGCGATAGAGATGTCCATGTCCTTGACGAACGCTTGCTCGACAAGTGCCTGCTCCTTAAAGAACTTTTGCAGGCGGCCTTCGGCCATCTTCTCCTGAATCTGTTCGGGTTTACCACTTTCGGCTGCTTGTGTCTTGTAGATAGCACGTTCACGCTCGACGACTGCGGGGTCAAAATCATCTCGACTAACGGCGATCGGACCGGCGGCCGCGACCTGCATCGCCACATCGCGTGCATATGCCTTAAAGGTGTCGTTGTCAGTAGTCGCCTCATTGGTGAATGAGAAGACCACTACGATACCGATCTTGGCCCCACTATGAACGTAGGTTGCGAGTGCGCCGGTTGTCTTAAGCGCAATGCGCTCAAAACGCGCGATTGCCATATTCTCACCGAGACGCCCAACGATCTCACCGAGCTGGTCGTTAACGGTCAAGTTGCTGTCTTTGTATGGTAACGCCATCAAGGCATCGTTGTCGGCAGGGTCATTCTCGGTGATAATCTGTGCAAGGTCGCCCACAAACTCGGTGAAGACCGCGTTCGTTGCCACAAAATCGGTCTCACAGTTGACCTCGATAAGCGCGCCGGTCTTGGAATCAGGTGTCACATATGTGGCGATTGCGCCCTCATTCGTTGCACGACCCGCCTTCTTTGCAAGCGACGCCAATCCGCGCGTACGCAAAATATCGACGGCTTCCTCGACTTTACCTTCGGCCTCACCAAGCGCCTTCTTGCACTCCATCATTCCTGCGCCGGTGATGTCGCGCAGCTCTTTTACCATAGCGGCGGTGATGTTTGACATAGTGGTTTCCTTTCTCTTGTGAGCGGTCTATTCGGTGACCGGGGTCTCTTCGATAAGCGCCTCTTTGGCCACAACTTCTTCGGCCGTTGGCGCTTCGCTATCCGTAACGGTTGGCGCAGGCGCTTCCTGCTCTGCAGGCTGCTGTCCCTTGTTGAGCGTAATTCCCCCGTTGCCTTCAAGTACACCCGATGCGATGACATCGGCTACGAGCGCGATTGCACGAATCGCATCATCGTTGGTCGGAATCGGGTACTCGACCTCATCGGGATCGGCGTTCGTATCGAGCATCCCGATAATCGGGATGTTAAGGCGACGTGCCTCATTGACGGCATTAATCTCGCGTTTGGTATCGACGACAAACAGCGCCGCCGGCTTACTGTTCATGTCACGGATGCCGTCGAGGTTCATCTGCAGCTTGGCAAGTTCCTTACCCTTAAGGATCTGTTCCTTTTTAGGAAAGGTCGCCATCGTACCGTCCTCGATCATCTGCTCAAGTCTTTGCATATGGGTAACGCGTGCGCGAATGGTATCCCAGTTGGTGAGCATACCGCCAAGCCACCGATTCGTCACGTACGGCATGCCGGCACGCGTCGCAGCACGTTCGAGTGGCTCCTGAGCCTGTTTCTTTGTGCCAACAAAGAGTATCTCACCGCCGCGCTGGCCAACGGTACAGGCAAAATTATATGCCTTTTCCAGTTCGGCAAGGGTTTGTTTGAGATCGATAATATGGATGCCGCCGCGCTGAGCAAAGATATACGGCTCCATCTTCGGGTTCCATCGACGGGTCTGATGCCCAAAGTGAACACCTGCTTCGAGCAGGTTTTGCATGGTAACAGTTGCCATTATGGCCTTCCTTTCGGTTCCGCTTCTGGGTACTTCATCCCTTCGCACCACCCGCTGTCTCGCAGGCACCAAGGCGCTCCGGTCCACACCCATGTAGATTAATGTGACCCAGCCATGATAGCACAGATTATATCTGAGTGCTCAGGCTCGAGGATGAGTTCTCTTGTGAACTTCTTTCAGATGAGCAGCGCTAATGTGAGTATATATCTGCGTTGTTGAAAGGTTTGCGTGACCGAGCAACTCCTGCACGCTACGCAGATCTGCCCCACCGGAAAGTAGGTCGGTCGCAAATGAGTGGCGAAACGTATGAGGGCTGACAGGTGTCGTAATCCCGGCAGCACGCGCATGCGTCTTTACGATACGTCGAATCGCATCTTCACTTAAGCGATTGCCACGCGTCGAGAGGAAGACTGCCTGCGATGCCTTGCCTTGCAGCACCTCACGTGCCTGCTTAAGGTAGACATCTACCGCTGCGGCCGCAGCAGGATAGAGCGGAACGAGTCGTTGCTTATTGCCCTTCCCCTCCAACAGCACCAGGTTATTTTGTAGATCGATGCGGTCAACGTTGAGTCCTGATAGCTCGGCAACGCGTGCGCCGGTCGCGTACATGAGCTCAAGCAATGCGGCATCGCGCATTCCTTTTGGCGTGCTGTCATCAGGGCTTTCCAACAGCGTAGTGATGTCATCTTGCGTTAACGTTTTCGGCAACGTCCTCCCTTGCTTAGGCGCCTGTAACAACAGCGCGGGGTTGTCCTCAATCGTTCCCTTTTCGACGAGGTAATCGTAGTAGGTGCGCAACGTCGTCATCGCACGTGCGATGGTGGCGCGCGCATAGCCGGCTGCAGTCAGCTCGCCCAAGTAGAGTCGTAACTGTCGATGAGTCGCTTCATGCGAACTAATCTCATTGCGCTCACACCAACGGGAAAATGCCGTCAGATCGTTGTGATACGCACGACACGAATGTGCTGATAGTCCTCGCACCAGTTCGAGATGACGAATGAATTCATCTACGTGCACGCCACAAACCGTCCGTCATCGAGACGCTGAACAAGACCCTTGACTTCAAGAATGTTGATAGCAACCATGCTCTCGATGAGCGGCACATCAAGACATTGTCCAACGGCCTCAATCGAAAGCGAACCGCTACGCAATGCGTGCATGATTTTGCGTGAATTGCTATCCAATGCCTGTAACTCCCAATCCTCTATTGCGAGAGGCTCACCTGTATCCTCGTAGTCAATGCTAAGGGCAAGTGCACTCATGAAGTCATCTTTTGAAGCAATGGGAACCGCACCGTTACTCAAAAGGTGGTTCGGTCCTGTTGACTCCGGCGAAAAGATTGAGCCGGGAACTGCGGCAATATCGACGTTGAGTTGATCGGCCCAGTTTACCGCCGAAAACGTACCGCTTGGCATGCGTCCTTCAACGACGACGAGCAGATACGACATCGCCACGATGAGCCGATTACGTTCGACAAAAGACTGTTTGCGTGGTTTGGCACCCCATTCCATAAGCGACGCAACACAACCCTGTTCGACGATACGATCGATGAGATCACGCGCACTTGCCGGATAGTAACGGTCAGCCCCACAGCCCAACACGGCGACGGTGTCTCCACCGGCCTCAAGTGCGCCGCGATGCGCCGCTTGGTCACAGCCCATCGCCGCACCTGAATAGACGGGAATATCGAACTCGGCACACCATGAGGCGACGATACGCGCAGCCTCCTTCCCATACGGCGTTGCCTTACGTGCGCCGATAATGCCAACGCCGCGCCGAAACGTCCGTATGTCACCACGCAGGTAGATACGCTCGGGGCACCAGGCAAAATGACGCAGATGTGGAGGAAAATCACGGTGTTCTTGCGTAAGCTCAAAACTATTCATAATCAGATGCTCCTCGGTAATTTAAGGCTTCGGCCACATGTTCGACCGTAACCTCATCGGCGTGTTCGATATCGGCAATCGTGCGCGCCAAGGCAACGGTTTTGGCGAGTGAACGTCCTGAAAGTTTGAGCGATTCGCCAGCATCCTCAAGAAAACGCGCTGCTGCACCGGAAAACTGAGAGCACGCGATACGTTCAGTCAACGCTCCCGTGACCGGGCCTTCCGCCATGCGCGCTTCACGAAACCGCATCGACTCGGCAACGGTAGCGCGTACCTCTTCCGTCGTATGGGTGCCACGATGACGTGTTAGCCGTTCGGTCGAAGGACGCGTCACCGGAATCGTTATGTCGATGCGGTCAAGCAGTGGCCCGCCGATTCGGTTGCGATAGCGTGAAATGGTCTGCATTGTGCAGCTGCATTCTTTGTGTGTGGAGCCATAAAAGCCGCACGGACATGGATTGGCGGCTGCGACGAGTTGGAAGTGTGCCGGCATCGTTGCCGTCTCTTTTGAGCGCACGATCGTTACTCTGTGGTCTTCAAGTGGTTGACGAAGCATCTGTAGAACCGAGGGGGCAAACTCAGGTAGTTCATCGAGAAAAAGTACTCCGTTGTGCGCAAGTGAAACTTCGCCGGGGCGCACGGGGGTGCCACCCCCGATGATACCGGCCGCCGTGGCGCTGTGATGCGGACTGCGGAACGGCCGGGCCGCTGTCGGCTCGTAGTGCGGATCGAGAATACTATGAATCTGTGCGACCGTGACAATCTCATCGATATCCATCGCACCCAAAATACCGGGAAGTCTTCGCGCAAGCATCGTCTTACCTGTACCGGGCTCCCCTATCATAAGGATATTATGGCGCCCCACAGCCGCGATGGTGAGCGCACGAACTGCCGCCTCCTGATCGACAATTTCGAGCAAATCTGCGTGGGCGTCGCGTGCGTCACCTGCATCGAGAACACCATCGCCATTTTGGGGTATCAACCCTGTTTCAGCGAGTTCGCGCACCTGCATCAATGATGTCAACTCCGCATAGGGAGTCATCACAAACTGGCCGAGTCTGCCCAGCGGCGCACCGGCCATGTTGAGCTTCATCTCGCGTGCACGATTGGCAATCGCAATCATGCCTGAGACGGCACGGATTTTCCCGTCGAGCGAGAGCTCACCGACGACGAGGTAGTCGTCGAAGAGTGCCTGTGGAATGGTGCCATTTGCCACCATGATTCCCAGTGCAATGGGCAGATCGAGCCCGGTACCACTCTTGCGCACATGTGCCGGTGCAAGATTAACGGTCACACGCTCGGCAGGAAGGCTCATACCGGTCGACTTGAACGCGGCACGTACACGTTCGCGCGACTCAGCGATTGCTGCATCGGGCATACCGACAATCTGAAACGACGGGAGTCCCGGCGAAATCTGTACCTGAACCTCAATGGGAATAGCATCGACGCCGCTAATCGTCGCTGATCTCGTCAGTGAAAGCATCTAGCCTTCTCCAAAGGCATCGGGGATAAAACGGAGCGTGGCATGTGCTCTGTCTCGAGAGTTTTGCGCATAGATTGCAACGACATCAAACCGCACACGCTGATACGAGACTCTCGTTTTTTTGCAAAAGGTCTGTGCACAACGGATATAGCGTTCTTGCTTCTTGCGTGTGACCTGTTCTTCAGGTAAACCGGCACGTGTTGAGCGGCGTGTCTTGACCTCAACAAACACAAGGGTATCGTCTTCCTTGGCGATGAGATCGACCTCACCGAAGGTACAGGTCCAGTTCGCCGCGACGATGTCGGCGTTGCGTGATTCGTAAAATGCACGCGCCGCAATCTCACCACGTTTTCCTATCGACAAGCTCATACAGCCACCTCCTACTCACTATCGTGACAGAAGGTTCTTACCAATCTATTACCCCACGAGGCACCCTATGATTACCTCATGGGGTACCGATTTTTTAATTTTTCATGTCTTTAGCGCAAAAAAAAGGCGTCTGTTTCCCCAGACGCCTGTGAGCAAAAGAATAACTTCTTAAAACTGTGGATTATTACGATCGACTGCGTTCCTTAAGGCGTGCGCTCTTGCCGGCCTTATCACGCAGGTAGTAGAGTTTGGCACGACGCACCTTGCCTTGACCGGTAACTTCAATCTTCTCAATTTTGGGTGAGTAAACCGGAAACGTACGCTCAACCCCGGTACCAAAGCTTATCTTGCGCACCGTGAACGTCTCACGATTCATAGCGCCATGACGGCGAATAACGCGTCCTTCAAAGACCTGCGTACGTTCGCGGTTGCCCTCAATAATACGATAATGAACCTTAACGTTGTCCCCCACCTGAAATGGAGTGACGTCGTCGTTCATCTGCTGTTTTTCAAGTGCTGCAATGACATCCATGTAAGTCGTTCCTTTCGCACGCAACGTATCAGTCTAGCAAAGAGTCGCCTCGTGTGCAAACGAGTCTGCGCCCACGTGCATTACTCAAGAGAGCCAAAACGAGCGAGTGGCCAGTACGTCCAAAACGCGCGACCACGCACCTCATCGGTAGGTATTGGGCCAAAATAACGGCTATCTGCACTGTTTGTGCGGTTGTCTCCCAGAACAAAGACCGCATCGGCGGGAACGGTAAACGGCAGCTCGACACCATTAAGCGGATAGGTCGGCTTATCGTGAACGTATGGCTCATCGAGCAGCTCGCCATTCAGATAGACCATCCCCTCGCGCAGGTCAACGGTATCACCGGCAACGGCAATAACACGCTTTATGAGCTGCGGAAATTCGTTTGTCGGATCATCAAAGACGACGATGTCGTTGTGCTGAGGTTCACGTCCTGTAAGAAAGACAAGTTTGTTGGCGAGCACACGATCGTTAATCTCAATCGACGGAATCATCGATCCGGTCGGAACGAGATACGGCTCGATAAGCGCAAACCTGATGACCTGCGCCAGCAGGAAAGCGAGCGCAATAAGGATAACGGTTTCGACGATGTGGCGCGTGAGAGATTTCTTACGCGTGCTTTCGTCGTCTATGAGATGCTCATCGCCTAGGCGAGAGTTACACTCGTCATCCACGAGGTGCTCATCGCTCACTCGTTGCCCCCTTTTCACTTCCCTCTTTTGTAAGATTCGCTGCACCGCTCGACACGAGATCAGGGCGTAACTGTGTTGTTCGCTCCCATGATTGTTCGCGGCGCCACCGCTCAATCTTTGCGTGGTCACCCGATAATAACACGTCAGGCACGCTCATGCCACGAAACTCCGCCGGACGCGTGTAGTGCGGATACTCGAGTAGCCCATCGACAAAAGATTCGTCAACGGTGCTCTCAGCGTCACCAAGCACCCCGGGGATGAGGCGCGTCACAGCGTCGACGATAACCATTGCGCCAAGCTCTCCCCCGCTCATAACGTAGTCGCCAATCGAGATGATCTCATCGGCAAGCGTCAAGACGCGCTCATCGAAGCCTTCGTAGCGCCCACAGACGAGCAAGATGCGCTCATGATGGCTCAATTCGCGTGCGGCAGCATGGGCAAACGGAGTGCCGATTGGCGCAAGAAAGATGATATGCGGTGGGACAGGCGCCATTTTGCTAATCGCTTCGATCGCCTCGAATATCGGCTCGCACTTCATGACCATGCCCGGACCTCCGCCATACGGAGCATCGTCGACGGTGCGATGGAGATCATGCGTCCAGTCGCGCAAGTCGTGGACATGGAGATCGAGAAACCCGCGTTCCTGCGCAATCCCCGTCATCGACTCACCGAGCACAGGCGCAAACATAGAGGGAAATATCGTGAGAACGTCTACGCGCATGAAGGAGGCTCCTCGTCAATGAGCCCGTTCGGGATATGGACGGTAGCCGTAGTTTCATCTTGCGCGATACAGACATCGTCGATGACCGGTATAAGTACCTCGCCATACGGACCGTCGACGACCCAGACGTCGTTAGCGCCGGTTACGATGATGTCTTGTACTGTACCAAGATCGCCGTAGCGCGCATCACGCACCTGCAGTCCGCGTATCTCGGGCGCGTCTTCGGTGAGCAGCACCCAGCTTTCATCTACGTCCTCGACGGCAACGACAAGATGTGTGCCGACAAGTTGCTTGGCTTCATCGATGCTCACAAGACCTTCGATTGTGAGCACCACGCCGTCACCTTGTTCCCGTGCATCGGTCACCACACCGCTCCGCCAGACAGATGGTGGCGGCGTGACCCATATCGTCGTTCCGATAAGATTGCAGACAGATACTCCCGCATTACAATCTGCGAGAACCTGACCATGTGTACCGATGCTCTTCTTGATGCGTCCGATGGTTACGAAACGTTGCGTAACCACGAGCGATTACCCTTCGACGCTGACGTGGTAACTACGTCCAGCCACCGCACGTACGAGCGTGCGAATCGACTTAATAGTACGCCCTCCGCGCCCAATGATCTTACCAACATCGTCGGGATGCGCATTGACCCTAACGAGCATGCCATCCGGGCCTTCCTCGGCCTCAACGACGATTTCATCGGGATTATCGACAAGCGACGTCACAAGAAAGGTAACGAGCTCAACCGGTGAGCGCTCTTCGTGATCGGTGTGTTCCTCGTGCTCCATCGGTTACTCCGCGGCTTCCTCGACAGCAGGCTCTTCGACCGGAGCTTCGTCTTCTGCAGGCGCCTCTTCTTCTGCCGGAGCTTCGTCGGGAGAAGCTTCTTCATCGGCCTCAGACGACGCGTCCTCACTCACCGCAGCTTCGTCTTCCGTAGCAGGCTCCTCCGCAGGCGCAGGCTCTTCTGCAGGTGCGGCCTTTTCTTCCTCGGCCGCGGCCTTCTTAGCCTCAGCCTCAGCGGCCTCAGCTTCTGCCTTGGCAATGGCGCGCTTCGAGGGTTTTGCTTCCTTCTTCGGAGCCTCTTTCTCGCCACGCGCAATCGCAATCAGCTTTGCGGCGGCCTCTGTCGGCTGAGCACCCTTTCCGAGCCACCTGTCGACCTTCTCAAGGTCAAGATCGATGACCGATGGATCCTTAAGCGAATCGTAGCGTCCAACGAGCTCTAGGTAGCGTCCATTACGACGCGAGCGTTCATCGACGACGACGACGCGGTAAAAGGGCACCTTTTTCGCGCCATAACGCGCAAGACGAATCTTAACTGACACAAAAACACCTCCGGCTATACAGGCCGCACCGGTGACGGTCACGACCCTGTTGTTCATACCAATCGAATATGATACGCGAAAATTACCTAATTGTGTAGCAACTGTCTAAAAAGAGGGGAAGTTTTTCGGGATGCCGGCCGGCATTTTGCCCGACTTGCCACCCGACTTCGACATGAGCTTCATCATTTTGGCCGCCTCGGCAACCTGCTTAACGAGCCGGTTAACGTCACTCACCTGCACGCCAGCACCGGCTGCAATACGCGCGCGCCGCGACCCGTTGAGAAGCTTTGGATTTTGGCGTTCCTGCGGCGTCATCGACAGCACGATAGCTTCACTACGTGCGACCGCCGACTCATCCATCGCACCGGCAGCATCCTTAAGTGCGCCACCTCCCGGCAGCATTTTGGCGACCGCACCCAACCCGCCGAGCTTGCGCATCTGTTTGATGCTCTTGAGAAAATCATCAAAAGTAAACTTGCCCGCCTTGAGACGGTCGGCGTCAGACTCCGAGAAATCGTCCTCAAACTCAAGCTCGCCAGCCTTCTCGACCAGTGAGACCACGTCACCCATACCGAGTATACGCTTAGCGATACGATCGGGATAAAATTCCTCAAGCGAATCGGGCTTCTCACCGGCAGAGGCAAAGAGGATTGGCTTGCCCGTCACCTCACGAATCGAGAGCGCTGCACCACCACGTGCATCACCGTCGAGTTTCGACATAATGAGGCCGTCGAAATCGAGTCGTTTGCTGAATGCTTCGGCGACATTGACGGCATCTTGGCCCGTCATGGCATCGACGACCATGAGGATTTGGTCAGGTCGCACCGCCTTTTTAATAGCTTCGGCCTCGCCCATCATCTCGTCGTCGATATGAAGGCGACCTGCTGTATCGATGATGACGACGTTGCAGAGTGTGTCGATTGCCTCACGGACACCGGCGCGAGCGATTGCAACCGGATCGTCGTGTGCGTCGTCAGCACCGCGAGAGACCGGTATCTGGAGCTGGCGGCCAAGTGCCTCAAGCTGGTCGGCCGCCGCCGGACGATGAACGTCACACGCGACCATCAGCGGTTTCTTGCCCTGCTTGCGCAGGAGAAATGCGAGTTTGGCGGCGGCCGTCGTCTTACCGGATCCCTGCAGACCCACAAGCATAATAACATTCGGTACGCGCGACGATAAGACGAGCTTCGTCGGCGTCGTGCCAAGCAGCTCGGTCAGCTCATCGAGAACGATCTTGACGACCATCTGGCCGGGTGTGAGCGATGAAAGCACGTCGGCGCCGAGCGCGCGCTCCTTGACCCGTGCGGTAAACTCTTTGACGACACCAAGATTAACGTCGGCCTCAAGGAGCGCACGCCGAATCTCGCGCATCGCCGTATCGATATCTTGTTCGCTCAGACGTCCTTTGGCGTTCAGCCCTCTAAAGACCGACTGCAGACGACTGCCAAGATTCTCAAACATTGCTATCCCACTTCATCGTTACCCTGTTTCGTCTCATTATCCCACCAAGGCTTCGGCAAACTCACGTGCGTCAAATGCACGCAGATCATCGATTGTCTCACCCACGCCAAGACGGACGATGGGCAGATTGAGCTCCTTGCTGATAGCGAGCGCAATGCCCCCTTTAGCCGTCCCGTCGAGCTTCGTCACAATCAACGCATCGAGGCCAAGCGTCTTATGAAACTCGCGTGCCTGAATGAGGCCGTTTTGTCCAGTCGTCGCGTCGAGTACAAGCACGGTAAAGACCGGCATCTCGGCAGCATCGGCGACACTACTCTCACCACGCTCACGCGCTACACGCTGAATCTTCTCAAGCTCGCGCATGAGATCCGGTGAAGTGTGTAGACGCCCGGCGGTATCGATGATGGCCAGATTGACCCCGGCGCTGTGAGCTTGCTCAATGGTCTCGTAAGCAACCGAGGCCGCATCGGCTCCTTGCCCTCGTTTAACGAGCGGCACATCGGCGCGCTGCGCCCACGTCTCGAGCTGCTCGGTCGCGGCCGCGCGGAAGGTATCGGCGCTGCCAAGCACCACTGTTTTGCCGACATCAACGGCCTGTTTGGCCAGTTTGCCAGCCGATGTCGTCTTACCGGTACCGTTGACACCGACCATCAAAATCGCCGCACGCGGCTGCTCAAACGGGTCAACACCGTCGGCAAACTCATCGGCAATAGTCTCGACGAGGTGCGCTTTGACTTCGGCAAGCGTCTCATGCGCGCGCGCCGGTATCTCGCGCTTCATACGCGCAACGATAGCGGTGGCGGCATCGAGGCCAAGATCGGACACAAGTAACGCGTCTTCCATGTCATCCCAAAACGCATCGTCAAACTCAATTCCGCGTCCGACAATCGTATTGAGCTGCCCGGCGAGCAGGTCACGACTCTTGCTTAAGCCATCGGTGAGGCGCTGAGTCCACGTGCTCACGACGTCACATCTCCCGCGCCACTCACACGGCCGTCCGACGTCGAACTCGTGTCGTAACCGAGCTCCTCAAGCGCCCCTTCGAGCTTCTGGCTGACGAGCTTCGAGATGCCGTCAGACTGCATCGAGACCCCGTAGAGCACATCGGCCATCTCCATCGTGCGGCGCTGGTGAGTCACTATCAAAAATTGCGTGGTGGCACGTAGCGAGTTGATGAACATAACAAAACGTCGCAGGTTCGCGTCATCGAGTGCCGCCTCGACCTCGTCAAGCACGAAAAACGGGCTTGGGCGCACGCGGTTCATCGCAAAAAGAAGCGCCAGTGCCGAAAGCGAATTCTCCCCACCGGAAAGCAGTGACATCTTGCGCAATTTTTTACCCTGTGGCTGCACGAGATACTCGATACCGCTCTCATCGAGATTTTCGGGGTCGGTCAACACAAGCTGAGCCGAGCCTCCGGGAAACAGTACGCCGAAGACGCTCTGAAAATGCATATCGACCTGCTCAAACGTCGAGATAAAGCGTTCACGCATCTTACGGTCGATGGCGCGTACGACTTTGCCGAGCGTCACGCGAGCTTCGTTGATGTCGGCAATCTGTGCCTGCATAAAATCACTGCGTTCTTTGAGCTGTTCGTATTCGCGTGCAGCGATCGGGTTGACGGCACCGAGAGCCGAAAGCTTTTGACGTAGTGCCATCGCCTCATTTTGCGCGCGTGTCCGGTCTTCGAGCGGCGGCAGTTCAAGTGCGGTTTCAAGCGGGATACCGAGTTCATCGGTGATCGTCTTCACGGCAGCGTTAACCTGGATATCGAGCTGCCCCTTCTCAACACGCACCTCCGCAAGTTTTTCACGTTGCTGTGTGAGCTGTGTGGCGAGCGCGCGTAACTTCTCCTGTGCCTGACCGATCGTATCGCGGAGACCCGTTGCATCGGTCTGCTCAAACTGGGCACGATCGTTGAGCATCGTCTGGACGTTTTGTGCATACTCGGTAAGCAGACGGCATATGTCAGCGAGCGGCGTAAAACGTGTCCGTATCGTCTCGAGTTCAACCTCGATTTCATCAGAGCCGGCGATAATCCGCTCCAACGAAGCGAGTTCGGTCGAAGCCTGTGTGCTCATGCGCTTAAGGTGTGAATCGCGCTCGGCGACCTGCGCAATCTCAACCTGACACTCGTTGAGCGTCGCTAAGAGACGTGTTTCCTCAGCGAAGCGCGATTCGCGCTGTGCCTCCAGTGTCGTTATCTTGTCATCGAAGTCGGCAAGCTCGGTTTCGAGCGTCGAGATAGCGCTTTCATGCTCATCACGCGCACTCTGTGCCTGCTCGTATTGCTTGTGCAGAGCCGCAAGACGCTCCTGAAGGGTGTCGCGCTCGATGGTGTGGGCCGACACTGCCTCTTCACTGCGCGCCACTTCGAGCGCGCACGACGCGTGCTGCCCAGAAAGCTCAGCGAGACGTTGTCCTATCTCGAACGCATCTTGCTGCGCCGACTGTAGCGCTACGTCGGCCTCGGACAGAGCCTTTTCATGCTGCTTGAGTGCCTTTTCGAGCTTCGGGAGTTCCTTGCGAAGCGCGCCGATGCGCTGTGCGCGTGCGCGTGTTCCTTCGACGTCGGCCTGACGCGCACCGACCGTTATCTTGCCGCCCGGCCACACAACAACACCCTCGCAGGTCGCGTCCTCGGAGCCGGCTCGCTCCTGTGCTCGTTCGAGTGCACGGTCGATGTCATCGACCACGTAAGCATCACCGGCCAGATACTCGAGTGCGTTGCGATACTGTTCGTCAAAGGTCAGCAGGTCGATAAGCCGGTCGGTACCGGCTGCCAAGATAGAGGTGTGTGTCGCTGCATCGATATCGGTACGAAAGATATCAGTATCGGTCGCCGGCGTAAGTAGGTACTCGGTATCGGCAAGCTCCTCGAGGTTTTTAAGCTCGGCGCGCACACCCAGCATGGCTTCACGGGCACTTTCGGTATCTCCGCGACGGCTTTCGGCGACACGTACGCGCTTGTTGATATCGGTCTGGGCGAGCGCCATCTCGCGCTGAACTTTCTCGACGTCTCGATCGAGCACCTCAAGGCGCCCACGTCCCTCACGAAGCGTCTCGGTACTTGCTTCAAGAAGCGTCGCAAGCGATGTCAGGCGCTCTTCAAGCATAGCCTGTTGCGTCTCGAACGTGCTGATCGCCTGCACGCAAGCGGTGTGAGCTGTACGCGCCTTCTCAGCACCGACCGAGGCAGCACGCTGGCCGTTCTTGAGCTTCGCCAGCTCATCATCGAGCGCGGTACGGCTTTTCTTAAGAGTTTCGGCCTCCTTGCGCAGCTCGCCTAGGCGCTCGTAGAGTATCTTTAGCTTTGACTGCGACTCTGCCTGCGATGCCCCTGATTCGGCGGCCTGCTGTTGTGCGGTAGTGATACGTGCATGCGCATCGGCGACCTGCTTTGCGAGCTCGCCGATACGCTCATCGATGTTTTTAGCCTTCTCGCCGACAAGCGTCGTGATGCCTGCAAGACGTTCGAGCACCATGGAAGTGCGGCGACGCTGTTCGGACAGGTCACCCACGAACAACCCTTTTTCCTCAAGAAGTAACTGGAGTTTGTTCAGCTCCTCCTCTTGTGTCGTGTGCTGATGCTGAGTAAGCTCGATCTGAGCATCGATCTCTTTTTCGCGCTTGAGCGTATCTTCCCAACGCGCTTGAAGCACGCGCACATCGTCGGTAGCGAGCGCGGTTTCGCTCTCACGCAGCTGCGTAACTAGCTCCTTCTGTTTCTCGGCACGCTGAGCCTGTCGCTGCATGGGACGAAGTTGTCGTTCGACCTCGCCGCGAAGATCGCGCGCGCGTTCGAGGTGCAGATCAAGTGCGCTTAGTCGACGAAGCGCGCGCTCCTTGCGCTTCTTATGCTTGAGCGTGCCGGCAACCTCTTCGATGAGTGCACGACGTTCTTCGGGGCGAGCGCGCAGTATCTCGTCGATACGACCCTGGCTAATAATACTGTGCATCTCTCGACCCATCCCACTATCGTGCAGTAGATCGAGTATGTCCATCAGGCGCGCAGGGGCCATATTGATAAAGTATTCACTCTCGCCACTGCGATACATACGACGCACAAAGCTGACTTCATCGAATTCAAGAGGGATGGTGCGATCCGCATTGTCGAGCACGAGCTCGACCTCGGCCACGCCAACCCCCTGACGCGCCGACGAGCCGGCAAATATCACATCCTCCATCGTCGAGCCACGAAGCGACTTCGCGCTCTGTTCGCCAAGCACCCACAGAATCGCATCGGTGATGTTCGACTTGCCCGACCCGTTTGGCCCGACAACACAGGTCACGCCCGGTTCAAGCGTTACCATGCTCTTGTCGGCAAACGACTTAAAACCTTTGAGGGTAAGCGACTTAAGATACATTGGTCTTCTTGCTCTTGCGCTCAGACACGCTCCGACGGGGTACGCGCGAACATCGATCGAGTTGTGTGAGAGCATCGCGCGCCGCCGCGGCCTCAGCAGCCTTCTTTGTCTCGCCCGTTCCGGTACCGGAGAGCTTCTTGTCGAGCAACACCTCTGCCGTAAAGTGGGGCGCATGGACTGGACCGGACCGCGACACGACGCGATATTTGATACGCTTGCCGGCCGCCTGCATACGTTCTTGCAGTTGCGACTTGGGGCTGGTGGCCTCGTCGGCGGCCTCACGGGTAATATTCTCGCCGAGCACCTGCAATATCCAGGCAGCCGCGATGTCGAAGCCCCCGTCGAGGTAGAGCGCCCCGACAAGTGCCTCAAAGACATCCTCAAGCGCTGAGCCCATACCACGGCTGGCGGCAGACTGCTCGCTCGAGCCCAGTACGATGAGCCGGTCGAGTCTCAGGTTCATCGACACACGACGCAGGGTCTCACCGCTTACGAGCGCGATACGAATCTTCGTCAACATGCCTTCATCGGCATCGGGAAAGCGACGATACGCTTCCTCGCCAACGACGAGTGAGAGCACAGCATCGCCGAGAAACTCAAGGCGTTCGTAGCTTTCAAGAGGCCGTCTCTCGACCGCCGAGGGGTGCGTCAAGGCACGCAAGACGAGGGTAGGCTCAGCGAAAGAGTGGTCGGTTAACTCCTCGACAATTTTAATCCGCTCTTTGTCGGTGAGCGGAGAGGTGTGAGATGTTTCCTGCAAAGCTGTCTCGCTATTCGGCAGCGTCATCCTGCGCAGCCTGCGTGACGACGAAGTCAACGGTGTCACCAATCGTCTTGATAGACTCGACGGTGTCCTCTTCAATTTCGACACCGAACGCCTCTTCAAACGCCATCACGAGCTCGATAAGATCGAGTGAGTCGGCACCTAAGTCCTCGACGTATGAAGTCGCCTCGGTGATCTCGACATCATCGCTTTCGAGCTCGGTAGCGACGACCTCGATAACTTTTTTCAATGCAGCCGTGCGATCCATCGCACACCCCCTCTATGTTCATGTGCGCGCCTCTTGTGCGCACATACACCACCTACACCCATTTTGCTCAACCGTAACGTATTATAGGGAAAAGACGCGACTAATCGAGCGCGTCTGAAATCTTATTCGTCAAGTCGTTACGAACGGCGCGCGCAGTCGCAGCGATACCACATGCAATCGCGTGAGCGCTCGATGAACCGTGGCCGATGACTACCACACCCTTGATGCCCAGCAGCGGTGCGCCGCCAAACTGGTCAGGGTCCATACTTTTCTTGAGTGTGCGCATCTTACCGGCGAGCGGCGCCACACAGATCTTCGCAAAAACACTTGATGTCAAGGTACCTTTAACCTGCGAAAGAATGACCTTGCTCGCTCCCTCAATGCACTTAAGCGCAACGTTACCGGTAAAGCCATCGGTCACCACAACCGTCGTGTCACCACGTAATATATCGGTGCCCTCGATGTTGCCGATAAAGTGCGGTTCGTGCGCGGTCAATGCGGTGAAGCACTCCTGAGCAAACTGCGAGCCTTTTGTCTCTTCTTCACCGATGTTAAGAAGCCCCACGCCTGGTTGTGAGATGCCGAGCACCGCGCGTGCGTACGCACGACCCATGCGGGCAAACTGGACGAGATACTCGGGCGTACAGTCGGCGTTTGCCCCCACATCGAGCAGCACAACCGGCCCATTCACCCCGGGGAGCACCGTTGCTATCGCCGGACGCTTGACGCCTTTGATGCGTCCGATGCCGAGCGTGGCAGCTGCCATAGCTGCACCGGTCGAGCCGGCGCTGAAGAAGCCGTCGGCCTCCCCCTCTTTGACGAGCCGACATCCCACGACAATCGACGAGTCCTTCTTGGCGCGTATGGCCTGTGTGGGATGCTCGTCCATTCCAATGACCTCGCTCGCCTCAACGCAACGTACCTGTTCGAGGCCTGCAAGAGGTTTCAGCGCCTCGCTGGTGCCAGTAGCAATAATGCGGACATCGGGATCCTGTGCACACGCACTGCGAATACCCTCGACGACGACATCGGGAGCGTTATCGCCCCCCATGACATCGACAACAACCTGTGGCTTTACTGACATCGATTTGGGTTAAGGTAGCACGGAAGAGGTCGTTTACTCGGCGGTAACGATGACCTCGTTGCCCTTGTAGTAACCGCACTCCGCGCATACCCGATGCGGAAGCTTGGGCGTGTGACACTGCGGGCACTCTTGTGTACCCTTCGCCTCTATCTTGTGCGACGAGCGGCGCGTGTTCGTAACAGCGCGGCCGACCTTTCTCTTTGGTACTGCCATAGTATCGGTAACCCTTCTTTTACATACGAGAAACGTATTGTACCACGAATAGTGCGGCTCGTTGGGGTATCATGTTTCCCGTGAGAAACATCAACGTCAACGATACCATCGACCGCGCAGGATTCAATCGGTTCTTCTTGACCGTGTTCCTGCTCCTGTTTTCTTCGCAGCTTCTGGCCGGCTACGGTATCGGCTCTTACAGCGTCACCCTTACCTCGATTCAGGCCGAGCTCGGCTTCGCCGACGCACAAGTCGGCTTTCTGGCAAGTGCGGCGCTCTTCGGCATGGTTATCGGCGCACTCGTATTGGGTTTTTCGTCGGATCGCTTGGGACGCAAGAAGCTCATCGTCGTCGGCATCACTATCCTTTCGATCTTCAACGGTCTCATTATCGTTGTCGATGGCATGACCTCGTTCTTGCTACTTCGATTCATTGCCGGCTTCGGCATCGGAGCAATGACACCGCTCTGCGTGAGCTTAATGTCCGAGTACAGCCCCGCTGCAAAACGAACGTTTCTTATCACGCTGATGATGACCGGTGTGCCGTTCGGACAGTTTCTCGCCTCGCTTTCGGGGACCTTGCTCCTTGAGAGCGTTGGGTGGCGCGCGGTCTACGTTGCTTCGTTTGCCGGTCTTGCGCTGGTGCCCTTTCTCGTGCTCTTGCTGCCCGATTCGATGAAGTCCTACGTGGAACGTGGCGATGTCACGCGCATCACATATCTGCTAGAGCGGATTGCACCGAAGTTGGCACCATCCGACGACGACCACTATGTACTCGATGCTGAAAATCGTCAAAAGGCCTTACCGCGCACGTTGTTTTCACGCACCTACGTCCGAAACACTCTCGTAATATGTCTCATGTTTTTCTGCAACCTCTATGTCTTTTACGGCGTTTCGACGTGGCTTCCCGGTCTGATGGCGATTCAAGGTCATGAGTTACGCTCAAGTCTCATGTTTTTGTCGGTGTTTCTCCTGGGCAATCTTCTTGCGGCGCCGGTGGCCGGCCTGTGTGCCGACCGGTTTGGCTACAAGAGAGTAATGGGCATCTTTTACGTAACGCTCGTCATCGCCATCGTATTGCTCAGTGTCGGTACCGGTGGATTTACTCCCTATGTGCTGGTCTTTATCGCCGGTGGCTCGGTCGGCACTGCGCACAACATGACACTCGCAATTACGCCACGCTTCTACCCCCTTTCGCTACGAGGAACCGCGATTGGGCTGGGTTCGGCGTGCTCACGCGTCGGGAGCGCGATTGCACCGACGCTCGTCGGCGTGATGCTCTCGTTTGGCACGCAGGCCAACGTCATCTTTTTGACCTTTGCCGTGCCGGCCCTGTTGGGGCTCGTCGCCGTCATGAGCACCCGTAGTCGAGGATAACGTGTGTGATCGCCGTTGTGTTTCAAGCAGAAAGGCCCTCACAAGAGGGCCTTTCGTTGTTGCGGTCGGCGACGGGGGTGTCTAGGGCGTGCGGAGGACCCAGAGGGCGGGGCGGATGCCGCGGTTGACGCCCAAAATGGATGACCCCATAGCTTGGCTCCATCCTGTGTTGGTTACTGAAGATTCTAGCGTACCCCACGAACCCCACACTTCGGCACCCCACGTTTCATCAAATATCACTATGCTCGTCCTCACGGGATTGGTTGATATCCACCCTCGTGAACGTAACCACCAATAACGTAGCGTCGTTCGAGCCGCATTGTCGTACGCGCCGAAGCCCAGCTGCGTATCATCGGTCGCGCGTCCGCCGACAAAACCGTCCCTCGCATCGTTGACGCCATCAGGGAAGTAGTTGACGACTTCAAGACCCGAGAGCGGAAACGCGATGATACCGCCGCCCGTTGCCGGATTTGTGCGCGCTTCGACCTCGGCCACCATCGTCGCACTGGGGCGCGATTGCGAGCGATTATCGTACGTCTCGAAGGTCGTGTTGGCAAACGATGCCGACACACTATTGCCGAGGCTTTGGCCAGAAGCATGCTCGACGCCAAAGAGCGAGTTTGCCGGCACTGCGGCATCGAGGATGCCGCTAAAGACGGGGGCGACAACACGCTCACGCAACTGCGGACCCGCGTTATCGTTCCACCAGGTGTCCATGTTCATCATCAAGGTCGACCTCGTCGTATTGGTGGCCCCACGCAGCCAGAAGTTGCCGTGAGCATCTTCTTGGTTAAAGCGGTTGTTTTCGGTTTCAACCGCATCGTAGTAGACGTACTGGGTCACGAGCAAGTCATAGGTGTCGCTGCCATCGGTCGTGGTTGCAATGCGCCAGAACGGTATGTTGTCGAAGACGAAGCGGTCTGCCGGTGAAGAGTTGATCTGACGTGTGGGCAATGCTCCCACCGGAGCTTGCGGTGGCAGTGAGTTGACGCGCACCGTGAGGACATCGCTTGCCGCGGTGTGACCGTCATTCTCGACCGGCGCGTCACCCGAATTCGAGACGAGCACGCGGAACTCATAGGTACCGGGCGCACGATTCATGTCGATAACGTAGGTTTGCTGCGTGTTGACGCCGGGTGCATCATCCCACGGGCTGGTAGCCTGCTGCCACAGATAGGTCAGACCATCGGTACCGCCGGCGTCAACACTAAAGGTCACCGGCTCACCATAGCCCACCGTAATCGAACGCGTATCATTTCCGTTTATCGTGAGCCCCTCGATAGCCGGCGGCATCCAGTCGATGGAATCAAGTATCGCTTTGCCTTCCGCACTTGCCGCGCGCAGATCAACGTTGCCGGCGTTGGTAATGCCACCGTCTTTCATGGTAGCGACGTCGTCGTGCGTGACGACCTCCATCTGGATGTCGATAGCATAGTAGAAGGCCGCATGCAGAGGGTTAAAGCCCGATGCCGCAGCGATCGCCGTCATAAGGGGCACGCTGCTTGCGTCGGGTCGGATAATACTCGTGTAGTAGAAGTAACCGTCATCAGCGAGCACCCACTTATGAGCACGCTCTGCCACCGAAGCGCTTTGCCACTGAGCATACGTCATCACGTGAGGCTGAGTCCAGTTCCAGTACTGGCTAAACGGGAGACCATTTGCCGCGTGACCTCTTGCGGGTGCTGCTTGGATGAGGCTCGTGGCGTTGGTAAGGCCGCGAATCGACCACATGTCGGGCGCGACATCAAACCAGACTGTCTGCGTGTCGATGAGCGTGCCGTAGGGCGCATCGAGAGCGGCGTTCATCGTCGTCTCGGCAGACGGGATGAGCGGCGCAAACGTCGTAATCTCTTCGATAATGTTTTGGCCGCTCTGCCAGTCGTTTCCTGTTATCCACTGCATGAATTCGGCCGCCGAGATACGCGCAACAAACGGCATCGTACCGACGTTATCGACGCGCACGAGCTTGTCCCAGGTGGTGTCATCTTTACGTGCGAATTCATCGACGAGCAAGGCCTGTGCCTGCGCGTTGTTCGCTATCTGGTTGATAGCGCTTTGGATAGCGCCCCACGCGAACGCACCGAGCAGAAGAAGCAGCAGCACGATAACGGCAGCGATAATGGTGTTTTGGCGCTTGCGGTTTTTAGGAGTAACCGTGTCGGCCTCCGGCGCAATGATGTTGATAGTAGCCGGCTGAGCAGTGCTTGCGGCGACCTTTGTCACCGCCTTCTCGACAGCTTTTTCGATGGCCGCTTCGATGTCAGGTGTGTCGGTTGACGTGTTGTTTGTGGTAGAGGGCTCTACCTCAGAAAGTGGGGGCCCCCCCCCCCCGCATGGCGTGGTTATCGTTCATGTGTGCCCTCATTT
>Ga0099364_10000363_pt1 | contig 76178 bp, 64 predicted proteins | sample TergutTh196P3_FD_73070 | JGI IMG/M metagenome (GOLD analysis project Ga0099364, IMG submission 73070) | Microcerotermes parvus P3 segment gut microbial communities from Pointe-Noire, Republic of the Congo - Th196 P3 | ecosystem: Host-associated > Arthropoda: Insects > Digestive system > Gut ...
AGGTGTATCCAGATAATTCAATATTAGTTTCTGAGATGAATGTTAAGGGGAATAATATTGTGAGTGAGCGTCATATTTCTGCTGGAGTGGCGGCATTGGCAACTTATATTCAACCTAAATGAGAATGTAGGAGTTCTTGAGATTTAGTATCATCAATAATTGAGTAATTAAAAATTCATTATATTTAGAAGTGTAATAGGGAGGTGAGGATAAAGTGAAATATAATACTAAAAATTATGACTATCTTATAGTTGGAGCTGGTCCTTTTGGCTCGGTATTTGCTTATGAGGTTGCCAAACGTGGTAAACGTTCACTAGTTATAGATAAACGATTACATATTGGAGGGAATATGTTTACACATAAAGAGCATGGTATTAATATCCATGACTATGGTGCTCATATATTTCATACAAATGATGAACGAATTTGGAACTATGTGAATCAGTTTACAGAATTCATGAGTTACACAAATCAGGTGTTGGCTAATTATAAAGGTGAACTTTATAACCTTCCGTATTAATATGAATACTTTTTATCAAATGTGGGGAGTAAAGACTCCTAGGGAAGCAAAGGATAAAATTTTTGAACAGAAAAGTGTAGCTGAAATATCTAAGAATCCAAAAAACCTAGAAGAGCAAGCGATTGCCCTAATTGGTACAGATATTTATAAAAAACTTATAAAGGGTTATACAGAAAAACAATGGGGGCGAAAAGCGACAGAATTGCCCGCATTCATCATTCGGAGGCTACCAGTACGTTACACATTTGATAATAACTATTTTGATGATCGGTATCAGGGAATACCTATAGATGGCTATACACAGATTTTTAATAAAATGCTACAGTCTGAATTAATTGATGTTCAGATGGGCGTAGATTTTTTTCATGCTAGAGAAGAATATTTAGAGGAGTTTCCACGTATTGTCTATACTGGGATGATTGACCAATTTTTTGATTATAAGTTTGGTGAACTTGAGTATCGCTCAATCTGTTTTGAGTCACAAGTTTTCGAATCAGATAATATGCAGGGAAATGCTGTGATTAACTATACTGATTCTGAAACTCCGTTTACTCGCGTGATGGAATGGCGACATTTTGATAAGAGGGCAGAGGGTGGTTATACTGTTTTGACTAAAGAATACCCTCAAAAGTGGGATAAGACCAAAGAAGCATATTATCCTATAAATGATAAAAAAAATTCAGAGATATTTAAAAAATATAGAAGAGAAGCTGATAAATATAATCAAGTTATTTTTGGAGGACGATTGGGAAATTACCAATACTATGACATGGATCAGGTTTTTAATGCAGCTTTAAAAGCTGTTGATAAAGAATTCAGTAGGGAGTAGGAAACGGCAGAAGTGATTTACAATATTTTGTTCAGTATGATGTTGATAATATCAATTGGGATTGTTATAGCGATTTTTATGCAACCATCGAAACAGGATGGAGCAATAAATGCTTTTTCGGGAGGAACAGAAGAATTAATTGACAGTCATAAATCAAGAGGGGCTGAATTTATGATCCGATGCTTTACTTCGGTCATGATTGTATTTTTGTTAGTGATTAGTTTGAGTTTGGTTATTTTATCAGCTTATTAGGAATAGTGTCTGAGAGAGTTTTATGTATCAAATTAGGAATTCGTAAGTTACTATTTTGAAGTTATGGATAAATTAAAGAATTATTGAAAAGAGAAAGATATGGATACTCTTCAAAAAGAACAGTTAGATGTCAATGAACAGTTAAAGAAATTGAAAGCAGAAATACGCCGCTATAGAATTCCTATTCTGAAACTTTCAGAAGATATAGGGTATCCAGCGGCACTGGTATCGGATATTATATTTTTGAGAAAAAAGCCTGATATGAGAATGTTGAGAAAGATAGAAATTGCTTTAAATAATTCGATTAAGGACATAGTGGTAGCTCAGAATAAAAGTGATAGGCAAGTTTCAAGTTATGAGCTAAAGAGGTTAAAATATCCTACTCAATATGATAAAGGTAAGTCGGAAGTAGTAGAAGAACTTGGGGAGAAAGTTAAAACGATAAGAGCTAGACTTCAACTTTCAAAGTTTGAATTTGGAGCAAGACTTTCACCTGCTTTACCACCTGAAATGATACAAGAAATAGAGGCAAATCAAATTATTCCAACATTGGAGCATCTCATCCAAATTGCTGATTTAGGAAAAGTCACTTTAGATTGGTTGTTAAGATATGATAGATGATAATAACTAAGGGTTGTAAAACCCTTTTTTGATTATGAGAGATAAGTCAGTTTGATTTACTTTTTGAACTATAAATGTGGTTAAAAATCTTGAGGGAATTGAGCAGAAGAGGGTGATAGTACCTGTTTTTGGCTTGACTATTCTCTTTTTTATTGCTATATTAAAGAAACTTGTGTTATAACTAAAATTAAGACAGATAAAAGACTGGTAAAACTTGCTTTTCTAAACGATTTTAAGTATAATGATAAGGAACGGTAGATTGTGATTAAGCAGCCTGCCTATTATAAAACAATTTTCTCAAAGGAGACATTTTTAAAATGGCTAAACAAGTTTACGACCGTAGCAAACCACACGTAAATATTGGTACTATCGGACACGTTGACCATGGTAAAACAACATTGTCAGCTGCTATCTCTAAAGTTCTTGCAGATAAAGGTTTGGCTGACCAAACTGACTTCGCTTCTATCGATGCTGCACCAGAAGAACGCGAACGTGGGATCACAATCAACACTGCCCATATCGAATACTCAACTGAAAAACGTCACTATGCCCACATCGACGCTCCAGGTCACGCGGACTACGTTAAAAACATGATTACTGGTGCCGCTCAAATGGACGGAGCAATCCTTGTTGTTGCTGCTACTGATGGACCTATGCCACAAACTCGTGAACACATCTTGCTTTCACGTCAAGTTGGTGTTAAATATCTTATCGTCTTCCTTAACAAAGCTGACCTTGTTGATGATGAAGAATTGATGGAACTTGTTGAAATGGAAGTTCGTGACCTTCTTACAGAATATGATTTCCCAGGTGACGATATTCCTGTAATCGCTGGTTCTGCACTTGGTGCTTTGAACGGTGAACCTCAATGGGTTGCTAAAGTTGAAGAATTGATGGATATCGTTGACGAATATATCCCAACTCCAGAACGTGACACTGACAAACCACTCCTTCTCCCAGTCGAAGATGTATTCTCAATCACTGGTCGTGGTACTGTTGCTTCAGGACGTATCGAACGTGGTACTGTTAAAGTTGGTGACGAAATCGAAATCGTTGGTATCAAAGACGAAACTAAAAAAGCTGTTGTTACTGGTATTGAAATGTTCCGTAAAACACTTACAGAAGGTCTTGCTGGCGATAACGTTGGTGTACTTCTCCGTGGTGTTCAACGTGACGAAATCGAACGTGGTCAAGTTATTGCTAAACCAGGTTCAATCACTCCTCATACAACATTCGAAGGTGAAGTTTACGTATTGAGCAAAGAAGAAGGCGGACGTCACACTCCATTCTTCGATAACTACCGTCCTCAATTCTACTTCCACACAACTGACGTTACTGGTTCAGTTAAACTTCCAGAAGGTACTGAAATGGTAATGCCTGGTGATAATGTTCACATTGACGTTGAATTGATTCACCCAGTTGCTATCGAACAAGGAACAACATTCTCTATCCGTGAAGGTGGACGTACTGTTGGTTCAGGTATCGTTGCTGAAATCAAAGCTTAATTATAAGCAATAACGAAACTAGTAATGTGAAAATATTACTTCTAAAAGCTGTCAGTATGCTGACAGCTTTTTGTTTTAAGTTGGAAATATATAATAAAAAAGCTCCTGATTAGAAGAGCTTTTTTATTATGCTTGTGTTTTTGTAAAGACGCCTCGGTCAATAAGTGCATCCATTTGAAAGTAAAATTTTTCTTGGATAATTGGACTGGCATTTTTAAAGATATTGACATTACGTAGTCCGGATTTGTCTGTAATAGATAATTTGAAACCGGTCAAATCTGGATTGACAATAATCTTTAAAAGAAATCCTTCATTGGAATTAGGAACTTCCTCAAGCATTCTTTTGAACTCAAAGTTTCCAATTTTTGTTTGGATGAAAGTGGTATCTTTGAGTGTGAATTTTTTTACGGTTGGAGCCAGACTGTAAGTATAGTTACTGTCATCAAGATGTTTTTCAGTAATAAAAGCCATATTTTTTTCCTCTGATTTTCTGTCAGTATGCTGACAGAATTATTTTAACTTAGAGCAGCACTATCTCTGCTTCGATACGCTGTCCATTCGTTCTATCTCCGTTTTACTGCGCTGTGACACTCGAAGTCGCAACTCGCTACGTGCTTCGCACGCCGTTCTACGAACGGTCTACTCCGCTGTCCGTTAAAGCAGTAAGAGCAAAAGGCAAAGCGATAAGGCGAAATGGCAAGCTCTGCTTTCGTTCTACTGCCCTAGGGTCTTCGCGCTTTGCGACTCCGACTTATGGTTTTAACCAGCGCAGCTCGGTGATTCAGCACCGTAGCGAGCATGGATACCCGTGGTGTGGACAGCGTATCGAAGCGAAGATAGCACTTAGACTTCAGGGGCAAAATCACTTCGCCTTGCGACTTTAGTCGATTGCGATTTGAACTTCCGACTTTAGTCGGTTAGTGAAATCGACAGCGGAGCAAAGTGGAGATAGAGCGAATGGATAACGAAGTGAAATGGAGGTGTGACCTCATATCTTTGATGTTAAGCAGACTGTTGCAGATTTAGCTGCGTACAGGTCGCTTAGTTGTTACACCTAGAGGTTGTCCCCCTAACATTGGTGAGGGAAAAAATAATCCCCCATCAATGAAGTAATCACTTCAATAAACTTTTCAGCTTTTCAGCGAAAGCATGAATTTCATCTATTGTGTTTAGCTCTGAAAAAGAGATACGCAAATTTTCTTTTAATTTGGGAGAACTTTCACCATAAACAGCTTCTAAAACGTGCGAAGGTTCAACGGTTCCAGCTGTGCAAGCAGAGCCAGTAGAAATTGCAAAACCTGCTAAATCTAGCTTTGTCAGCAACAAATCATGATTTTGGTGAGGAAATGCAATATTAATGACGTATGGCATTGTAGCACCAAAATCATTTTTGTAAAAGTCAACCTCTGAAAGCAGCGACAGAAGGCTATCATTAAGCTTTTGAACGTGTTGGTAATTTTCTTCCATATTTTGCATGGCGATTTCTAAAGCTTTGGTCATACCGACAAGTGAATGAAGGTTTTCTGTTCCAGCTCGTCGTTTTTCTTCTTGTTCTCCGCCGTGAATCAGTGCATCAAACTTCAAATTTTCATGATAATAGAGAAAGCCAACACCTTTTGGTCCGTGGAACTTATGAGCAGAAGCAGTCAGAAAATCAGCACCAATTTCTCGCGGATGGACAGGGATTTTTCCCATGACTTGCGTAGCATCAACATGGAATATAGCTGGATGAGAGGCTAGTAACCGTCCTACTTCTGCGACTGGGAGAAGCTGTCCAGTTTCATTATTTGCCCACATCATGCTGACCAAAATAGTATCTGATTGTAAATTTTGCTCAATTAATTTTGCTGGAAATTGTCCATCAGAATTTGGTTTTACGAAAGTAACGTCAAATCCATGCCTATCATGGAGATACTGAATAGTATTTAAAACAGAGGGATGTTCAATCGCAGTTGTTAAGATATGATTTCCTTTATCTCGATTGGAGAGAGCATAGCCAATTAACGCTTGGTTGTTGGCCTCACTTGCGCCAGAAGTGAAAATAATATTTCGATTAGAGACATCAAGTGCTTTGGCTACAGTATCACGGGCTTGTCTGACCAGTTGATTAGCCTGCCTACCAAAACTATGGATGCTAGATGGATTTCCAAAAGTTGCTGACAGACTTTCTGTCATTGCCGATACAACGTCGGGAATGACAGGAGTGGTTGCCGCATTGTCTAAATATATCATGATTATCTTTTTCTTTCTGTTCCAACACTGTGCTGTAGCACGGTATCCATACTCACTAAGTCGCAATGGTCAGCATACTGACAGGTTGTCATTGTCCCGTCAGTACGCTGACCAGTTCTAATTGATAGCTGAACGATGGTCAGACTACCTAGCATTAAACATTTATGTCAAAATAGCGAGTAGCGACAACAGAGCGCAGTAATTTCTAAAATACTTTTAGAAATTAAACAGTGTCAGTAAGTTAATCTTGTGGTTTTTCATGTTCAAAAAGTGGTGAAACAGGTCGACCTTCGTGGATACGTAAAATAGCATTAGCCAAGTACTCAGCTGCACTTAAATATTTGACATTTAAAGGTTTACGATGCTCTGTCACTACAGAATCTGTGACAAGAATTTCTTTGATATCTGCTTGTTCAAGAATTTCAGCAGCATTTGTTGTAAACAAACCATGACTTGCGACTGCATAGATTTCGCTGGCACCAGCGTTACGGACAACTTTGGCAGCATTTGCAAAGGTAACACCAGTGTTCAAAATATCATCAATAAGAATAACACGTTTACCTTCGACGTTACCGATTACGTAGCCGTTTTCACGGTTCTTGTCATCATCTTCGTAGTCAACAATAGCGATAGGAGATTCAAGATATTCAGCAAGGGAGCGAGCGCGTTTGATTCCCGAATTTTTAGGAGCTACAACGATAACATCATCACCAAATAAACCATTTCTACGGTAATAATCGGCGAAAAGCGGTACGGTAAAAAGGTTATCTACGGGGATATCAAAGAAACCTTGAACCTGTACGGCATGAATATCAAGTGTCAAAACACGGTCTGCACCAGCTTTAACAATCATATCGGCAACGAGTTTCGCAGTAATCGGTTCGCGCGAAGTTGCAGTGCGGTCTTGTCTAGCATAACCAAAGTAAGGAATAACAACATTGATTGTATGAGCAGAGGCACGTTTACAAGCATCAATCATAATCAAAAGCTCCCAAAGATGGTCATTAACAGGACAACTTGTAGATTGAATGATAAAAACATCCTGACTACGGACGCTTTCTTCCATATTAATCATGATTTCGCCATCGGAAAATTGTTTTGAAGAGAGTTTCCCCAAAGGAATTCCAGTAAACTGGCTAATTTTCTCGGCAAGGCCTGGGTTTGAATTCAAGGCAAAAAGCTTTAGGTGTGAATCAGAGTAAACCACAATTTTTCTCCATTTTCTATTGTGAAATGATATAGGTCTATTTTATCAAAATTATAATAATTTTCATAGTCTATACTGAACGGAAGTTTTATAGAAAAAACAAAATGAGATGGCAACAAGTCAATGAAATGTAAAATAACCAACTTTTTGTTAGTTATGTAAAAAGTATTAAACTTCACAAACTTATGGTTTTTAAAAATAACAAAAACGTTCATAAACGCTGATATAATAAGTTTTGGAAACATTTACATAAAAATAAATGTGAACTTTGTGAAGTTTTCGGCAAACTCTTGCATTTAACGGTCTGAAATGCTATAATATCCGTGTAAGTTTCGTGAAAGGTATCTGTCACGATTAAAATATTTATCTTTTTAGGAGAAAAGAAAATGAAGAAAACAAAAGTAATTTCGCTTCTTGCAGTTTCAGTACTCTCAGTATCTTTGCTTGCTGCTTGTGGAAATAATAACAACTCAAGTTCTAAAGACACAAAAACAGAACAATCATCAAAAGCTGAAGTGTTCGCTGGAGCAACAGCTGGTACAGACAGTTTTGCAGACCTTCAAAAAGGTTTCGCTAAAAATGGTGCTTGGTTGAACGCAACAAAAGGTGATATGGACGCTTCTGGTAAGACTTTGACAGTTGAAGGACTTTTCCTTGGTGATAGTGTAGTTGCTCGTAAATTGGCAATTTATAACCAAGATGCTAACCATAAAATCACTGATCGTTACACATTGACAGTAGATAAAATCGAAGTTAAATCTCCAGGTTTCTACATCTCAAACGGTACAGTAAAAGGTAACGTAGATGTATTTGCAGCAGGCTTCCATGGACAAACAGGTCAAGGTGTCGCTGGACAAGCAACAATTGATGGTAATTTGACATTTGCAAGCCAAGATCTTCTTGATGCTTACAACCAACTTCCAGAAGCACAAAAAGTTAAAGTAACAGGTACGACTTCAGTTGTTGCAGGAGATGTGGTTAAAGTTGAAGGAGGTGCAATCACAGCAGGACCTCACGGAAATGTAACTTATTTATTCAAAGGTAACGGTTCAGATGTACAAACAGGTGCAACAACTGGTACAACAGATGCAAGCGTATTTGCTTCAGGTCTTGGTAAAAATGGTTCATTCCTTGTTGCTGCTAGTGGTGATGTTGATGCTTCAGGTAAAGATATTACTGTTGATGGTACATTCCTCAATGAAGCCGGTGTAGTTCAACGTACACTCGCTTTGGCAACAACAAATGACTCACACCAAATTACAAAAACCTTCACTTTGACTGTTGGACGTTTGATTGTAAACTCTCCAGCAACTGACTTTGAAGGTGGTAATGTTAAAGGTGACGTATACGTGGGAGAAAATGCTTCTCTTCAATCACGTGGTATGAAAGACGCATCAGGTGCCTTGTCAGTTTCTACGATTACTGGTAATCTCTACTTCGCGACTCAAGACCAACTTGATGCTTATAAAGCACTTCCAGCTGCTAACCAATTCAAAGTAACTGGTACTGTTGGTGTAAAAACTGCTAGCTAATTTATACTAGCTTATCTCTAGATGTGTTATTAACGCAGTTAGGTGTTAAATAGTATTAGTCAGTTTTATCAATAGAAAGGCTCCCTGTGAGCCTTTTTTTCTTTGCTAAAATATAGTATAATGGGACATACGTGTTGTTCTATGCAAAAATGAGTTTGTCATTATATTCGTTATTTTACTTTACTTTATGAAATGTTCATCAAAGCAAGTGCGTGCTATCTCCGCCCTTTGGGCTACGCGATAAACATTTGTCCGTTTTATCTAGCCACTGAAGCGTCTGATAAAAAGGCTGTCGATGCTCGCTAAGGCGCTACGTGCTTCGCACGCCGTTCTACGAACGGTCTACGCAACTTCGATGGCTACGCTGTCCGTTTGCTTAGCTGCTAAAGCAGCAAGAGCAAAAGGCAAAGCGCCTTAGTCGCAATCGCAACACCCCCTACCTCTTAGGCAGGGGATGAAGCAGCACTAAGTTTTGAATTTCGTCCGACTAAATTCAGTGGTGAGTTGCCCTTTTATCAGTCGCTTCAGCGACTAGAGAAAATGGATAAATGTTCTACGAAACTCCCACTGAATAAGTCTTGACTTCATTTGCTTTAAGGTGATGAGTCAAAACCAGCTATTAAGAACTGTAATTGGTGTTACCGTGAAGTTACGGATGATATAGTAAATTGAAATTTATATGATAGATTGATTTTTGTTTAGAAACACGTAGAAATTAAAAAAGAACATCGCAAAAGACGATGAACTAGATTGTAAAAGTGATAAGATTGTGAATAAGAAAAGCGATGCTTTTCCATTTATGCGCAAGGCATAGGATAAGCTGGTGCAAGTCCGCGCTTGATAAAAACATATCGAATCCTTTTGGCAAACTATGTTAAGGAGAAAAATTGGCAAAAGAAACATTTTCTATGGAGTTCGCAGGACGAACTTTGACTGTTGAAACGGGACAAGTAGCAAAACAAGCAAATGGTGCGGTTGTTGTTCGTTATGGAGATACAACGGTATTGACTGCAGCAACAATGTCTAAAAAAATGGCTACAGGAGATTTTTTCCCACTTCAAGTGAACTATGAAGAAAAAATGTACGCTGCTGGGAAGTTTCCAGGAGGATTCAATAAACGTGAAGCACGTCCTTCAACTGATGCAACATTGACTGCTCGTCTGATTGACCGTCCTATTCGTCCAATGTTTGCAGAAGGCTTCCGCAATGAAGTGCAAGTCATTAATACTGTGCTTTCTTATGATGAAAATGCCTCTGCTCGTATGGCTGCAATGTTTGGTTCATCTCTTGCACTTGCAATTTCCGATATTCCGTTTGATGGACCAATTGCTGGTGTTGAAGTGGCTTATGTTGATGGTGCGTATGTCATCAACCCATCTGTTGCCCAAGCGGAAGCTTCAAGTTTGGAGCTTTCTGTTGCTGGTAATATTAATGCCATTAATATGGTCGAATCTGGAGCGAAAGAACTCTCTGAAGACGTTATGCTTGGCGCATTACTAGCAGGTCATGCTGCTGTGAAAGAATTGATTGAGTTTCAAAATGAAATTGTAGCAAAAGTTGGTAAAGAGAAAGCGGATGTTGAACTTTTGCATGTTGACCAAGAACTCAAAGCAGAGATTATCGCACAGTACAATTCTGATTTGCAAAAAGCAGTACAAGTTGAGGAAAAGTTGGCGCGTGAAGCGGCAACTCAAGCAGTTAAAGATGTAGTCATTGCAGCTTATAGTGAAAAATACGAATCTGATGAAAATTTTGCAACTATTATTCGTGATGTTGCTGAAATTCTTGAAGGAATGGAACACGCAGAAGTTCGTCGATTGATTACGGAAGATAAAGTACGTCCTGATGGTCGTAAAATTGATGAAATCCGTCCACTTGATGCTGAAATTGACTTTACACCACGCACAATTACACATGGGACAGGTTTGTTTACTCGTGGGCAAACACAAGCGTTGTCAACTTTAACTTTGGCACCAATGGGTGAAGCACAAACAATTGATGGACTTGATGACGAATACAAAAAACGCTTTATGCACCATTATAATTTCCCACAATACTCTGTTGGAGAAACGGGTCGATATGGTGCGCCAGGGCGTCGTGAAATTGGTCATGGTGCGCTCGGTGAACGGGCTTTAGCACAAGTTCTACCTACGCTTGAAGAATTTCCTTATGCCATTCGTTTAGTTGCCGAAGTCTTAGAATCTAATGGTTCATCTTCACAGGCTTCGATTTGTGCGGGAACGCTTGCGCTTATGGCTGGTGGTGTCCCTATCAAAGCACCTGTAGCTGGAATTGCGATGGGCTTGATTTCTGATGGTGCAAATTATACAATTTTGACTGATATTCAAGGGCTTGAAGATCACTTTGGTGATATGGACTTTAAAGTAGCAGGGACACGTGAAGGGATTACAGCGCTTCAAATGGACATCAAAATTTCTGGTATTACGCCTGAAATTCTTGCCGAAGCCTTGGCACAAGCGAAGAAAGCCCGCTTCCAAATTTTGGATTTGATTGAAGCAACGATAGCAGAACCACGCAAAGAATTGGCACCATCTGCTCCAAAAATTGACACGATTACGATTCCAGTGGATAAAATCAAAGTGGTTATTGGTAAAGGTGGCGAACAAATTGACAAAATTATCGCTGAAACAGGTGTTAAAATTGACATTGATGAAGATGGACTTTGTTCAATCTTCTCGCCAGATCAAGCTGCAATTAATCGTGCTAAGGAAATTATTACCGAGTTGGTGCGTGAAGCAAAAGTTGGCGATATTTATGAAGCAAAAGTTGTTCGTATCGAAAAATTTGGTGCATTTGTGAATCTTTTTGGTAAAACAGATGCAATGGTTCACATTTCTGAAATGGCTTGGGCACGTACAGCTAATGTTGAAGATGTTGTGAAACTTGGTGATATTGTCAAGGTTAAAATCATGAAAATTGATGAAAAAGGGCGTGTTGATGCTTCAATGCGTGCTTTGGTTGAGAAACCTGAAGGCTATGTAGAGCCAGAGCGTAAGCCACGTGAACGCCGTGAAAACGGCGACCGTCGTAATGGAAATGGACGTGGTAATAACGGTTTTGAACGTCGCAATAACGACCGTAATGGAAACAGTGGACATAACTTTGAACGCCGTGACCGTAAACCTCGTCTAGATAATGAATTTCCTGAGCTTTCAACTAAAAAGCCAGAATAATGAATGAAGAATTAGAACCAAAATTACGTGCAGCAATTGCTAATAAGCGCTTAATTGATGAATTGGACTTCATGGTAGAACTTAAAAAGACGCCTGTTTTTGCTTTGAAAGAAAAGTTGTGTTTAAACATTCGGGAAAATAAAGTCTTGCCTGTTTTTACGTCAAAGAAATCGGCAGCACTTTTTCAGGCAAATTTTGAGCAAAAAGTGGATTTTGATTTATGCATGATTGACAATCTGCTACAAAACACTAATGATGCAGACACGATTGGTTTCAATGTTCGCCCTTTACATGTGGAAAATCGAGGGAATCAGCAGTATTGGAGCCTAGATTCATTTCGTAATATGCAGGAAAAATACGAAAAGCTTCTGGCAGAGTTTGCTTTGAATGCAAGGGTTGGCAAGCTTGAGAGAAGATATTTTGTTCCCGCTTTTGTGGATAACAACAATGCTTTAGCAGGCTCGGAGCGACGATTTGCTGCCCTGACTGCACCAGATGAGCGTTCGTATATTCCTTTGTTTGATAATTTTGAATCGTTGTTGACGTGGTATTCAGAACCTTATTTTCAGCATATTTTGAATGATAATTCGGGCGAAATCTTGGTGATGACAATTGATGATTTGATGAATCCAAAGACAGGTCGAAATGAATTTTCGTTTGCGGCAGGAGTGACGATTAATCCTTTAGATTATGATATTTCTGAGTTTGAAAAAACATTGGTGAGTTGGGCACAATTGCGTGGTGAAGTGTGAGTTGGTAAAAGTATGTGTAGATTTTCTGTCAGTACTGACAGGGTTAAATCAATACATTTGATATAAAGAAATTGATAATAGCAGTCTGTCAGTATGCTGACAGACTCTAAACATAGACAAAAAATAATGGAAAAGCTGTAAAAGCAGTTTGTCAAAGTATAATTTCTAGTCGTAACAGCTAGATAAGTAGCTCAAAGAAGCCTTCTTGCTCATACTTAGTTCACCTCTAAAACTACGTAATGGATTTAGTAGATGAACTGCAAGGTTCTCCTTTTTCTCTTGCAAGCTTGCTTGCTAAGCAAACGGATAGCGTAGTGAACCACTTCGCCTTGCCAGCTCTGCTGGCTTATTAGAGCGAACGGATAGCGTAACGTAGTGAAGATGGCGCAAGAAGTTAAATAGTGTCAAGAAGGGAAATAATCTTTTTTGTCAGTACGTTGACAGCCTGTCAGCAATGATGATGGCAACTTACAATATTAATTCGGAGTTAGATGAACGTTTGCGTCTGTCCTTAGCGAATCCTGGGGCTTTTATGGAGGATTTGTCATTGGCTTATGCCTTTCATCAATTTCCAGTCTTAGCTCCTAAAAAGGTTTTTTACGTGCCAATGGCAGAGCGAAAAGCGATACCTGTGTTTACAACAGAAAATGATTTGAATATTTTTCTGTCAGAACTGACAGACTTTGAAACAGAGTGGGAACTCCATTCGATTATTGAAGTTATCGAACTTCTGAAAGAAACTGATATTGATATTGTTGCAGTCAATCCAAAATTGCCCCAAGATGAAGACACAGGCAATACAGCTTACTTTGGAACGACTGAGCTGACGAAATTTTTGACACATTATACTGATATTTTGAACACACTTTTTAGCCCAGAGAATCAATCTGCTTCTAAGATGGAAAAATATTACCTCATCCCAGCTTTTGTTTCAGAAAGTGAACGAATTTTTCCAAATCTAGTTGCTCAGGATGAGCAAGAGTATTTGCCTTTGTTTGATAATCTGGATAGTTTGTCAAAATGGTATGATGAACCATATTTTAGTCAACCTTTCAAAGAAAATAATGGGCAAGTTTTGTTTTTAACAATCCATGAGTTATTGCATCCAGAAGATGTGACAAACAGGTTTGAAAATGCTTCAGGAATTACAATCAATCCATTGGATGATTTAGAACATTACCAAGATACAATGAGTACATGGGACGAGTTGTCTGATTAAAGAGTGTCATGATAAGAAAAATCCTAAAAAATTTTAGAAATTTTGGATATTAACAATACAGTCAATGCTTATGGTATAATCTACTATAAGTATTTTTTAAAAAAGTAGGAAAAAATGGCAAAAAATAAGAAAGGTTTTTGGCGAGAAGCAATTCGAGTAACGAAAGAAAATGACCCTGCAGCGAGAACGGCTCTGGAGGTTCTTTTGACTTACCCAGGAGTTAAAGCTTTAGCGGCACATCGGCTTTCTCATTGGCTTTGGCGACATAATCTAAAGTTACTTGCTCGGATGCACTCACAATTTTGGCGTTTTTGGACACAGATTGAGATTCATCCGGGAGCAGAGATTTCAACAGGTGTGTTCATTGACCACGGGTCAGGCCTTGTGATTGGTGAGACTGCAATCGTTGAGTCTAATGTGAAATTGTATCATGGGGTGACACTTGGCGGGACAGGAAAAGATAAAGGGAAAAGACACCCTACAGTACGTCAAGGTGCACTTATCTCTGCCCATTCACAGTTATTAGGACCAATTGAAATTGGTGAAAACGCAAAAGTTGGCGCTAGCGCAGTGGTTGTAACCGATGTTCCAGCCAACGTAACAGTCGTTGGTATACCAGCAAAAGTTGTTCGAATTAACGGCAAAAAAGATGTTGAGAAAATCATGACAATTGAAGAAAGACGCGAAGCGAGTTATCATTCGTCGCATTTGTAGGAATATGAATAAAAAACGAAAAGTTGCAGTTTATGAGGGGCATATGGTTTCCTCACTAAAAAGCTTTACAGACGCTGTGATGTCAATTATTGCGACGATTATGGTACTGGAAATTCCGTTGCCAATGGTACTTCGAGGTGAACATTATGATTTTTCCAAAACGATAAGTTCGCTGATTATTTTTTTCGTGAGTTTTCTTGTCGTTGTGAGTTTTTACTTTCAGTTTACAAAATTTTTTTCTAAGGTTCATAAATTATCAGGCTGGCAAATCTTTGCATATACCATATTTCTCATGCTAGTCAGTCTTTTCCCACTGATGACCCAAGTTGATAATTCCAGTCATCCTGGCTATTTTATGATTATTTATATTCTTTATATCGTCGGAATTTCTCGATTGGCAAGTTGGATTATTGGTTGTGCTTATCGGCTGAATGGCATTAAACGAATCCAGATGATGAAACGAGTACCTTGGGATTTAATGATTATGACTGCTTTGTCAATCGGACTATCTTTCACTGGAATCAGGCAAGCATCAGGATATGTTATGCTATATCTGCCCGTACGTAGCTTAATTTCAAGTATTGTTTATGATGAAAATGAGGAGAAATAAAAATGTTGAAAATTTATAATACGATGACTCGAAAGAGTGAAGAATTTCATCCTATTGAGTCAGGTAAAGTTAAGATGTACGTCTGTGGACCGACTGTTTATAATTATATTCATATCGGTAATGCACGTTCAGTTGTAGCTTTTGACCTCATCAGAAAATATTTGGAATTTCGTGGTTTCGAAGTAGATTACGTCTCAAACTTTACAGATGTTGATGACAAAATCATTCATGGAGCTCAGCTTGAACATACAACAACAAAATCTTTTTCAGAGCGTTATATTGCGGCATTTTACGAAGATATTGATGCTTTAAATGTCAAACGAGCCAATCACAACCCAAAGGCAAGTGAATATATTTATCCTATGATTGATTTTATTCAAGATTTATTGGATAAAGATTTTGCGTATGTGTCTGAAGGCGATGTTTATTTTCGCGTATCTAAGGCAAAAGACTATGCCAAGTTAGCTAATAAAAATCTAGAAGAATTATTAGCTGGGGCATCTGGTCGTACAGATGAAGAAAGCTTGAGAAAAGAATCATCGGCTGATTTTGCCCTATGGAAATCAGCTAAATCAGATGAGGTTTCATGGCAAGCACCTTGGGGAGCAGGGCGTCCTGGTTGGCACATTGAATGTTCCGTAATGGCAACTAGCCTTTTAGGAGATACACTTGATATTCATGGCGGAGGAGCAGACCTTGAATTTCCTCATCATACTAATGAAATCGCTCAATCTGAAGCGAAAACAGGCAAAAAATTTGTTAATTATTGGATGCACAATGGTTTTGTTAATGTAGATGGTGAAAAAATGTCAAAATCATTAGGAAATTTTAAGACAGTTCACGAAATGCTAAAAGTTGTGAATCCACAGATTTTAAGATTCTTCCTTGCAACAACTCACTATCGCAGACCGGTAGATTTCACAGATGATGCCCTGATTGCAAGTGAAAATAATCTGAAAAAGATTGAAAATGCTTATCGCAATATGGATTTGAACACTGACAGCGATTTGTCAGTACTGACAACATTCAAAAATGATTTTGTCAGTAAAATGGACGAAGATTTTAACATCGCGAACGGCATGACAGTCTTTTATGACTTTATCAGCTGGGTCAATAGAGGAAATGGTGGTATAGAAGTTAAAGAATTTTTTGACGAAGTGCTGAATATACTTGGAATTAAATTTGAAATTGATGAGAGTCTGGATAGTGAGATTGAAACATTGATTGAAGCTCGTCAATTGGCGCGTGAAGTAAGAGATTTTGCCAAAGCAGATGAAATCAGAGATGAATTAAAATCTAAAGGAATTATCTTGGAAGATAGTGCTTCAGGAATCAGGTGGCATCGTGAATAAAAAGCAAGCAGAACTACTTAATGGGATTGCACTTGCATATATTGGAGATGCGGTTTATGAGGTTTTTGTTCGAGATTACTTACTAGGAAAAGGGATTACAAAACCAGCGGAACTCCAGAGGCAAGCGACAAAGTTTGTTTCGGCAAAATCACAAGCCAGTATCATTACTGCGATGGAAGAAGATCAGTTTTTGAGTGAGTATGAATTGACTTACTTCAAAAGAGGGCGCAATGCTCACTCAAAAACGACAGCCAAAAATACAGATGTTGTAACTTATCGTATTTCAACAGGTTTTGAAGCAGTAATAGGAATCCTGCATTTAACTGGAGAAGAAAATCGACTCCAAGAAATTTGGGATTTTTGTGTAGCAAAAATAGAATCTAACTCTGGAACGAATGATACTAGAACTACTTTAACTTAGCAAGTGCGTGCTATCTCCGCCCTTTGGGCTACGCTGTCGATGCTCGCTACGGTGCTGGAGCACCTAGTCGCAATCGCAATTCCCCCACCTCTTAAAGGTGTCGGGATTAAGCAGCACTATCTCCGCTTCGCTTCGTTGTCAATTTCGCTAAAGCACCAAGACCCTAGGGCAGTAGAATGAAAGCAAAGATTGCCATTTCGCCTTATCGCTTTAGCGATTTAGAGCGAATGGACAGCAAAGCGAAGCGGAGATAGACTTCAGGGAAAGGGTGACCTCATATCTTTGATGTGAGGTCGTGCCATAACATTGGTGGGGGAAAAAGAATCCCCGCCAATGAAGTAATCACTTTAAAATGAGCTTGTTCATTTTATTAGTCGTTCTTCACAATTAGCGTGTCTTTTTATCGAAGTAAGTGCGTGCTAAATTAAGTAGGGAGTTGCCCTTTTATCAATCGCATTGCACCATTTCGTCTTGCCAGCTTTGCTGGATTGCGATTTGAACTTGCCACTTTAGTGGCTTAGTGAAATCGACAGTGTAGCGAAGCGGAGATAGAACGAATGGATAGCGGAGCGAAGTGGAGATGCAAGCTTTAGCAGCTAGCCTCGCATGACTACAGGTGCTTAGCTGCTAAAGCAGCAAGAGCAGCAAGAGCAGAAGGCATTAGCTGTAAGGCACTAAAGTGCCGATGAACATTTGTCCTCTATCTCTATGTCACTAAAGTGACAAGAATAGAGGCAACGCCAAGTGGCAATCAAACGGACAGCGTAGCGCAGCGAAGATAGCGACTAGAGAAAATGGACAAATGTTTTACGAAACTCCCACTGAATAAGTCTTGACTTCATCAGTTGCTAGAAAATGGATAGTGTGTGACTGTAAATTTGTGAAGCGAGCGTCGATAAAGTATGATAACGGTGCGTATTCCAGTGTGCTTTTTGTGTTGGAATAGGTGTATAGCACCATAAACTATTGGTGTTTTTTAAATAGTTTAGTTATAGTTAGTATTAATCATCAAAGTTCAGCAACATCAATTTGTTGTTGCTTTTTATAACGAATTAGCCATAGTACAAAAAAGTAATAAAAATTTCAATGTTTTTGCAAACATAAGAAAAAGTATCAAACAAATTATTTTAAAAAAGTAGAAAAATCCGCTAGAATAATAAAAGCAACATAAACAGCGGAAAGAAGAATAATGTATAGAGTAGTTACGATGTACGGCACCGATGAGCCATGGTGGTTCTTTGAGGGCTGGAAAGATGATATTATTTCAGTGAATGAATTTGATGATTTTTATAAGGCACTGAAATGGTATAAAAAAGAATGGTTCAAATTAGCAAAAACTTTTAAAGAGTATACGAGTAAAGAGGGATTGCAAACTGCATTTTGGCAGATAGGTGATGAAGAATGGTGTGAAGACTGTGTAGGTTATTTACAACGTTATCACAGCATAGCGCTTCTTGAGGACTGGCATGCACTTCCGTTTGAAAAGAGTCGGTCAGGCTATGAAAAACAAGCAGGGAGTAAACCAGACTGTTCATGCACCTTGAAGTAAAGTAAGGTGTTTCTTGTGTAGTGTTGATGTTTATTAAATTGAAAATTAAAAAATAAAAAGGGAAACGTTTATTACGAACGTTTCTCTTTTTGGTATGTAAATAAAAAAATACTATTTCTTTAGGAATTTTGACGAAAATAGTTTATAATTATATTATAATTATTTTATAATTAAAATCTTATTTTGGGAGGTGATTATGAAGAGAACTTTGATTATATTGGATAGTTTATTAATAGCGCTTGTGCTCGTTCTTGGCTTTGCTTTGTTTAGAAGTGTTCAAAATCAGCGTAATGAAGTTTCAATGTCAAGTTATCAGCAGCAAGTAAACCCCCATGAAGACTCCGTGACTGATTTGAGAAATACAGAGCTTGAAGGACTGTCTATTGATGTTAACCAAGTGAAGAATGGAGACTTTTCCACACTCTCTGGCCTATGGAAAAACCTCCCAGAATCAAATGAACCAATAGAACTTTTAATTTCAGGATTTTCAGCAACAATGGATAATATCCAATATGAGTTAGTTCTAGGTGGGATGGAACGTTATAATAATCTACCTTACCTTGAATTAAAGAAATCAGATGTACTATCCAATTTGAGCTTGGGAATCTATCCTCGAGGAACCTATATTCCTGTGTTGCTCGCTGATGGAACAATTGAGCAATCAGGAGAACATGATCCGACAAATAATGAGAGAGATAGAATAATTGTAGGTAGAGGAGCGTTATTAGTTGAAGATACCAAACATCAGGTGCTTTATAGAGAGATGGAGGAAGTGGCATAAGATGATGTTTCTTTTTGGAATTAACAAAAAATGACATTTAACCAAGCAAGTGTCTGCTATCTTCGCCCTTTGGGCTACGCTGTCCATCCTCGCTATGGTGCTAAAGCACCTAGTCGGAGTGGCAACTCCTCCACCTCTTTTAGGGGGAGGGATAAGCAACACTAAGCTTTGCTTTCGTTCTACTAACATCAGTGGGACTCCCACTGATGAAGTAATCACTTCAAAAATACCAATGATTATCTGTTGCATAAGGTAACAACGAATTGATGTTGTTTGAAACTTTACGGTGTAAAACGGTACAGTAAATGTCCAATGTCACCATTTGACCTAGCGGTACCTCTAACTTTAGGTTAGTCAAATCAACGGAAGAATTAATGTACAGACACTCGTAGTATAAAATACAGATAGAAAGGAGGAGAGAAATATGAAACAACTTCCTATGTTAATCAAGCCACATACAAATATGTACTATCCACATCCACATGGTGCGCTTGAATTTCTCATGATTCATAATCATGGGCAACCGCAAAAGCAAAATGATGAAGAACTATTACCTTTACAACTTCATCTTCTTGAAGAGGGAGATTAAAAGTTTTTTGCTTATTTATTGGAAAGTATCTCTTGAAAAATATTGAAAAATGAGTTAAAATACCAATATCTAAGATTAGAAACTCGATGGTCAAAGCTCGGGAAAATATGTGAAAAAAAGATTTGTCAAGTTGTACTTTATCTTGGTGTTAGGGCATCAACATATAGGACAAGATGACAGAAATTTTGTTGCATATTTTTCGCAGCTTTGGCTTTTTTGTTTCTTTCTAAATGGAGATATAAAAAATGGAATTTCAAAATAATTATGATGTCATCGTGGTTGGTGCGGGTCATGCAGGAGTAGAGGCCTCACTGGCTGCAGCACGTATGGGGTGCAAGACACTGCTCCTCACGATTAATCTGAATATGGTAGCATTTATGCCCTGTAATCCTTCAATTGGTGGTTCGGCTAAAGGAATTGTTGTCCGAGAAATTGATGCCTTGGGTGGCGAAATGGGCCGAAATATTGATAAAACTTACATCCAAATGAAAATGCTCAACACAGGAAAAGGACCAGCTGTCCGCGCTCTTCGAGCACAGGCTGATAAAGATGAGTATGCTATTGAGATGAAAAATACAGTTTCTGACCAAGAGAATTTAACGCTTCGTCAAGGAATGGTTGAAGAACTTTTAGTTAATGATGATAAAACAGAGGTAATTGGTGTACGCACTGCAACGGGAACAAACTATGGTGCGAAAACGGTCATAATCACGACGGGGACAGCGTTACGTGGGGAGATTATCATTGGGGAACTCAAATATTCGTCAGGGCCTAATAACTCTTTGTCATCTATTGGCCTTGCCGATAATCTCCGAAATCTTGGATTTGAGATTGGACGTTTTAAAACTGGAACACCTCCACGTGTATTGGCAAGTTCAATTGATTATTCTAAGACGGAGATTCAGCCAGGAGATGAAAAACCAAATCATTTTAGTTTCATGAGTCGTGATGAGGATTATTTAAAGGAGCAAATCCCTTGTTGGCTGACTTATACGACAGAAAGTAGTCATGATTTACTGCGAAAGAACATTCATCGCGCTCCTTTATTTTCTGGAATTGTTAAAGGTGTAGGTCCACGCTATTGTCCATCTATTGAGGACAAAATTACACGTTTTGCAGATAAGCCACGCCATCAACTTTTCCTTGAACCAGAAGGTCGGAATACGGAAGAAGTGTATGTTGGAGGACTTTCAACTTCTATGCCAGAAGATGTCCAATTTAAGCTTTTAAAATCAATCCCAGGACTTGAAAATGCACAAATGATGCGGACAGGGTATGCGATTGAATATGATGTGGTAATGCCCCACCAACTCCGCCCAACACTTGAAACGAAGTTGATTTCAGGGCTATTTACTGCGGGACAAACCAATGGAACGTCGGGTTATGAGGAAGCAGCAGGTCAAGGATTAGTAGCAGGGATTAATGCAGCGCTTAAAGTACAAGGTAAACCTGAGTTTATTTTGAAACGTAGTGAGGCTTATATTGGAGTGATGATTGATGATTTGGTAACCAAAGGAACACTTGAACCTTATCGTTTATTAACTTCGAGAGCTGAATATCGCTTGATTTTGCGGCATGATAATGCGGATATGCGCCTAACTGAAATTGGTCATGAAGTAGGATTGGTTTCGGATAAACAGTGGGTGACTTATACTGCTAAGATGGAGCAATTTAATCGTGAAACGAAGCGATTGAATACAGAAAAACTAAAACCTTTGCCAGAAGTTCAAGAAAAGCTGGGAATGTTAGGATTTGGACCGATAAAAGATGCACTCACAGGGGCAGAATTTTTGAAGCGCCCTGAAGTTCACTATGGGGAAGTAGTAAAATTCATTGGAGAAAGTACTGAACCGATTGACCGTACTGTTATTGAATTGATTGAAACTGAAATTACTTATGAAGGTTATATCAAAAAAGCAATGGATCAAGTTGAAAAAATGCACCGTCTTGAAGCAAAAAGAATTCCTAAAAATATGGATTGGGATAAACTTGATTCAATTGCAACAGAAGCGCGACAAAAGTTTAAGAAAATTAATCCAGAAACTTTAGGACAAGCAAGTCGTATTTCAGGTGTTAACCCAGCGGATATTAGTATTCTTATGGTTTATCTTGAAGGAAAATAAGCTGCTTCGGAAGTCATAGTATTTTTGATGTAGATTATGGTAAAGGCTATCATTATGGAATAGTCCTTGTCCTTAGAGTTATTTCTTGTGAAATAAGGCGAAGATTGCTAAAATGAAGCAAAGACTAAATTCAAAGCTTGCTATTCCGACTAGGTGCTTCAGCACCGTAGCGAGGATGGACAGCGGAGCAAAGCGGAGATAGAGCTGCTTCATCTCTTACCTACAGAGGTGAAGCAGCTCTTGTTTTGATAAAAAACGAGAATGGCATGAGAAGAGAGAAGTAATCATGGATAAAATCAAAAATATTATTTTTGACTGGGATAATACACTTTTTCCATTTAAAGAAAAATACTGGGAAAGCGCTCATAGAAAACTTTTTGCTGAACAATTAAATTTTAATGACGTGTATGAACTAGATTTATTTATGGATAAATACCATGATTTTGATGAATTTCTTTGGCCACGTGTTCATCGTAGAGAAATGACGATTGATGAATTGCGTAATGAGCGTTTACGTCTGACTTTACGCTATTTTGATATTGCTTTTGAAGAAAACTATATCCAAGGTTTTTTTGAGCAATTTTTGAAGACTTTGCTTGATGATATTCAACCTAATCAGTGGCTTATTAATCAATTGGAGCGTCTCTCGGACAGTTATCGTATCGCTATTTTGAGTAATGGTGGGCATTGGGAACAACGTGAAAAATTACGTCGTTCTGATATTGAGGGAAGATACCCTATTTATATTTCAGGAGAAACGGGCTTTTTGAAACCTGATGCGCGTGCTTTTATGAATCTTTTGAATCAGGAACATTTTAAAGCGGTTGAAACTTTAATGGTTGGCGATTTGATTGAACATGATATTGAACCTGCAAAGAAACTGGGGATGAAGACGGCTTATATTGGTGCGCAAAAGGAAACTATTGCTGATTTTGAGTTTGAAACGATACAAGATTTTTTTAATTTTTTTGTAAAAGAATAAGCGGATGATTGTCCGCTTTATTTTTTTAGTTTTAGTGCTGAATCTTTGAGATAGAGGGTATCAACCGTAAGATTGGTGAGTTGATAAATTCCATTTTTGTTAAAAGGAATAGTGAATTCTTCAAATTTTCCATCTGACTTTTCACAGTAGAAAGTGAAGGTTCCTGTTAGACCTCCAGTTACGACTAATGCTAAAGTGTTTTGAATGTCATCCATCACTTTTATCCAAAAATGAGTATTTAAAATATATTGAATACCGGGTTGTTGGCTGAGAAAGAGCGTATGAGGGAAAGAATCTGTTTGGTGTGAAACAGAAATTGGTAAAATAGGACAGTCAATAAGGGTGATTTCATCGTATTTGACAAGCTTATCAAGAATTTCTGTAACAAGTTGTGTTGTCAGTGCTCGATCACTTGCTGGAATGATTGGATTTTGTGTACTGTCGGTACTGACAGAACCGTCAGTAATGGAGAGCTTGTCCATTATTGACATGCCATACATACTTTTGCGATGATTAGACCAGTTTTTAGTTTTGTCTATTTCTTGTGTAAAATGTTCTAGGTCATGTGGGGCCATGCTAAATTTTCCTTTCATGGAAGGTTTTGTGTGGCAACTCAAAATATATTTTCAAAAGAAAATGAGTTGATTTTATGAGAGAGTGTGCCTTAATTGTGACGATAGTAAAGGTGAACTCTCGTTTCTAATGATATAGTCAAGAGTAGAACTGCGGATTAAACAGCATCTGGGCAGGATGCTGTTTTTGAATTTTCTGATGTGATAATGGAGAGAAGAGTGTTATCTTCCATGATTTTATAAGTTTTGTTGATACTTTTTTCGCTTTTTATTGTTGTATTTGAAATGGTGATTAATTGTTCTTCTTTCATCGTTATTCCTTAATCTAATTTTATTATAATAATATTATCATTTTTTTATCATTTATATAAATGATTTGATTGAGGAACTCAAATAAAGTTTATATACTAAGCGTTTTTATAGGTAATCATCAAATAATGCGATGGCAGTTATGTCTCCTATTCCTGCTGGAATGCTGGGTTGCTGATGCGCGTTGTTATAGGTTATGGTTTTTCCATTGATGTTCCAACCTACAAAATCATAGCCGTGAAGTTCGGGCATAATTTTTATTTGAAAGCCAGTTTCTATTGTTCTCTGTGCAGAATCTGCAGTCCAATCTAAAGATAAGCCATGAATTGTTCGGGCGATGAAATTAATCTTGTATGAAAGGGGTGTCCATTGTGCATAAAAAGAATAATTATCACTATTTGGTTCGAAATTTTCCCCAGTTTGCCAGAGAAATTCAGAGTCGGCGACACCTGTTGTGTGGATAATAGATTTTTCTCCTGCATAAAGCGCAACTTGAGTGAAAGCATGCTTATGTGGAAGGACATAATGACTATCGCGAACGATTTTCCAACCTTCAAATTTGTAACCAGGCAAGCTTAGGTCAAAATCTCCTAGAAAATATTTTTCGTCGCTTTCAATAATTTTACGGCTTAGTCCAATGGTAACAGAGTTTTCTATGATAGGTGTGAGGTCACTTGTAGCTTCAAAATCAACTTCATATGAAAGCTTTGCCTTTTGAAGATTTTGTTTCATTTGCGGATTTACATTGAAGTAATAATTGAGAGTAATTGTATTTTTAGACATCATAATATTCCTTTCTTTAAATACTTATTTAGTTTAATTTTATAATTTTTTTCTCATAAATTATAATGATATCCTTTTTGTTTTTGATGAGTGCTTGATGTAATAAAGGATGAATATGGATTTTATAAGATGCAAAGTTGTAACTTTTGGAATACTTATAGAGTTAGTGTAGAATAAAGATAAGAAAGCGGTTGAGAGAAAGGGGTAGCGCTAATGATGAGTGAAAAAGAGCAAAAGCAACAGGAGATAATTAATCAAGTCAAAAATCATGCTGCAGTAAAAGTAGGGAATGGATTGCTTTTGAGTGCAACTGTTTTAGGAGCTGGTGCAGTGGTTCAAAATATTGCGCCAACAGCGCTACGTCCGATTGTAGCTTCAGCGGACATGATTTCTAATCAATTGTATGCTGGTCAGCAAGTAGGTAATAGCTCAAATTTAGTTTCTGATACATCATCAGCAGATTTGACGGATGAGAGTCAATGGAGTTATTCGACTACATCAGGAATAGCAGGGCAGCAAGAAATTACAGCCCCTGCCTCTAAAGGTAAAACAAATGCTCAGGCTTATACTTCTAGTCAAGGAATGGCTCATTCTAACCAAAACTCGACACTTCATGGTACAGCTCAAGAACAAGCGGTGGCAAATTCTGCTGACAAGGTTGAAGATTTTTCTGCCAGTACTGACAGAGCCGTGAATGCAGGAAATATGGCAGAGGTTAGCACCGAAAGCGGGAGTGTTAAAGGACAGGCTCCGATTACAGATTTATCAACGAGTTCAACGACTGATTCAGAATTTTCGTCAGTAAGTACAAGTGCTGTCAGTGCTGTTGTATTTCCAAGTGCTTATAATGGTGTTCAACGTGGCATAGGGATTGGTGGTGGAGGTGCAAATGCTGATTTAAAATCTACTGATGCAGGATTGGCAAGTTGGAATTCAACTTGGTCAGACACTTATGATGGTCATGTAATGAGTGGAAATTCAGCAGTGACAACTTCTGACAGCAATGTGACGAGTGATAATTTTCAGTCTGTACTTGTGCAAGCTAATATTTCTGTTGATAGAGTAGCTTATACAAATTATATTGCTTCACCGATTATGGTCAATGGTGTGCAATATGCTGGATATTTGACAACAGCAACTGGAACGGTTGGTGATGATTTTGTCATCGTTGTCAGAGCAACAGATGGATTTACGAACTATAATCTTGGTGCTAATTTTGCATATATCAATTTATCACTGGCAGGAAGTTCGCAAGCATTGCCATCAGTAGCTACGACTTCTGACAATACAACACCTGAACAGCTGTCAGCAACATCAAATGTGTCGTCAGTAGATAATCATTCTGTAAGTAACTCTGATGAGCTAACCAATGAAGCATCAACAGAAAATGCCTCCTCTCAAACAGATAACACTCAATCTGAAACTAATTTGAATCAAACTACAGAAGCTTCAGAAACAAAGCCATCAGGAGAAACGGCTACACCGCAACTTAGTGGTGATAAGTTAGTGATGACAGGAGAGCAAGGAGAGCAACAGGCATTTGCTCAGTATCATTCCCCACTTGACATGAGTCGTCCTTTTAAGTTTGGTGCGCGTTTAAATGGGATAGGAACAACAACTTCCTCTCGAAATAACTATCTAGGGGTGACTTTTACACCAACTCAATCATTAAAAGATAAAATGGAGCAAACTTCGAGAAGGCTTGGTATTGAGGGGGTGCCTTATTCTATTTTTGCTGGATGGTCCTCGGATGAATATCATCATGTTTTGGAAGTATTAACCACGGATTCAAAAGGAACTTTGCTAGAAACAGGACAGTCAGATGTTGGCATCAATCCTAAGGTGGAGCTTCCTGTAAGTGCTGATGGTGTAAGTGCAATGACCGTGGGTTGGAACCCAATGATGCAATTTAACGATGATATTATTACAGGTTCTCTGACTGTAACAGTTGGTGGTAAGACTGTCACTCATGCGAATTTGAAAATTCCTGCACAAACCTATTTTGGATTTGTAGGGGCAATAAGCGGTCAACATCAGCCATTAAGTCTTGATTTTTCACAAAGTAGTTTTATTGCAAGTAAAAAAGCAGCACCGATTCTAGTTCATTATCTTGATCAAGCAACAGGTTTTTCACTTGCTGAACCAACGATAATTAACGGCAAACTTGAGCAAGTTTTCTATATCGGAGCGGAAAAAAATACTCATGAAACTAATCACTACACTACTCCGAAAATCACAGGTTACCATGAAGTTAGCCATCAAGAAGAAGTTCGAAAAGTAACCAGTAATATTGCTCAAAATGAGGTCAATATTTTCTATGAAGGCAATCCAAGACAGCAAGAAACCATTTATCAATTACCCAATGGTGAAGTGTATCAAGCTACACATCATAGCTTTACAGGTCTTGATTTTCCAGAAGTTACTATTCCTCAGCTTGACGGTTATATGAGCAAGGTAGATGGTGTCTCCTCAACAGTAATCAAATCTGAACATGCTGACGAAAATCAAGAACACACTGTCACTTATGACTTGGCACCTCAGAAAGCATCTTTTGATTTTAGTTATGATTCCACGGTGGCTGATGAACTTCCACAGCTAGCTACAGTTGTTCAAGATGGAACATCACAGGCAATGATTCAAATGACAACATTCAACCTTCCATCAGGTTACTTTGTATCATCTGTCACAACACCTGAAGGAGAGGTCTTCACTGGAAATACAGCATTAAAAACAGCACTGACAGCTCATCCCAGCTTTGTCAGCGGAGATAATAACTTTGTGATTACGCTGTCAGCAAGTTATCAAGAAGCGCATTTGACGATTAATCATCTGGATGGCAGTCAAACTTATCAGTTTGCGACAGGAAATACAGGTGGAGTATTCATATTCAGCAATTTAAAGCCGAAAGTAACAGATAACAATGGAAACACTTATCATGCCGTATTAACTTCAGCAGATGGAACAGAAATTTCACTGACAGGAACAAGTATTTCTGACCGTTTTGACAGCACGATGAATTTTGGAATTGTTGACCAAGCTATCCAGCAATACAAGATTGATTACGTTAAAGATGAAACCGCCACTGTATCAATTGAAGACACGAAAAACTCACAACAGGCTGTCAGCACTGTGATGCCTTTGTCAGTAACAACGGAGGATTCTGTCAGTAATATTCCCGCTGTCAGTAAGACAAATATTCCAAACAATTATAGTGGTACTCAGCGTGGTGTAGGAGTAGGTGGTGGTGGAGCAAATAATTCTTTGACTTCAGTAAATGCAGGATTGGCAAGTTGGAATTCGATTTGGTCAGATACTTATGATGGTCATAAAATTACAGGAAACTCAGCTGTTACGACTTCTGATGGAAATGTCACGGATAACAATTTTCAAGCAGTGCTTCAAGAAGCTAATATCTCTGTTGATGGAATACCTTATACTAACTATGTTGCATCACCAATCACAGTAAATGGTGTGCAATATGCAGGGTATCTGACAAATTCAGATGGAACAACAGCAGCTGATTTTATGATTGTCGTAAAAACCACAGATGGTTTTGCAGATTACAATCTCGGAGCAGACTTTGCTTATATCAATCCATCAATAACAAACACAGCACCAAATAATAGTCCTGATACCTCCACTCCAACTAATTCTTCAGAAACAACAACACCTCCCGCATCACCAAATTCAACATCTAGTGAGCCAAATCAACCCCTAACAACTTTACCAGATGGCAGTGATGGAGATACTCCAACAACTCCAGAAATGCCCTCATCTCCTGTAGATACTCCTCCCACGGACACAACACCTTCATCGGATGATAAATCCACAACAATCCCACCAGGAACCCCTAACTCTACAAATACGACGCCATCAATTCCTAAAGTTGTGGTACCACAGGTAAATACAACCGTCCCACCTGCAGGAATGATAGTACCGACAGTCAAGGGTTCAAAAACAAAATTGCAGGCGGAACAGGCAGAAAACACCACAAAAGCACCCACAAAAATAATCTCAACCTCTAATGAAGAAGCAAATCAACTCCCTCAAACAGGAGATAAATCAGGAAATCTTGTGGGAGTGGGCGGTCTTCTCACTGCATCAGCGCTTTTGCTAGTGGCACGGCGTAAAAAAGAAGAAAAAGATAAAAAAGAAAAAAGTGAAGCACAACAGCACGATGGCGAATAAATGCAAAGGGGCTGAATAGCCCCTTGAAGTTAGTAACTTAGTTAGAAGATGTTTAAGCTTTTATCGCAGAGAACCAAAAGAAAGGAATGAGAAAAATGAAAGTGATTATTATTGGGGGTTCTCACGCAGGGATTGCTTGTGCTAGAAGGGCGAAAGAAGAATTTCCTGATGCACAAATTACAATTTATGAAAAACAAAAAGAAATAAGCTTTATCTCACAAAGTATCCCACTCTACCTGATGGGGCACAATGATATTCTAAAAAATGGTGGCTACACCACTATAAAGGAACTAGAAGCACAAGGAATTCAAGTTAAAGCACAGTCTGTTGTACGAAATATTGATACACTTACTAAACAAATATTTTTTACACAAGAGGAAAGCAATAACGTAGAAACTGCGACTTATGATAAGCTTGTCTTAGCAACAGGCTCTTATCCGTTGTTGCCAATGTTTAGTGGAGAATTTAAAGAGCGCTTGATTGTTGTGAAAAATATTGAAGATGCCAAGCGAATTAGATATTTATTTGAAACAGCTAAACGAATTATTGTAGTTGGTGGAGGTTTCATTGGTGTTGAGCTTTCACGTATTTTAGCTTCACATGGGATAAAGATTACTCTCATTCAAGCGCATAGTTATTTACTTGATAAATATTTGGATGAGCCTGCGGCTAGAAACATTGAAGCTTTGATGCAGTCAGAAGGAATTGATATCCAACTCTCGACATTTCCAGTGGACATTCGTGAAGAAGAAAACAAAGAAACTGGAACAGCTCTAAACCTTTATACAGACCATTACGAAAAATTTGAAGCAGACGCAATCATTTATTCCGTTGGTTTTCGCCCCAATTCATTTCTTCTTGCCAATCAAGTTGAACTTGGCGATATGGGAGCAATAGAAGTTGACGATTATATGCAGACAAGTCATCAGGATGTATTTGCTGTTGGAGATTGTGCCACCTCAAAAGTCAATCGTGTCAAGGGTCGCCGCTATCTCCCTCACGCAAGTGAAGCAATTCGGCAAGGTGGAATTGCAGCAATTAATCTGGCAGGCCCAAAACAAAAAATTATTCCTTCGGAAGGAACCTATAGTATGAATCTGGATGGTCGAACATTATGTGCAACAGGTTTAAATAAAAAGAATGCCGAAGCAGAAGGTTTTGAATGTGGTATGGTTCATTATCGAAATGATTTTCTTAACTCGGATGAATATACTAATATTTGGCTAGTTTATGAAAGAAAGACACATAAAATTTTAGGAGTTCAAGTTGAAGGAACTGCTGAAGGAATCGCAATTTATGCTGATCTTATCTCATTAGCAATTCAACAAAATCTAGCAATTGAAGATGTTGAATTTAGCGATTTTTACTTTAAACACGGTTACAAAAATCCAAATGGAATGATTAAAACATTAGCTCAACTCATTCGCCAAGAAGATCCAAAATCCTAAAGTTTGGAAAAACATAAAATTGTAAAGAAAGGAGGAAGCAATGCCAATTCTAGTGGAAGACACAAAGTATGACGATTTAAACTACTGTTATAGTGTATTAGATGCTCTCAAAGCGCTTGAAGAAAATCATACAAAAAGAGAAAATCTTAATCAAATGATTCAAAAAAGAACAAAGTATAAAGCAAATTTTGGTAAGTTATCAAGTTTGCTTTTGATTCCTCTTATTATGGTATTTACAATACTATTTAGTAGGATGTGGAGTGTGCCGACTATTTTACTGATAATCCTCCTTTTAATTGAAAGTTTAGTTTATATTTTGGGAATGATTTGGTGGAGGAAGTTTGGAGAAGCACAAGTGATTGCTTTGGGACAAAAAGAATATAGACAAGAGTTATCAAGAATTGATGAAAAATCAATGAACTTACTCAATCATCCTCCACTTATTTCTTTACGGATTGCTGATAAGTATCTTTCAATTGATAGTGTCACTCAGTTAATTGGTTATTTACAAAAACGACACGCAAGTTTCCTCGAAGAGGCGATTTATATGATGGAACTTGATATTAAAAATACAAAATATGGGAAAAAATCTCTTGTTGAAGATAACATTTTCCAAAAGGAAAAGAAATATATCACAAAAAGCAAGAAAAAAGTTAATGTAACTTGACACTAGCCAAACGAATATGATAGAATAGTAAAGTTGAAAAGCAGAAGCACCCGCTTCTCGCCTAAGGAGCAAATCGCACTGGGCAAACAAATGGAATTATTCAAAAACGAATGTTTTCATGAGCGGGGCGAGATTATCGTTCCGCTTTTGTTTTTCTTAAATGATACTATTTAGAAGGAGAACGAACATAGCTAAACAAGACAACAGAAAACCTATGATGAACGGTGCAATCCGTGCTCGTGAGGTTCGTCTCATTGGCGCTGAGGGTGAACAGCTTGGTGTAACACCGACTGCGGAAGCGCTTATGCAAGCCGAAAATCTTAACATGGACTTGGTTTTGATTTCAAATCAAGAACCGCCAGTTGCAAAAATTATGGATTATACAAAATTCATGTTTGAGCAAAAGAAAAAGCAAAAAGAAGCAAAGAAAAAGCAAGCCGTTGTTAATGTCAAAGAAGTGCGTTTATCGCCAGTAATTGACCAAAACGACTTTGATACTAAACTTCGCCAAGCGATTAAGTTCCTTGAAAAAGGGGATAAAGTTAAGGTTTCAATCCGATTTAAAGGTCGGATGATTACTCACCAAGATGTGGGTCGTCAAGTTATGGACAAGTTTGCTGAAGCAACGAAAGAAGTTGCAACAGTTGAACAAAGAGCCAAAATGGATGGTCGCCAAATGTTCTTACAACTTGCTCCTATTAAAAAATAGGATAGCTCGTATTGCTAGAATAGTAAATTTGCTGATTCCTAACACTTGTTCAAACAAGGGTTAAGGATATCATTGGCACCAATCAAGAAGGGTTAGCCTTTCAATATTTAATTAAGGAGAATTACAATGCCAAAACAAAAAACTCACCGTGCATCTGCTAAACGTTTCAAACGTACAGGTTCAGGCGGTCTCAAACGCTTCCGCGCTTACACATCACACCGTTTCCACGGTAAGACTGTAAAACAACGTCGCCAACTTCGTAAAGCACGTATGGTTTCTAAAGGAGACTTCAAACGTATCAAACGTATGATTGCGACTATGCGTTAAGCAAGCATTGTTTGCTACATAAGAAGCAAATTAAGAAAGGCATAGCTTTTCATCAAAGACTCTATGTGAGGTAGGTCTATCTGCTATAACTACATAGAGCATAAAATTTGAAATAAATTTGTCGTTTCTGACAGAATATAAAATCTACTAAGAATTAAAGGAGAACACACATGGCACGTGTTAAAGGTAGCGTTGCAACTCGCAAACGCCGTAAACGTATTTTGAAGCTCGCTAAAGGTTATTACGGAGCTAAACATAAACTCTTCAAGACTGCTAAAGAGCAAGTCATGAACTCTTACTACTATGCATTCCGCGATCGCCGTCAAAAGAAACGCGACTTCCGTAAACTTTGGATTGCACGTATCAATGCGGCTGCACGTATGAATGGTCTTTCATACAGCAAATTGATGCATGGTTTGAAATTGGCTGATATTGAAGTGAACCGTAAAATGCTTGCTGACTTAGCAATCGCAGATAGCGCTGCATTTACTGCACTCGCTGATGCTGCTAAAGCTGCACTTGCAAAATAATTTGCTTATAAACACCCGTTAGAATGCTAACGGATGTTTTTTTGTTTATTTGAATATACTAAATTGTTGAAATAGTCAGAAAAAAGTATTATAATTTAGTAATATTTAAGTTATCCTTTATGAAATGGGTAAAACTTAAATATAATGCTTCTCCATTATCTACATCCCCATAATGCAGTCGTAACTTCTTGGCGACTAGCGGTTGGGTTATAGTGGTGAGGTAGCTTAACTAATGTTTACAAGTTTATTGTAAAAATTCCCTCACTTTAGCGAGAGCTAAAGTCGAAGAAGCTTGGGTAATGTGGCCCGAGCTTCTTTTGTTTTTTTCTTTTGTTTTTATATATTTCTTATTTCGTGATAAACTATATTAGGCAAGCTTATCTTTAAACTCGTTTGCTGCTCTTGCAACTTTCGGTAAAGATACTTTGGTGCAAAGCTAAAAAGGTGCTTATGCTTGCTTTGATAAGATTAAAATAGACTTGTTCATTTTAGTAGTCGTTTTGCAGTGAATTAGTAGGGTCTAAAGTACTTTTTGCGCTAGAATAGGTACGAAGCACCGTAAACCATTGGTACTTTTTACAATGGTTTAGTTATAATGAAGTCAAGACTTATTCAGTGGGAGTTTCGTAGAACATTTGTCCATTTTCTCTAGTCGCTATCTTCGTTGCTCCGCTGTCCGTAGAACGGCGTGCGAAGCACGTAGCACCTTAGCGATGATGGACAGCGTAACGCAGCGAAGATAGTGCTGCTTTATCTCCTACCTAAGAGGTAGTGATGTTGCGACCAGGCGCTTTGCCTTTTGCTCTTGCTGCTTTAGCAGCTAAGCAAACGGACAGCGGCGCAACGAAGTTGCGTAGACCGTTCTCAGAACGGCGTGCGAAGCACGTAGCGCCTTAGCGAGCATCGACAGCGTAGCCCGAAGGGTGGAGATAGCACGCACTTCCTTCGATAAATTAAGTAATAGAGAGAATATCATGTTTCGTTTGAGAAATAGTTTACAAAATGTAGCCATTTTTTTGTCGGTTTTAATGAGTTTTACGAGTGTGGCTGGACTTTATATCTGGCATCTACATCCTTTGGGAGTAGCTAGGACACAAAGTTTTTATAATTATATTGCTCCTTATGGGATTATGGCACACCGTCTCCTTGCTTTTACGGTAGGAGTTTTGGGGTTATTAGTTTCTGTTAATCTTTATCGTAGAGTTCGTTCTGCTTGGATTTTAGGGATGATTGGTCAATCCATGCTGTTTGCTTTGCATCTTTATTATACTGGAACCTTATTTTCCGTATCTTCCTTAATTTCTTTATTTATACTTTTTGTTTTAGGATTTACTGCTAAGGACTTTAGAAGAGTGCCTAAGCGGAGAGAAACTTGGCGAGCGATTGGTTTGAGTTTGATTCCTTTTGGACTGGCTTTGTTCAATGCAATTTTGAGTTTGACTTTTTTGCGAAGAGATTATGCTGGGACAGATGATTTTTTATTGGCTTTAAAACACTCTGTGCGTTTCTTACTTTTAATGGACACTCATGGGGCTGATTTTATACAGCATGAAAATTTTTTATATACTGTTAGTCTGATTGCGATGAGTTGGATTTCTTTAATTATTGCTTTTATTTTGATTTTGAAACCTCTGGTTTACAATCCGATTGTTAATGGGCGTGAGCGCGCTCATGTTTTAAACTTAGTTCATGAGTATGGGCAAAATCCAATGGCTTATCTTGCTTTAGAGAAGGATAAGGATTATTTTTTTGGTGAGATGATTAACGGTGTGGTTGCCTACATGGTTGTTAATAATGTGATGGTTGTTTGTGGAGATATGATTTGTAAAGAGGAAGAAGCTGTTGTGTTTATGGGCGAGATTACTCGTTTTGCACACAAGAATGGCTGGAAATTGCTTTTTCTTGATATTACTGAGAAACTGAGGCACGCTTACGAAGATTTTGGTTTTGGATTGATTAAGATTGGAGAAGATGCTTGTATTCGCCTAGAAAATTATGATATGAAGGGGAAGAAGGCAGCTAAGGCGCGAGCAAATATTAATCATGCGAGACGGTTGGGAATTACTGTGGAAGAATATCAACCATTAGTAAAACGAGAGGTGGAGATTGAGCAAGGACTTAATCACATTTCAAAAGAGTGGTTTAAAGTAAAAGGTGCTGAACTTGGATTTATGTTAGGAGATTTATCTCTTGATAGTCCTCATAGAAGACGATATTTTTATGCAAAAGATGCAAAGGGGAATCTGATTGCCATGGTTGTTTTTGTCCCTTATGAAGGTGGAAAAGCTTATATGGCTGATGTAACCCGTAGACTCTCTGATGCGCCAAATGGGACAATGGAAATTATTATGTTTGAAGCTTTTTCTAAAATGCGTGCAGAGGGTGTTATATGGGGAAATTTGGGATTATGTCCGCTTGCAAATATTGGTTCTGAGGACAACTCTGTGACCAATCAACTTTTGCAGTTTATTTATGAAAATATGAATGGTGTATACGGTTTTAAAGGACTTTATCAGGCGAAGAAGAAATTTGCCCCGACGGATTGGCAGGAACGTTTTATTGCTTATGCTCCTAAACCATTCGGTTTTAGCTATGCTTATGCTATTATCAAAGCTCAGAATCCTAAGGGAATTAATAAACTTTTGCTAGAAAAATTACGGATAAAAACAGTGAGCAAAGAGGATAAATGAAGTAATCACTTCAATAGTGATGATATTAATAAAAAAACTCTGTCAGTATGCTGACAGAGTTTTTGTAAGTGAGTAAAATTTTATTAGATTATTGACGAACAACAAGGACATCGCAAGGTGCATTTTTGATAATGTAATCGGCAACAGAACCAATGAAAATTCTTTCGATGTAAGAAAGACCTGTAGCACCAAGGACGATAAGGTCAATATTTTCCTCTTTTGGAAGTGTTTGACCAAGCATTACTTTTGGTGAACCAAATTCAACGCGAGTTTTTACACTCTTAACACCTGCTTTTTGGGCATCATCAGCAAAGTCACGAATCAGGTTTTCAGCTCCTTTATGCGTGTCATCAGCGACTACGGAGTCATAGGCTGAGATGGATTGGAAGGCGCGAAGGTCAATGATGTTGGCGATGACGAGTTCGGCATCATTGCGAAGAGCGGTTGCTACAGCTTTGTCAAAAGCTTTGGTAGCTTCTACTGAACCATCAAGTCCGACGAGAATTTTTTTGTAGTTATCTAACATGAGCGACTCCTTTTCAAAATGTGAGCTATCTTTGACAGGACGAACCAAAATTCTTGAATCAGGCTGTCTTATCATCTCCGCCGTCACTAGATTCTTACTAAATGTTGTATTGAAAACTCAAGCTATAACAGCTAGGAAGCTAATCTAGAGAAATAGTCTTGGATTAACAGGACTTAAGGCGGAAAGGTAAACTCAATCTAATTGTTTCTTCTTTATATTTTAATTTTACTCTAATTTTGTCAATTTGTAAAAAGAAAACTGTTCCAAAATCGGTTTGTGGTATAATTGATAAAGTGAATTTTCTAAAAGTGCTTCTGTCAGTACTGATAAAAGTGACTTTTAAGAAAAGATAAGAAATGGGTGAGAAATATGACTCGATATGCTGTGGTGGATCTGGAAGCGACCGATGCTCATAGTAGTGAAAATAAGATTATACAGGTTGGGATTGCGCTGGTTGAAGATGGTGCGATTGTTGGAACTTATGCAACGGATGTTAATCCTCATGAGTTGCTTATGCCAAGGATTAGTGAGCTGACAGGGTTGTCAGATGAACGTTTGAGTTTGGCACCGGATTTTTCAAAAGTTGCATCAAAAGTGAGAAAAGTTTTAGAAGATTGTATCTTTGTTGCCCACAATGCAAAGTTTGATTATGGACTTTTGGAAAAGAGTTTTCTAAACATTGGTTTAGAATTTCCTCCAATGCCACGGATTGATACCGTTGATTTAGCTCGTGTTTTCTATCCTACCTTTGAAAAATATGGTCTGGAAAGTCTAAGCGAAAAATTAAATCTTTCTCATGAGCATCCTCATGCAGCGCTCTCTGATGCGTATGCAACAGCCGAACTTTTATTAAAAATAGAAAACAAAATTCAAAAATTGCCAAGAGCAAGCTTGGAAGAATTACTTCGGCATTCAGACAACTTGCTTTATGAAAGTAAACTCTTCTTGCAAGAACAATTAACCAAGACAGCGCTACATTCTGATGGAATAACACTTGTTCACAATATTGCAACGAAAAAATTTACTGACAAAATTTCTGTCAGCACTGACAACAATCTGTCAGCAAGTTTTTCAGAAAATATCAGTAAACTAGAGCTGTCAGTACGTGAAAAACAAGTAAAATTGGCGGAAATAATGGAAGCCGAATTGGCATTTCCACAAGCGACTTTCATTGAAGCGCCTACAGGAATGGGAAAAACCTATGGTTACCTGCTTCCGCTGCTCATGGCAGATAAAAAAGTGGTCATTTCCACAGCGACAAAAGTTTTACAAAGTCAGTTGCTCCGAGACGTCGGACCAAAGTTGGAACACACATTTGGCATAAAAATGTCCAAAATTATAGGGACAAGAAATTATATTTCACTTCATAAATTCTCAAAACTCTTGCTCAATAATACAGATGGGAAAAATTTTGAGATTTTCAAAATGAAAGTGTTGGTCTGGCTTACTGAAACGACCACAGGAGAGCTTGACGAGCTATCAAAAGTCATGACAAACGCTGAATATTTTGCTGCAATCAGTCATGATGGATCTATTAATACCAAGCAATTTCATTATGAGCAAGATTTCTGGCTACGAGCGCAAGAAAAAGCAAAAGTTTCCCAAGTAGAAGTCGTCAATCATGCCTATCTTGTTGAGCGTCTTGCTGATTATCCGGAAAACTTTCTTGAAGATCGCATTCTAGTTGTCGATGAAGCGCAGCAACTTTTTCCGATTATGGAAAATGCAGGTCAACAGTCTGTCAAAATTACTGACGAGCTCATCAAGATAGACATTGAAAATTCAGAAAATCCACAGTTGATTAAGCGCCTAGAAGAAAGTCTAGTCTTTCAACTCAATAAAAAAGAGCTAAATTTAGAAAAAATAAAAATAGATTCGGAAGAATTAAAGCTGTCAGCACTGACAGAAATTCTGTCAGTACCAAATAGCATTATTTGGCGCGAAAATGACAAAATTTTTGCAAGCAAACAAGATTTTTATAACTTCAGTAAGCTTATCCCAAAAGAGACAAAGCTATTTATGCTCGGCGCAACCTTGTCGCTGTCAAAAGATAAGCCGTCTTTTCCTGATTTATTAGGATTTGATGACTATCGTTTCTTCAAAATTGAGGGAGAACAAGCGAAAAATCAAGAATTATTTGCACTTACTGATGGTCCCAATGTCAAGAATACTAGTGTCGTTGATTACTCAAATTACACGGCAGCCGCTATTGAAGAACTTGCAACGCTTAATTTGCCAATTATTGTACTCTTTACTTCCAAAATTTCATTGACTTTTGTCGCGGAAAAACTGTCTGCAGATGGTTTCAATATTTTGGCTCAAGAAATCAATGGTACACCTGCACAACTCAAGAAAAAATTTGATAAAGGTGAAAGTAAAATTTTACTTGGCTTGGGTTCATTTTGGGAGGGAGTAGATTTTGACAAACAAAACCGCTTGCTGTTAGTCATTCCAAGGCTTCCTTTCGCAACACCAGATGATATTTTGACAAAAAAATATGCTGCAAAATTTGAGAATCCTTTTTATGATTTTAATGTTCCGATGGCAACACTCAAGCTACGACAAGCATTGGGAAGAGTCAATCGCAGAAAAAATCAATATTCGAGTATTATAGTTCTTGATAAGCGTTTGTCAGGAAAATCTTATGCAAAAAAAATGCGTAAAAATTTGGCAGGAGCGCTACCAGTCAAAAAATTTGGCTTACACGATGCTATCAGCGAAATCAGAAAATTTTTGATATAATAAAAAATAGTTGAACAAAAATGAAGTCAAGACTTATTCAGTGGGATTTCCATAAAACATTTGTCCATTTTCTCTAGTCGCTATCTTCGCTGCTAAGCAAAAGGCAAAGCGACTGATAAAAGGGCAATTCACCACTGAATTTAGGGTACAACCTCACATCTTTGATATGAGGTCACCCTGTCCCAGAAGCCTAAGTGCTAAAGCACTAACGCCCTAGGGCAGTCGGACGAACTTCGAAGCATAGTGCTGCTTTATCTCCGATCTAAGATAGGATAGCCGTTGTTGCTTTAGCAACTTACGGATATGCTAGTTGTTACACCTAGGTCGTTAAGAGGGTATTGCGACTGGGCGCTTTGCCTTTTGCTCTTGCTGCTTTAGCAGTTAAGCAAACGGACAGCGGAGCAACGAAGTTGCGGAGATCGTTCGTAGAACGGTGTGCGAAGCACGTAGCGCCTTAGCGAACCATTTGCCTTGCTGCTCTTTAGCAGTTTAGAGCGAATGGATACCCGTGGTGCAGCGACAGCGTAGCCGCAAGGCGGAGATAGCACGGCACTTGCTTTGATAAATTCATCTGTCAGCACTGACAGATTGGATTTTGAGGGAAAAAATACATGAAAAAGCGAAAAATGACTCGTCATTCGCAGATTATTATAGGGATATTGACAGTAATCTTAGCGATTTATCTTGCCACCGCTCTTTTCTTTTGGAAAAGTATGAATCCTTACCATTCAATGCGAGCACAGGCTATTACAATTGCCAAGAAAAAAACCGATTTAAAGACTCCCGAAGCATTTGACATCGCAACGACAGATACAACGACTTATTCTATTGTCGGAATTGATAAAGATAACGAAGAGATTGGTGTTCTAATACCAAAGAAAGCGGGTACAATAACCGTTGTAAATCTCAACGAAGGCGTTTCTCCATCAACATTAGCAACAAAGAATACAAAGTCTGTCGTGCTTGCACTTTATAAAAATAAGCCAGCTTGGGAAGTAAATAATAGTAATGGCTTCAAAGTGTATGATTTTAAATCAGGAAAAGTTCTTATAGACTAGATTATTTGTGCTTTATTTTTGAGATGAAAGTTAAATTATCGGAGGAATTATGAAAAAATGTTCTGATTTTGTATTAAAAATGGATGAATCTGTAACCCTAGCGGCAGCAAATCGTGCAAAGGAATTAAAAGCTCAAGGTAGAGATATTATAGACCTTACACTAGGTCAGCCTGACTTTCCAACACCTAAAAAAATTGGAGAAGCAGCAATTGCTGCAATAGAAAATGGTAAGGCGAGTTTTTATACACAAGCAGGAGGATTACCTGAACTTAAAACTGCAGTGCAAGGTTATTGGCAGAGATTTTATGGTTATGAGATTGACAAAAAAGAAATTTTGATTACTACTGGAGCAAAATTTGCACTCTATACCTACTTTATGGCAACGCTAGACCCTGATGATGAAGTGATTATTCCTGCACCTTATTGGGTTTCCTATGTAGACCAAGTTAAAATGGCGGGAGGTAAGCCTGTCATTGTAAATGCTCAACAAGAGAATCATTTTAAAGTCACAGTTGAGCAACTAGAAGCTGCCAAAACGAATAAAACTAAAATTTTGCTACTCAACTCTCCGTCCAATCCGACAGGAATGGTTTATTCCAAAGAAGAGTTAAAACATATTGGAGAATGGGCAGTTGCAAATGATTTATTGATTTTAGCAGATGATATCTACCATCAATTAGTTTATAATGGTGCGGAATTTACAGCGATATCTAGTCTTTCAGATAAAATTCGGGAGCGTACAATGGTTATCAACGGAGCATCAAAAACCTATGCGATGACGGGCTGGCGAATTGGTGTTGCTGTTGGAGATTCAGAAATTATTAGTGCAATGACTAAAATCGCAAGTCAAACGACGTCTAATCCTACAGCCGTTGCGCAATATGCAGCTATCGAAGCTTTTTCTGGAGCAGATGAGGACTTTAAGAAAATGCATGCCGCTTTTGAAGAACGACTAAATGTGATTTATCCAAAACTTGCAGAAATTTCTGGTTTTGAAGTCGTTAAACCAAGTGGTGCGTTCTATCTCTTTCCTAAAGTGCTAGAAGCGATGAAAATTAAAGGCTATGATGATGTGACCGCGTTTACTACAGCAATTCTTGAAGAAGCAGGTGTAGCACTTGTAACAGGCGCTGGCTTTGGTGCCAAAGAAAATGTTCGTTTGAGCTATTCAACAGATTTAGAAACTCTAGAAGAAGCAGTAAGGCGGATTAAGGAGTGGATGGATGCTTGATAAAAATGAAGCAAAAAAATCCTACAAGCTTGCAGAAAAAATTGGCGGCATTGTAGTCTACAAAAACCTAAGCACAGGTAAAAAATATATTGATATTGCACCTGATTTAGGAGGGGCAAAAAATCGTTTTGAGTTTGCAAGAAAAACGGGGAATGGCTTACCTTATGCCATCGAAAAAGATGCAAAAACTGCAGCTTTTGAATTCGAAGTTTTAGAAGAACTCAAAAAAGATGAACTTCAAAGCACTCAAGCATTTAAAGAGGATTTAAAAATCCTAAAAGAAATTTGGTTAGAAAAATTCTCAGAAGAGGAATTGTACTAATGGCTGAATTGTTCGCTGATTTATTTGGAGACATTATCATTCAAACTTTGTTTGGAGCGACAAAACAAGGAAAAAGCAAGAAAAGATTTTGGATTCAAGGTATTTTTCGAACACTTATTGTGCTTGGATTTGCGATTATTATCGGAATATTTGCCTTGATTGTTCCCCAATTTATCACAAAGCTTATTCTGATAATTTTATCTTTTGGCGCATTAGTACACTATTTTTATCACACACTAGAATCAATCAAAAATTATAGAAGGACTTATTTATGAAAGACTTAATTTCAATCATTGATGTGAAAAAACACGTCGGTGAAACAGTAAAAATCGGTGCTTGGGTTGCTGACAAATCCGGTAAAGGAAAACTTCAATTTCTCCAGCTACGTGATGGGACTGCTTTTTTCCAAGCAGTAGTATTTAAGCCAAACATGATAGAAAAATATGGCGAAGAAATTGGAGTTGCCAAGTTTGATGCAATCAAACACTTGTCTCAAGAAACTTCTGTTTACGTGACAGGCGTAGTTAAAGAAGATGCGCGATCAAAATTTGGCTATGAACTGGATGTGACTGACCTTGAAGTCATAGGAGCTTCACAAGATTATCCAATCACGCCAAAAGAGCATGGAGTTGAGTTTTTATTAGATAATCGTCATCTTTGGTTGCGCTCAAAACGTCAAATGGCGATTATGCAAATCCGCAATGCCATCATCTATGCGAGCTATGATTTCTTTGCTAAAAATGGTTTTATCAAGTTTGATTCTCCGATTCTTTCAGGTAATGCGGCTGAAAATACGACAGAACTTTTTGAAACAGACTACTTTGGCAATCCTGCATTTTTAAGCCAATCTGGACAACTTTATCTCGAAGCTGGTGCCATGGCACTTGGTCGCGTTTTTGACTTTGGTCCTGTTTTCCGTGCAGAAAAATCTAAGACTCGTCGTCACTTAACAGAGTTTTGGATGATGGATGCTGAGTATCCTTTTGTGACACATGATGAATCTTTGGATATTCAAGAAGCCTATGTCAAAGCCTTGTTACAAGGTGTTTTGGATAATGCAGCTTATGCGTTAGAAACACTAGAACGTGATACCAGTCTTTTACAAAAATATATTGATACGCCATTTATGAGAGTATCTTACGATGATGCGATAAATTTACTGCAAGCACACGAACACGATGAAGACACAGACTATGAGCACGTAGAGCATGGTGATGATTTTGGTTCTCCACACGAAACTTGGTTGTCAAACTTTTATGGTGTCCCAACCTTTGTGATTAATTATCCAGCAAGCTTCAAGGCCTTTTATATGCGTCCAGTACCTGGTAATCCTGAACGTGTCCTCTGTGCCGATTTGCTTGCACCAGAAGGTTATGGAGAGATTATCGGTGGTTCTGAGCGTGAGACAGATTATGATTTGTTGCTTCAGAAAATTGCTGACTTTGGTCTAGATCCAGCAGACTACGAATGGTACTTGGAGCTTCGTAAATTTGGTTCAGTACCACACGCAGGCTTTGGACTCGGTCTTGAGAGAATGGTCACTTTTGCGGCAGGTACAGAACATATTCGTGAAGCTATTCCATTCCCACGAATGATTAATCGTATTAAACCTTAAAAATTGAAGTGATTACTTCATTGGTGAGGGATTCTTTCTCCCCCATCAATGTTAGGGCATAATCTCTAGGTGTAACAACTAAGCGACCTGTACGAACGGTCTACTTAACATCAAAGATATGAGGTCACACCGTAGCGAAGCTACGTTATCCATTTGCTCTATATCGTTAAAGACGAAATGGCAAGCTCTGCTTCCAGAGTTTTAGCGCTTTGCGACTTGACTTGTGGCTTTAGCCACTTAGCAAGAACCATTGCGACTTGGTGCTTTAGCAGCTAAGCAAACGGACAGCGTAATGAAGCGGAGATAGCACGCATTTGCTAAGTTAAAATTTGTCATGGTAAACTTCATCACTTTTATATGAAGTTGCACCGTGGCAATTTTTTATTGTAAAATGTGAGAGTTTTCTAAATTAATGTTTGGAGTTATACAATCAGATTTATTAGGCTTATGAGATAGATATAGCCTGTGAACTTACTCACCAAAAATTATCCACGTTCCGTTTCGTCTTTGAAGAAAAGGAGGGATAGATTGCGCTAGTTTAGAAAACTTGCGAAAATTTTACAATAACAAAGAACTGTAAGCGTTTTTTTGGTATAATCAATTTATCAATTGAGAGAATTATCACCCGCTTCGCCAGAATGTTGCTTGCGGCTGTTAATTATCCCATCAATCACAAGCCGCTAATGAAGTCAAGACTTATTTAGTGGGAGTTTCATAAAACATTTGTCCATTTTATCTAGTTGCTGAAGCGACTGATCAAAGGGCAACTCACCACTGAATTTAAGGTACAACCTCACATTTTCTATATGAGGTCACACCGTAGCGAAGCTTCGTTATCCCTTCGCTCTATCTCCGACCTAAGAGGTCGGGATATTTGATAAAAGGCAGAACGAGAAGATTGGTGGCGTTTTTGCGAGGACGGTGTCAATTCGTTGTTAGTTTTTGTAACGTAGATATAAAGGAGCAATAAAAAAATGGCATTTTTAGGGAAAGTAGATTTTAAAAAATTAACGGAGACTGAGAAATCAATCTATAATTATTTACGTGATAATTTTGAGAAAATTCCCTATATGCATGTCAGAGATATCGCGTTGGAGGCTCATGCTGGCTCATCTAGTGTCATGAGATTGATTCATAAATTAGGTTACGATTCGTATTATAATTTTCAAGAGTTTGTTGAGAATCAGCAAATGAAATCAACTGCTGACAGTGATATGTTTCGCCTATTGTCAGCAAGTCACTATCCCGCAGAGTTGATAGGCAAATGTCGTCAGTTGTCAGAAATGATGATAAAAGCTGATAGTATTATTTTTTTTGGTCTGGGTGCTTCGGGGAATATTTGTCGATACGCAACTCGTAGGTTTGCGACACTAAACCTCAATGCTTCAGCATTGACAGATATGACCTATCCCTTAGATTCCCGTCTCATAGAGTCACAAGATAGTTTAATTATTGTTTTTTCAATTTCGGGAGAGACAGGGGAACTACTTGAGGTATTGCAGCATGTAAAAAATAAAGATAAGGTTTTGATTGCATCCGTTACACCACATGATGAAAGTACTTTAGCGAGAATAAGCGATATATCTATAAACTACAAAGTAGAAGAACGGCGTATTAATCTTTATGGAGATTTAACAAGCCAAATTCCAGCAATATTTATAATAGAAGTATTATCTGAGATGATTTTGGAAGAAAAATAGCTGGTACAGCAATTTATCCTTCGGAACAATGTAAGTAATAAATTTTGATTTTGTAATAATCGAGGTTCAGAATCGCTAGTTAATGCGATTGATGAATCTCGATTTTTTACATCTTTATTATTTTTGTATGTATTAAGATAAAATTGTACCGTATTTTTGGTACCGCTCCCAAAAGGTAATATAGCTATTGACTCTACAATAAAAACAGATATAATGTAAGCGTAATCAAAATTCAAAGGGCTAGCCCTTTCTCTTATCTATGATAAGAGAAATACTAAATGGAAGTTAGACTTTGTATTTTAATTTGTAAAATAAAATTGTTTTCATTAGGAGGAAACAAAATGAAACTTTGGAAAAAAGTTGCACTTGGTAGTGCATCTGTCCTTGCCGTTGCAACACTTGCTGCCTGTGGCTCATCAAGTGCTAGTGGCAACAAAACTGCAGCACCCTCACATGTGCTTACATTTGGTAAACCAGATGGTCCCCAAACGAATAACTCAAATCCCTTCTTAGGAACCTCAGCAGCTTCAGTGCAAGGTTACCGTTATGCGATTTATGAAACATTGGTTCAATATAATGATGTTGACCCCACTCAAAAACCTCAAGGTTGGTTAGCCACAAAATGGGAATGGAACTCAGATTATACCCAAGTTAAATTTACTATTCGTAAAGGTGTGAAATGGTCAGATGGAAAGCCACTGACTGCAGAAGATGTCGCTTATACTTTCAATCTTATGAAAAAAACACCAGCTTTGAATAGCCAATCTATCCCATTTGGAGATATTACCACATCTGGTGATACAGTAACGATTAACTTTACTTCAAATCAATATGTTCACCAAAGTGCAATTTATGGACAATTTATTATTCCAGAACATATTTGGAAAAATCAAGACGCAACAAAGTGGACTGACCAAAAACCAGTAGGTACAGGGCCTTATATCCTTAAATCTTGGTCTACTCAAGGTGTAACTTTGACTGCAAATCCAAATTATTGGGGTGGAAAGCTTAAAGTTCCAACGATTCGCTATATTGAATACAATGATAATACATCTTTGACAAATGCAATGACTTCAGGTCAAGTTGACCACGGCTTTGTTTATATCGCAAATTACAAGACAGCATGGTTGGCAAAAAATAAAGCGAATAAAGCATGGTATCCATCAACACTGGGTAACACAACGTTATTTACCAATGATGCTAAGGGAGCTTTCTCAAATCTTAGTTTCCGTCAAGCAGTATCAACAGTGATTGACCGCGCACAACTTTCTCAACAAGGAACCACAGGTGCATCAAGTCCAATTACGAGCGTTACAGGGCTTCCAGAATCAGGTAAAGATTTTATCTCGTCAGATTATACAGGACAAACTTTCAAGACGAGTCTTTCTGATGCAAAAACAATTCTTACAAAAGCTGGCTATACAGGAGTAGGGACTAAGAATGGTTTGAAGGATGCAAAAGGTAATGCAGTAACAGTCATGTTGACAGACCCAGCAGGTTGGTCAGACTATGATGCAGAACTTCAACTTATTGGTTCTGAAATTGAATCTTTGGGTGCAAAAGTTACAGTTCAAAATCCATCTTATGATACATGGAATGATCAAATTTCTAAGGGAAACTTTGATGGTGCGCTTCACTGGACAGATTCTGGCTTTACTCCATACAACATCTACCTTGATTCAATGGATCAATCTTTCTACAAACCACTTGGACAAGTTGCAACCTATAATTTTGGTCGTTTCCAAAATCCAGAAGCCTCGGCTGCTCTGAAAGATTATGCTAATGCAACTTCTGACGCACAAAGAACGAAAGACCTTGCCATGATTCAAAAGGTATATGTAGAACAAGTTCCAGTTATTCCTGTACTTGAAGTTCCAGTTTGGGGAAATTATACAGAAAGATACTACACAGGATGGCCAACAAAAGAAAATCCATATACAGATATCAATATGACAACGCCTGCTGAAACCTTAGTTTTAACTAAGCTAAAACCAGCATCAAATTAAAGGTTAAAAGGAGTAGAGAAAAGGGTTCTTTTGAGCCCTTTCTTTACTAGCTTGTGAAAGGAGTGAAACATTGTCAAATACTGAAAATAATAAAAATGAAATTCCAGTTTTGAGTGCTAAACATATTGTCAAGCACTTTCCAGTTGGTGGAATTAAACGTGATAAGGTTGTACACGCAACAGATGATGTCAGCCTTGATTTGTACGCAGGTCAGGTGGTTGCTCTTGTGGGAGAGTCTGGCTCTGGTAAATCTACTATCGCAAAATTATTAAGCCAACTTGTGCCGATTACGAGTGGTACGATTGAGCTTAATGGACAGCCAGTTAAGGCAAAATCAGGAAAGGGATTTCGTGAATATACCAATCAAGTACAAATGATTTTTCAAGACCCTTTTGGTTCATTGAATGCCGTACATACGATTCGCTATATTCTTGGACGTGCTTTACAGATTCACAAAAAGGGATTACGTGGTAAAAAACTGGAAGAAGCCGTGATTGAATTACTCCAGAGAGTAAAATTAACACCAGCGGAGCGATATATTGATAAGTTTCCTCATGAACTTTCAGGAGGGCAACGTCAACGGGTTTCTATTGCACGTGCTTTGGCTGCGGATCCTAAAGTGTTACTTGCTGATGAACCAATCTCTATGCTAGATGTGTCGATTCGCCTAGGGATTCTTAATTTACTTAAAGATTTGCGTGACAATGAAGGCATTGCAATTTTGTATATTACGCATGACGTGGCTTCAGCTCGATATTTTGCTGATGAGACCTTGGTCATGTACGCAGGGCGCGTCATAGAGCGTGGTCCATCTGAGATGGTCACACAACATCCAGCACATCCTTATACGGATTTGTTGGTCAACTCGGCACCTGACCCTGATGCGCTAAATGCCCTGCGGGGCGAGGCACATGGTGAAGCGCCAAGTTTGATTGACCCACCATCAGGTTGCAGATTTCGGACGCGTTGTCCGTTTGCTACGGAACTTTGTGCGCGTGAGGTACCACCAACTGTCAGAGCCGCCACAGGTCAAGAAGTGGCGTGTTGGCTTTATACGGACAATCCTGAAGCGATGGTCAATATCGGAGACAAGGGTGAACTTAAAACAATCCATGATATGGAGTTACCTGATGAAGTCAAAGAAAAAATTGCTCAAAATAAGGAGACTAACTCATGAAATTTTTCATTCGTCGTGCGGTTTTTTATATCGTAACGGCATGGGCAGCAGTAACGTTGAATTTCTTTATTCCTAGACTTATGCCTGGAGACCCTGTACAAGCATTAATCGCACGTTATCAGGGACAAATTTCAGTTGACGCGGTTAATTCATTGCGTAAACTTTTTGGAATGGATTCTCATGAAACGCTTTGGCAACAATATATTGATTATTGGGTCAAACTTTTTCACGGTAATCTCGGTGTATCACTACAAGCTTACCCGACAAAAGTTTCTACAATTATTGCTCAATCGCTACCTTGGACGATTGGTTTGGTTGGATTGGCAACGATTATTGCTTTTGTGATTGGGACAACAATTGGTATTATTCTTGGTTGGCGTCGTGGAACAAAATGGGATGCTTTGATTCCTATTACAACTTTCTTTTCATCTGTTCCTTATTTTTGGATTGGATTGATGGCGATTGCGATTTTTGCGACAGCATTACAATGGTTCCCTCAAGGAGGTTCGTACTCAATTGATGCTGTTCCAGGTCTGAATGGGGCATTCATTTCTTCAGTAGCGTATTATGGATTCTTGCCAGCTTTGACAATTGTTTTAAGTTCAATGGCCGGATGGATTCTTGGAATGCGTAATATGATGGTCACGGTTTCTTCAGAAGACTATGTAACAGTAGCTCATGCTAAAGGGTTGAGAGAATCAGTGGTGATGTTTCGCTATGCTTCAAGAAATGCGATTTTGCCACAAATTTCTGGGTTTGCTTTATCACTTGGTTTTGTGGTTTCTGGGACTTTGGTTATGGAACAAGTTTTTAATTATCAAGGGATTGGCTATCGCTTGCTTCAAGCAACAAATAATCACGACTATCCGTTGATGCAAGGAATTTTTCTTGTGATTACAATGTCGGTTTTATTGGCAAATATTGTGGCAGATGTGGTTTATGCGTTTCTTGACCCACGGACGCGAAAGGAGGGGTAAAATGACTGAAGTAAAACAAACATCAGAGCCAAAAGTGGCAAAAAAACAGCATATGGTATTCTTACGCAACACTAAGTCAATCATCGGTTTAAGTATCTTTGCTTTCTTTATCTTGGTCGCAATTTTTGGACCAATACTTGCACCATTTGACCCAAATAAAACATCTCCTTTGTCAAATGCTGCACCGTCGATGCAACATTTTTTGGGAACAACCAATGTGGGACAAGATATTTTCTCACAATTAGTTATCGGAACACGTGGGGTCATGGTTGTAAGTTTATCTACGGGTGTGATTGCAACGGTATTGGCTGCAGTTATTGGTGTATCAGCTGGTTTTCTATCTGGTTGGGGAGATGAAGGTTTGTCAATGCTGACGAATATTTTTCTTGTCATTCCTGGTTTACCTTTAATTATTATTATCATGGGGACGATGCAAAATGCGGGTCTTGGTGCGATTGTACTGGTCATTTCCTTTACTGGCTGGGCATGGGGGGCGCGGGTATTGCGCTCACAAACGATGTCTTTGCGGACAAGAGATTTTGTTGAGGCGGCGCGTGCTTCTGGTGAGTCACGTTGGCGGATTATTATCTTTGAGATTTTGCCAAATTTGACCGCGATTTTGGCTTCAACTTTTATTGGAACGGTAACGGCTGCGATTATGTCACTTGTGACTTTGTCTTATATTGGGATTATCCCACCTTCAGATTGGTCTTGGGGAACAGTGCTTTATTATGCGCAAAATAATGGAGCGTTTACTTCTGGACAATGGTGGTGGTATGCGCCTGCAGGGCTTTGTGTGGCATTTCTTGGTATGAGTCTTGCTTTGATTAATTTTGGTATTGATGAATTTGTCAATCCACGCTTACGTAATACGGGTATGAATGCGAAAATTTTGAAGAAACGTGGTATTCGTCCACGTGTTGGTTTTACACCAATTGCTAATCATAATCATGATGATAGAGGACGTGTCATCAAAGAACAGGAGGTAAAATCATGACAGATTTTTCAAAGGCAGAGCCTGTACTTGAAATTAAGAATTTGAGTGTGGATTATGGTTATACAGATGATGCGGCGCACGTTTTGCGTGGGGTCAGCTTGACCTTGCATGAGGGTGAAGTCTTAGGCTTGGCTGGTGAATCAGGCTGTGGGAAATCAACATTGGTTTACGGTGCGACGCGTTTGTTACCTCCGCCTGGATTGATTACGACTGGCGAAGTTTGGATAAAAGGGGTCAATGGCGAACGGCGTGATTTGCTGAAAATGTCAGATAAAGAGTTACGCGAGCAACGCTGGGTTGATGAAGCGGTCGTTTTTCAAGGAGCAATGAATTCGCTCAACCCTGTGTATAAGGTGGGACGGCAAATTAAGGATGCCATACAGGCACACCGTCCAGACTGGGACAAAGCGCAACTGCAAAAGCGTGCGGTCGAACTCATGGAAATGGTCGGTATTTCTCCTGACCGTTTGGAATCTTTTCCTCATCAACTTTCAGGTGGGATGCGCCAACGGGTCATGATTGCGATGGCTTTGGCGCTAGAACCTAAAGTTTTGATCATGGATGAGCCGACGACAGCGCTTGATGTGGTCATGCAAAGGCAGATTGTGGAGCAGATTACGGAGTTGCGTAAGAAGCTAGGATTTGCGGTTATTTTTATCACGCATGATATGTCTTTGTTGATTGAGATTGCGGATCGAATTGCGATTATGTATGCGGGTCAGATTATTGAAGATGGACCTGCGCTGGATTTGTATGCACACGCAAGACATCCTTATACGCGTGGTTTGATTAATTCATTTCCACCTTTGCATGGACCAAGACGAGAACTGGGTGGGATTCCTGGCACACCACCTGATATGGCGACTTTGGGTGCTGGTTGTCCTTTTGCTGATCGCTGTGCTTTTGTTCATGAGGGTTGTCGGGAGTATGAGGTTGATTTGAAATCAACGGATGTCTCGGGAGATGACGCGAGTCATCTGGTTGGATGTATTCTTTATGATGAGATGAGGCAAGGAAAAGAACTCCCTGCTCAGCTGACTGGTGATAAAAAGTAAAAAAGTGTAAGATAAGCGCTAGAATGAATGGTTTCCTCCTGTTATTGTTCTAGCGTTTATTGTTTTGAGGTGTAAAGATGGATGAAAAGAGATTACGACAGTTGTTCCAGTCAATGACTTTGGCTGAAAAGTTGGGTCAGATGACACAGACGACTGGGGAGCATTTTGTGGGCGCTGAATTTGCTGCTGAATTGGTAGTTACAGGACCTTCGATGGAAGATTTGGGATTTAATCAGGAGAATATTTATCAGATTGGCTCTGTGCTTGGTGTTTCTGGGTCTACTGCGATTAATGCTGTACAGTCCGCTTATTTGGCAAAGAGTCGGTTGAAGATTCCTTTGATGTTTATGCACGATGCGATTCATGGTTATCGAACGATTTTTCCGATTCCGCTGGGACTTGCGAGTTCGTTTGACCGTGATTTGCTGCGTGATGTGGGGAGATTGACCGCTCAAGAACTGCGTGCTTCTGGGATTCAGGTGGATTTCTCGCCGATGACAGACGTGGTGCGAGATAGCAGATGGGGACGTGTCATGGAGAGTTTTGGCGAGGATGCGCTGTTGTCAGGGCTGATGGGCGCTGCGATGATTGAGGGATATCAAGGCTCTGGCAACGGAACAATCGCACCTGACGGTGTGGTGGCTTGTCTCAAGCATTTTGCGGCTTATGGTGCGCCAGATGCTGGGCGAGATTATGCCAGCGTGGATATGAGTATGAAGGAGTTTTTCGGCTTTTATGCGAAGTCTTATGAGCTGGCTTTGAAAGCTAATCCGCGGATGGTCATGGCGTCGTTTAATTCGCTCAATGGCGAGCCTGTGACGGGCAGCAAATACTGGCTGGACGAGATTTTGCGGGGGAGATTTGGCTTTGATGATTTGCTGATTTCGGACTGGGGTGCGGTGAGTGAGTTGAAAAATCACGGTGTCGCAGCTGATGACGTGGCAGCTGGACTTTTGGCGCTTGAAGCTGGGATTGAGATTGAAATGGTTTCAAATACTTTTTTGAAACATGGTACGAATCTCGTAGATAAATCGCCTGAATTGTTGGAGAAAATTGACCATGCAGTTTGGAAAATTCTTGAGCTTAAAAATGAATTAGGTTTGTTTGAACATCCGTATGCTGACAGTAGTGTAGAAGCTGATGTGGTACGCTCTGACGAGCTTGTCAGCGCTGCCAAAAACGCCGCAAAAAAATCTTGTGTTTTGCTAAAAAATGATAATGAAATCTTGCCTTTGTCAGCGAGCAATCCAGTGCTGATCATCGGACCTTTTGCCGAAACGCAGGCGCTGCTGGGAAACTGGAACTGCAAGGGCAAGCGCTCAGAGACGATTTCTGTGGAAAATGGTTTCCGTCAACATGCTGACCGGGTTTTTGCGTATGAATTTCTTGATGAGGTGCCAGAGGATGTGCTTGTCAGTGCTGACAGCGTGTTGGTCACGCTTGGTGAGGCTTGGGATCAGTCTGGGGAGGGGCATTCGTCAGCGAATCTGGAGCTATCAAGCGCGCAGCAATCTTTGATTTTTGACCTAAAAGCTTTGGGTAAGAAAGTGATTGGACTGGGCTTTGCGGGTCGTCCGCTTGCACTTGGTGCTGTGATTGATGATTTAGATGCGCTTTTGTGGACTTGGTATTTGGGTAATGAAGCAGGCTCAGCGATTGCAGAGCTGGTCCTTGGTCTTGACAGTCCAACAGGTCGCTTGCCGATGAGTTTTCCACGGGTTAGCAGCCAATTGCCGCTGCGCTATAACGAGCTGCGTTCTGGTCGTCCTGCCAATGACAGCACTTACAGCAGCCGTTATCAAGATTTACCGATTGGCCCGTTGTTTAGTTTTGGGTACGGGCTGCGTTATGGTCAGGTCAGGATTGAGCAAATTGAACTGTCAGACGTTGTCATTACTGACAGAAATCCTGTTAGTATCAGTTTGTTGCTGATCAATGAGAGCGAGTATGACACGGCAGAAAGTCTTTTGCTTTTCATGGAAGATCCAGTGTCAAACCTCGTGCGCCCCGTGCGCGAATTGCTTGATTTCAAGCGAATTCCACTTAAAAAAGGCGAAGCGAAACGGGTTGAATTTTCTGTCAGCACTGACAGCTTATCATACGTGGATCATCAGGGTGAAAAACGGCTTGAAAACGGCGAAGTGCGGTTTTATATCAATGATTTGACCGCCGTTATTGGCGAGATTGAGGTGGTAAAATGAAAAAAGAATTTCCAAAGGATTTTCTCTGGGGCGGAGCCGTGGCAGCGCACCAGATTGAGGGTGCTTATGATGAGGATGGGCGCGGGTTATCTTGTGCGGACGTCATGACGGCCGGTAGCAATGGCGTTGCGCGTGAAATTACTGACGGTGTTGTCAGTGGCAAGTATTATCCTAATCATAAGGCGATTGATTTTTATCATCATTATAAAGAGGACATCAAACTCTTTCAGGAGCTGGGGTTAAAGGTGTTTCGGACGTCAATTTCATGGAGTCGAATTTTTCCAAATGGCGATGATGAATTTCCAAATGAAGCTGGCTTGCAGTTTTATGATGATTTGTTTGATGAATTGTTGGCAAATGGGATTGAGCCTGTGATTACACTGTCGCATTTTGAGATTCCCTATCATCTTTATACTGAATATGGTGGTTTTCGCAATAAAAAATTGATTGATTTTTTTGTCAAATATGCGGATGTGGTGATGCGCCGTTATCAGCACAAAGTCAAGTATTGGATGACCTTCAACGAAATCAATAACCAAGCTGATGGACAGTCAGCGCTTCATGTTTGGACAAATTCAGCGGTGAAGATTGCTGATGATGAAAACAAAGAAGAGGTTGTCTTTCAAGCGGCTTTGAATGAATTAATTGCCTCAGCAAAGGTCGTGAAGTTGGGTCATGAGATTAATCCTGATTTTCAAATCGGCTGCATGATGGCTTATGTGCCGGTTTATGCTTATTCTTGCAGTCCGCTAGATGCAATGGCTGCTGTCAAGGTCATGGAACGACGCTATTTTTACAGTGATATTCATGCGCGTGGGCACATTCCGCGCTATACTTTAAAATACTGGGAAAAGCAAGGTTATCAAATTGATTATTCAGCTGATGAATTGCAGGCTTTACAGGATGGAACGGTGGACTATATCGGCTTTTCTTACTATATGTCAAATGCTGAGACGACGATTGTGGAGCTTGATGGACAAATGATTCCTGATTTTCCAGCGGCAAAAATGACTAAAAATCCCTACATCAAAGCAAGTGACTGGGGCTGGCAGATTGACCCTGTCGGCTTACGTTATGTGCTGAACGCGGTTTATGAGCGCTATGAAAAACCATTATTCATCGTGGAAAATGGTTTTGGCGCTTATGATAAAAAAGAATCAGACGGTAGTGTGCATGATGATTACCGGATTGACTATCTGCGGGCGCATATTGAGCAGATGGAGAAAGCCATTAATGAGGATGGTGTTGAACTGATGGGCTATACGCCTTGGGGAATCATTGACCTTGTCAGCTTTGGATCTGGCGAGATGGAAAAGCGCTACGGCATGATTTATGTGGACAAGGACAATCAGGGCAATGGCACGCTTGCGCGCAGCAAGAAAGATTCTTTTGTTTGGTATCATGATATAATTGAACATAATGGCTTGGAATTGAGTTCAGACTTACATCTTGGAATGGAGAAAGCAGTATAAGTGTTCAAAGTCGAGGTAAATTCTAGCGAAGATTATTTTAACTTAGCAAGTGTTGCTAATTCCCCCACCTCTATAAGGTGGCGGGATAAGCAGCACTAAGCTCTGCTTTCGTTCTACTAACATTGGTGAGGGAGAAAAAAATCCCCCACCAATGAAGTAATCACTTCAATTTTGACCTTCAACGGAAGTCAGATTTATTGCAATTTGACCAGCTTATCAGGGAGGTCGCACCAGATTTGAATGCTTATTTTCACGCTGGAACACCTATCGGCGCAAGTGGAATGCGTGTGAAATTGCTTGGCTATGGTGAGACTTTTTATCTAGACCGGAAAGCTAGAAAAGTTGAGTGGCCAATGATTGGGGTGGCGCTTCAAAAAAACTATATCAGTGTTTACATTTGGAGCGAGGTGCCGATTGACGATTATATTGGTAAGCTTGGAGAATGCAAAGTTGGCAAGAAAAATAACTTTAGCTTTCGGAATTTTTCAGATTTAAAGCTTGATGAATTCAGAAAGTTGTTGCTAGAAGTCGAAAAATATTACAAAAAATGAGTTCGCTCTCGTTGAAAGGAGTGAAAAAAGATAAAATGTTTCAATGGACGATAACCATTTCCACATTTTCTTATCTCCGTAGTGTGACTACTACGCTGTCCATTGGATTGCCATTTGGCGTGGCTACTTTAGCAGCTTACAGCCAATGCCTTTTGCTCTTGGGGCTTTAGCCCCTAAGCAAACGGACACATGTCCTATGGTCATGCGAAGCTATACTGTTTTCGCACAAAGAGCCAAGTGGCATTTTTCAACCTTTCAAAGCAGTTGGGCTCACATCTGAAAATTGAGTTCGGTGCGCTAAAAGCTAGGCGATTAGATAAAATGGAACCTGTGTTTCACACAGAACCACATTTTCCTAAATCGTTACGCTTTTGGACGAGCGCCACTCACATCTGAAAAGGAGAAGAAAAGATGTATTTAGCATTTGACATCGGCGGAACTTTTGTCAAATATGGCGTGGTCGCTGATGACGGAGAAATTTTGGAAAAAAGAAAATTTCCGACGCCTGATGAAGAAAAACCGTTTCTGTCAGCACTGACAGAAACAACAAAAAGTCTGTCAGCACGGTTTGAACTTGCGGGCATCGGTGTTTCAGCGCCAGGCACGCCCAATAAAGACGGAGTCATGGTCAATTTTGGTGGACTGACCAAAATGTATGGTCTGCCTTTGCGTAAAAAGCTGTCAGCACTGACAGACTTACCCGTAGTGGTGGAAAATGACGCGAATGCAGCTGCCATTGCTGAAAAGTGGCTTGGTGCTGGGAAGAATTATTCTGATTACATGGTGATGGCGCTTGGTACAGGTATTGGTGGCGGCATTGTCATCAATAACCAGATTTATCGTGGCGGGCATGGCATTGCAGGCGAATTTGGTTGGGCACTGACAAACGGTATCACAGCGGTTGGTGAACTTGAAGATGTTTCACAAAACTTCAAAGCAGCAGCTGTCATGGGACTTTTACGGACTTACAACGAAGCGCAAAAGTCCATCACGCATAACAATTTCACACCATTACTTGAGGCAAAAGAAGTCGTAGATTTGGCGGAATCAGGCGATAAAGTCGCAGGCATTGTCTTTGAGCAATTTTTGTGTGACCTTACGGTCAATCTAATGAATTTGACGGCTTGTTTTGACCCAGAGGTCATCTTGATTGGCGGTGGAATCTCGGCAAATGACTACTTCATCAAGGGGCTTCAAGCAAAATGGAGTGAGTTGATTGAGCGACATTTTGGACTGAGTCGGATAAAAAATCAAGGTCTTCTGACAGAAATCAAACCTGCTGGTCTGCAAAATGATGCAGGAATGTTAGGTGCAGCATACACGATTAAGATGAAATTGAAATCATGATAGCTTTTTGAGGTTATGAATAGGTCAACTATCACAGAGAATTTCTGGTGTTACCCATATTTTTTTATCATTTTTTGCTAATCATACTCACATCTTGTAATTGAGTTCGACTGCTTAAAACTCAGAAAAATAGACAAACGTTTCCAATGGGCAAAGCTCATTTCCGTCTTTTCCTATCTACGTGCTTTCAGCACTCCGCTGTCCATTGGCTTATGTGCTGAAGCACAAAGAGCCAAATGGTATTTTTCATCATTTCTTGCCAATCGTACTTGCATCTTGGTATAATAAAATTATGAAAACTGAAGATGATTTCCGCTTGAAACAGGCGGATTCTAAATATGAACCAATGGTGGATTTGGCGACACGCCAATTGGCTGAACGAATGGCGGAGCGCGCGGTGGTGACGTATGAGCTTTATAAATATGATTACTTTGAACCACAGTTTATATCAGATTTTATTGCTGAATTTGTGATTTCTGCTTACGCAAATTATTGGATTAAACCAGAGCATCTTGATGAAGAAAGTATGCTGATTTTATTTGTCAACATGGCAAGTGAGAATATGCGAGGCGTTCCTAATGAAGCGGTGCAATATCATCGGCTGTTTGGTCAGTTATGCGACCTTTACTATGAACAAGGTTGTTTGCGAGGGGTGCTTGTGGATGATTTTGAGTATAAGCAAATGCTGCTTGGGATTTTGGCGGATATCTATAGTCAGAAACTAATCTAAATTAGATGTTAAGTTCAAGTTAAAAATAAAATCCAAACATTAACAGTGTTTTAAAAAAATTAAAGTGATTACTTCATTGGTGGGGGATTCTTTCTACCCCACCAATGTTAGTAGAACGAAATCAGAGCTTGCCATTTCGCCTTATCGCTTTAGCGATTTAGAGCGAATGGACAGCGTAGCGAAGCGGAGATAGTGCTGCTTATCCCGCCACCTTTAAGAGGTGGGGGAATTGCGATTGCGACTAGGTGCTTCAGCACCGTAGCGAGCATCGACAGCGTAGCCCAAAGGGCGGAGATAGCACGCACTTGCTAAGTTAAAAATGTTCTCCAATATCGGAGAACATTTTTTTAGTTTTGGGTCAATTATGAATAAATTCTAAATTTTGTATCATTTAATTCTCGATTTTCTTTAATATTATGAAAAAATAATGAAATCGTTAAGTTTTGAAAACGTTATAAATATTAGGCGATATACTATTGAACCAGTATATAAGCTTGTGTTATGATATGAAAGTAAAATTAGAAAAGGAGTATTTTATGAGAAAAAGGATTTTACGACTCTTAATAATAATTTCAGTTATTCTACTTGGAAATATTTTTTTGACAAATTTTAGTCACCTGTCAGTGCTGACAGTTTTTGCTGATACAAGTTCACCCGTGGTAGTTTCAAATGAGGAGCAACTCGTAGCAGCTATTGATGATTCGTCAGTACAAAATATAGAAATTTCTGGTACCTATCAAATCGGAGGACGCGGTTCAGGAATCCAATTAACAAAAGATTTTGACGGTAAAGGAAAAACAATCAAGGTTGCACCAAATAATTACGGTTTGTTGGTGGACGACTCTTATGCCAATAATTCATACGGAGCGATTTCTCCAAATAAAATCACGATTTCTAATGTGAATCTCGTTTCAGAAGGTGGCGCAACAGCTCTGCCTGTGCTGAATGTTATTTCGACTGATGATTTGACTTTATCAAATGTCACGCTTGATATGAGCGCTGCTCAAAATTCACAGGCAACGATGAATCTCAAAGCTGTGAGCGATGTTGATTTGAGCGGAATCACGGCTGCAGGAGCAGGAGCTTTTATTGATTATTCACCTAAAACTGCAAATACAATGAATTTAAGTTTTGACGATAGTATGAAGGTGGCTACTGGAGCTGCATTGGTGATGGATGAGAGTAAAGGAGCAACTTTAAGCTTTGCAACAAACCCAATGGATACCTTCTTTACAGAATTACCTTCTTATGATACAGCAGGGAAGATTGATATTGCAGAAAAAGTCGTTTCTGGAGAAATTCCTGCTCCTTTGATTGCAAGTATTACTTACTCAACGACAACAAAAACAGAAAAAGCCGTTACAGTGACTTTGAGAGCCAACAAAGCGATTACCATCAAAAATCGTGCTGCGGGTTGGACAGCGACAGATAGTAGCAACAAAGTTTATACAAAAATTTTCACAAGAAATGCTTCAGAAACAGTGAATTTTATAGATGATGACGGTGACAGTGCGACGGCAAATGTTTTGGTTAACTGGATTGTAGGGCCAACTCCTTCCAGCTCCCAACCAACTCCTCCAAGCTCAACAACAGCACCATCCAAAGCTGCTCCGAGCTCAACAGAAACGGTAATTTCGCCAACTCATTCGACAAATAATGAACCAAAATCGAAAGAAAAGGCAGAACTTCCAAAAACAAATGATACATCAGGAAGAACCCTTAGTTTTGTTGGAATAAGCCTTCTCGCAACTTTAGCAACTTTTGAATTTTATAGAAAAATTATCAAAAATTAACTTACAAACTTGTCGTAAAAAGATACGGCAAGTTTTATATTTTTGATGATATGCTATAATTGAGAAAGAGGATTAGAGCGGAGAATATATGGATTTAAATGAATACCAAGAAGCAATTGTGAAGTTTGATATGAACGGAGATATCCGAAATATAGACAAAATTGATTTTGCTTTTTTGGATAAAGTTTTAGGGTTGTCAGGGGAGTCTGGAGAAGTTGCTGACAAAGTAAAAAAAATAATTCGTGACCAAGAAGGTCGAATAAGAAAAGAAGATAAGCTTGCCCTGAGTAAAGAGCTAGGAGATGTCCTATGGTATGTCGCAACTACTGCTAGGTACTTAGGGCTGTCATTAACAGATGTAGCTGGGACAAATTTGAGTAAGCTTGAAAGTCGTCTCGAGCGAGGAAAAATTTCAGGGGCAGGTGATAATCGATGAAAATTTTGATTGTCGCAGGTCTAGCGAAAGTCCTTCCTAGCGAAAGTTTTGACAGAAAAATCGGCGTAGACCGTGGAAGTTTGTTTTTGATAGAAAACGGGCAAGAGCCTGACCTTGCGGTAGGAGATTTTGACTCTGTCAGTGCTGACGAATTTGAAAAAATTTCTGTCAGTAGTAAAGAAATTGTCAAATTGCCTGCTGAAAAAGATAAAACTGATTTAGAAGTTGCTTTGGATTGGATATTGGAAAAATTTCCAGAAGCAGAACTTACAATTATTGGAAGTCTTGGCGGGCGTTTAGATCATTTGCTGACCAATGTTTTTTTACCGACACGACCTCAGTATCAGGCTTTAGCTGAAAAAATAACAGTAATCGATCAACAAAATCTAGTACGTTATTTATTACCTGGGCGCCATATTTTATATCAGATGGAACCTTATCGCTACATTGGTTTTATGCAAGTAGAAAGTGCGGATACGCTTGCGATTGAAGGGGCAAAATACCCTTTAAAAGCAGAAGAAAATTTTAGTCAAATTTATGCAAGCAATGAATTTATCAGCAATAAAATGACCGTATCACTTGAACAGGGAATGGTCATTGTCATTTATTCTAGGGATAGAAAAGAGATAAATTAATTGAGTTCGGGGCGCTAAAAGCTAGGCGATTAGATAAAATGGAACCTGTGCCTCGCACAGAACCACATTTTCCTAAATCACTATGCTTTTGGGCGAGCGTTCCTCACATCTTATAATTGAGTTCGTCGTCCTTGAAAGACGTGAAAAAAGATAAAATGTTCCAATGGACTTCGTCCATTTCTACATTTTCCTATTTTTCAACCTTTCAGAGCAGGCGGGCTCACATCTTAAATTGAGTTCGGGGCGCTAAAAGCTAGGCGATTAGATAAATTGGAGAACCGTGCGTTCGCACGAACCATCCAATTCCCTAAATCGCTACGCTTTTGATCGAGCGCCCCTCACATCTTAAAATGAAAGGAATTGAGTTCCAGCTCTCTTGTCCAATCTGGCAGGAGCGCTAATTATAGCGTGCCAACGGCAATTTTCGTATTGGAACTCACATCTAAAAAATGATTATCGGAGTAATCGGAGCAACATCAAATATTGCAAGTAAAGCTTATTTACCAGTTTATTCAAAAATGCAGGCTGAACATCGCTTTGTTTTGTATTCTCGTGAATGGGAAAAAGCTGAAAAAGTACGGCAACAATACAAGTTTGAGTACGCTACAGAAGACTTAGCTTCACTCGAAACATTGGATTTGCTCATTATTCATGCAGCAACAAGCCAGCATTTTGGACTAGCAAAACGCTATTTAACAGCAGGAGTTCCAGTATTAATGGATAAACCTGTGTCAGAAAATCTAGCAGAAGTTCAGGAGTTACAACGACTTGCAGAGGAAAATAATGTCCTTTTCGTTGTTGGTTTCAATCGTCGTTTTGCACCACAAACAGAAAAGCTCAAAGCTGTGCCACATAAAAATATGGTAAAAGTCAGCAAAAATCTTGCGCATCAGGCAAGCAGTAATGTGCAATTTTCAATGTATGATATTTTCATTCATCCATTGGACACATTGATTTATCTGTTAGATGATGAAATTTTGGACACGCATACTTCCATCAATTTTGATGAAGAGGGGAAATTAGTACGTGCGGCTGTCATGCTTGAAACAGCGACAACTACAGGGATTGCGACAATGAATCTCATGTCAGGTGCCTTTATGGAAGAATTTACAGTAGAGTCACAAACAGAAACATTACGTCTGTCAGAACTGACAGAACTTGAAAAATTTGTAGGACTTGACTGTCAGCACTTTGGTATCAATGGCTGGCAATCAGCAACCTACAATCGTGGTTTCGACCATTTAGTACAAGGAATGGTTGAAGCTGTAAAAAATTTTGATGGCAACAATCGTTTAGAACTCTTGAGAACGCTTAAACAAGATAATATATTCAAGTCACACGAAATCATTTCTAAAATGTTAGAACAAAAGTAATCCTGTCAGTATGCTGACAGTTTGCACCATTTCGGAAAGTTTTGTCAAAAGTTTTGTCATCTCCACACGCTAATGCTCGAATGTCCGCTCTCGCTAGGTGACTGAAGTCGCAAGTCGAGCCGCAGCATACTGACAGAATCTTGTCAGATAAAAATAGCGCAAAATTCAGTTGATTCTTGCAATTTGTTCAAAAAGACAGTATAATTATAGAAAATTCAGGATAAGGAGAACCAGATGTATTCACAACAATTCACAGTCTTTTACTTTTGGCGCGGATAGTTTGTGTTTATGCAGAGGCGTAGATACAACTTTTGAGTATACTCAAAATTCTGCTGCCTGCGATTCTCAGGAAGACCGGATAGTAAAGTGCTATTCGGTCTTTCTTTTTGGATTTAAAAAATTGTGGCAGATCTTAGGAAATGATAAAATTTCTGATTAAAGTAAAACTAATCGCAAACGACTCCAAGCAGGGTTTTACGTGATTTGACCACAGTTAATTGAGACAGAATGCTTGAAAACTGTGAAAAAGCCAAAACTTACTAGGAAGTTACATTATCTTATTATGGTTTTCTATTTTTCACATTTAAAAGTAAATTCTACTCATATTTTAAAGAAATGGAGAATTTCATGGAAAATTCTAAAAAAGTGTTGAAGTCTTCACTCAAAACTCGACACGTTGTTATGCTCTCACTTGGGGGAGCGATTGGTGCAGGTCTTTTTGCAGGTTCAGGCTCGGCGATAGCTGCAGCTGGTCCATCTGTTATTTTTACCTACTTAATTGCTGGACTTATTTTATTTGTCGTGATGCATGGTGTTGGACAGATTGTACTTCACCAAAAAACACGCTCTGTAGGTATGGCGGGATTGATTGAACCGTATGTGGGCAAGCGTTTTGCACACTTTACCGACTGGGTTTACTGGTCAACATGGATGTGTGTCACAGTAGCAGAAGCATCTGCTATCGCTCAATTTTTGAGTGTATGGTGGCCTAAAGTTCCAGATTGGATTTTTGTACTCATTGTAGCGTTGATTACTTTGGGAATTAATCTTTACTCAGTACGAGCATTTGCTGAAACAGAGTACTGGCTTGCGATAGCAAAGATTGCAGTTATTATTGTTTTGATTGTCTTAGGAATTTGGTTTCTCTTTGCTCAAGTCCTTCATATGGGAGTAGCAGATGGATTGGGACGGATGAATGCCTATGGTGGTTTTGCACCCCATGGGATGAAAGGCTTTTTCAACGCCATGCTGATGGTAATTTACTCCTATGGCGGTTCTGAGTTAGTGGCTATTACTGTTTCAGAAGTGGAAGACCCGAAGACAGCGATTCCTAAAGCAATTCGTGGAGTAATGACTCGTATTGTTGCATTTTACTTCATTCCGATGTTTCTTTTTATTGAACTCTACTCTTGGAAGTTTTTAAGCACAACAAAAGAAAGCCCATTTGCACTCATTTTTGACAAATTTGGAATTCCTGGGGCGGCACATATCATCAATTTCATTATCATTTTAGCGCTTTTTTCAGTGATTAATTCAGCAATCTATGCAACATCACGCTCGCTTTATTCACGGACAAAAGATTCAAAAGTTGGGACAGCACGCTGGTTAAGCGCACTTTCTGAGAAAAATGCACCTTTACACGCCATTGCTTTTTGTTCTGGACTGCTATTTATTGGTGTTATCTTGTCTTATATCTTTGGAGCAAATCTTTTCAATTATCTTGCAGGTTCAATCTCATATACGATTTTGATTGTTTGGATTATGCTTTTAATCTCAAGTTTGATTTTCTATTTTAAAGGTGGATATGGTTCAGCCTTTATCAAAATCATCTCCGTTTTGACCTTAGTTGTATTACTTGTGATTGGCTATTTCACAGTGACTTCAAATCCTTGGGGACTTACTGTTTTCGCAATTGTAATCTGTTTAGCAAGTCTGCTGTCTTATCATAAAGCAAAAGAATAACAATCGTCTCCTTAAGAAAAGTATCTTCTTATTATTACTTGAAACCTCTAAAAGGATTAGAAAATTCTAATCCTTTTTGTTTATTATAATATAACAAGTAAAAAGCAAATACATCAGGATAAAATTAAATTTCTTATGCGAGAAACCGAAAAAGAAATAGCAGAAGATGGAGAAAAAATTTCGGAGAACAACTACTGGAGGATATTGCAAAGGGAAAATTGACTCAAATTACCGAAGAAAGTTTCCCAGCACTGGAGAAACAATGAGTTTACTTGGGATTTCTGGTATAGCTCTATTGGCTCTAGGAATGATGATTAAGAGTAAAAAACTCTCGTCAATTTTGACGAGAGTTTTGATTGTTTAAGAAGGCAGTTTTAAGTTGCTTGTTTTTAATTAGAGTTAACTTTTGTTTGCGATTTAACGTGTGCTTGAACCACCATTCGCACTTAGTAGCTTCGGATTTATTGTCAAACTCAATAGAAGTCAAGAGTTTGACTGGTAATCTTGGTTTGGTATATTTTGCTCCTTTTCCAGAATTGTGTGTAGCTACGCGTTTTTTTACATCATCTGTATAGCCACAGTAGAGTGTATTATCGGCGCACTGTAGAACATAGACATAATAATTTTTCGTCATAAGTCAGATTATACCATTTCAGGTGCTCAAAGTTAAGAATTGACTTTGTTTTCGTGGTATAATAGATTTAATTCATTTGTAATTTATAAGAATATCAGGAAGGATGGCAAATTTGACCAGACTTCAGAAAAGAGCTATAAAAGTTGGTTAGACAATAGTTGCCTGACTGAATAAATAACTTTTTATACTAGTTCACCTCTAAACGACAGAGTTATTTAGTAGTTGAATTGCAAATATACTGCCTTTTGCTCTTACCATTTTGCCTTGCTGCTTTAGCAGATTGCGATTTGAACTTGCCACTTTAGCGGAGCAATTTCTAAAAAGTATTTTAGAAATTAAGCAGTATTAGTCTCTTTTCCAAAGTCTTAATAGGTCAATTTTGTATACTAAATATGCCACAAGATAAAATCATTATTCACGGAGCGCGTGAACATAATCTAAAAAATATTGATGTTGAAATTCCTCGAGACAAACTTGTCGTTGTCACAGGTGTTTCGGGTTCTGGGAAGTCCTCACTTGCCTTTGAAACTTTGTATGCAGAAGGGCAACGTCGTTATGTTGAGTCATTGTCTGCTTATGCCAGACAGTTTTTAGGTAATATGGATAAACCTGATGTAGATAGTATTGACGGTTTGTCGCCTGCAATTTCCATTGACCAAAAAACAACCAGTAAAAATCCACGTTCAACGGTGGGCACAGTGACGGAAATCAATGATTATCTGCGCCTTTTGTATGCTCGTGTTGGTACGCCTTATTGTATCAATGGACATGGAAAAATTTCTGCTCAATCTGTTGAGGAAATTGTCGAACAAATCCTTGAATTACCAGAAAAAACACGGCTACAAATCCTTGCTCCTGTTGTAAGAGGTAAAAAAGGAACGCATGTCAAGATGTTTGAGCGTATCCAAAAAGATGGGTACGTTCGTGTTCGTGTTAATGGCGAGGTTTATGATGTCTCTGATGCATCAGAGTTAGATAAAAATAAAAAACATAATATTGAAATCGTCATTGACCGTATTGTAGTCAAAGAAGGTATTCGTTCACGTCTATTTGACTCTGTTGAAGCAGCACTTCACCAAGCAGAAGGTTATGTGATTGTGGATAAAATGGATGGTGAAGAACTTTTATTTAGTGAGTTTTATGCTTGCCCAGTTTGTGGGTTTACGGTGCCCGAGCTGGAACCGCGTTTGTTCTCATTCAATGCACCATTTGGTTCTTGCCCTGACTGTGATGGTTTGGGGCTTAAGTTAGAGCCTGATGTGGATTTGATTATTCCAGATGGGACAAAAACTTTGCGTGAAGGTGCGATTGTTTATTGGTATGGTAAAGCGTCTACTTATTATCCAGCACTTTTAGAACAAGCAATGACACAATTTGGTGTAGATTTAGATACACCTTGGGAGGAATTATCGGAGAAAGATCAAAATCTTGTCTTGCATGGTTCTGGGGAACGTTTATTTCATTTTTATCATGAAGGTGATTTTGGACTACGTGACCAAGATATGACTTTTGTTGGTGTGATTCCTAATCTATGGCGGCGTTTTCAGTCTGGAATGACAGAGTCAGCACGTGAAATGGCGCGAGCTTACATGACAGAGTTGACTTGTACAACTTGTCATGGCTATCGCTTGAATGATCAAGCGTTGTCTGTCAAAGTTGGCGAAAAAAATATTGCAGAATTTTCTATTTTGTCAATTGGAGATACGCTTGACTATGTAGGGACGCTTCATTTATCTGAAAACAATGAAATTATTGCAAAACCGATTTTGAAAGAGATTAAAGACCGTTTGACTTTCTTGAAAAATGTAGGGCTAGATTATCTGACCTTATCACGCTCTAGTGGGACTTTATCGGGTGGTGAGTCGCAACGGATAAGACTTGCGACACAGATTGGGTCAAATTTGTCAGGAGTTTTGTATATTTTAGATGAACCCTCGATTGGGCTTCACCAAAGAGATAACGACCGATTGATTGAATCTTTGCAAAAGATGCGTGATTTGGGAAATACTTTGATTGTGGTGGAGCATGATGAGGATACGATGATGGCGGCGGACTGGTTGATTGATGTTGGACCTGGTGCGGGGGACTTAGGCGGAGAAATCATTGCCTCTGGAACACCAAAACAAGTGATGAAAAATAAAAAATCACTGACAGGGCAGTATTTGGCAGGCAAACGCAGTATTCCAGTACCTGAAAAACGACGTGCAGTTGATAAGAAGAAAATGGTCAAAGTGTTTGGTGCTGGCGAAAATAATTTACAGAATATTGATGCTGAATTTCCTCTTGGATTGATGACGGTAGTCACAGGGGTTTCTGGTTCTGGAAAATCGACGTTAGTCAACAGTATTTTGAAGAAAGCTTTAGCTCAAAAATTGAATCATAATTCTGAAAAACCAGGGAAGCACAAGAAATTGACAGGTTATGAAGGTATCGAGCGCTTGATCGATATTGACCAATCTCCGATTGGACGGACACCACGGTCAAATCCTGCGACTTATACTTCAACTTTTGATGATATTCGTGATTTGTTTGCCAATACGAATGAAGCAAAAATTCGTGGTTATAAAAAAGGACGTTTCTCTTTTAATGTCAAGGGCGGACGTTGCGAGGCTTGCTCAGGTGACGGAATTATCAAGATTGAAATGCACTTTTTGCCGGATGTCTATGTGCCCTGTGAAGTTTGTCATGGAAAACGTTATAATTCTGAAACTTTAGAAGTACATTATAAAGGGAAAAATATCTCGGAAGTATTGGATATGCGTGTGTCTGATGCGTTAGATTTCTTCCGCCATATTCCAAAAATTGAACGTAAATTGCAAACGATTGTTGATGTCGGATTGGGCTATGTTACACTCGGACAGCCTGCAACGACGCTTTCAGGTGGTGAAGCGCAGCGGATGAAATTGGCATCTGAATTACAAAAACGAAGCACAGGTAAATCTTTTTATATTTTGGACGAACCGACAACGGGACTTCATTCAGAAGATATTGCAACTTTGATTAAAGTTTTAGACCGTTTGGTTGACCAAGGAAATACGATTGTTGTCATTGAGCATAATCTTGATGTAATTAAGACAGCAGATTATATCATTGATCTCGGACCTGAAGGAGGCTCTGGTGGTGGAACCATTCTTGCTAAAGGAACGCCAGAAGAAGTTGCCGAAGTTGCTAACAGCTATACAGGACACTATTTAAAAGCAAAATTAGAGAAATGAAGTCAAGACTTATTCAGTGGGAGTTTCGTAAAACATTTGTCCATTTTCTCTAGTCGCTGAAGCGACTAGAGAAAAGAGCAACTCACCACTGAATTTAGGGCACAACCTCTAGATGTAACAACTAAGCGACCTGTACGCAACATTCTTCGATATGAGGTCACACCGTAGCGAAGCGGAGATAGTACTGCTTTATCTTCTAGGGACTTGCTTTGATAAGTTTGTCAGTATACTGACAGAAGTTTTATCAGTTGATTTCATGTTTGTGTGAATCGTATAAAGCTGTCAACGTACTGACAGCTTTGATAAAAGGATGATTTGCAGAGAAAAAGGTGGGAAATGGATAAATTTCAAGAAATTTTTGAAGCAATAAAAGCAGATCCACAAAATGCGGAATATACGGCAAACGGGATTGAACCACTTTATTCGGTCCATAAAGAAGCACGGATTTGCCTGATAGGTCAAGCACCAGGCATACGTGCTCAGGAAAGCGGGATGTATTGGAATGACCCTTCTGGAGACCGTTTGCGCGAATGGACGGGAATTGATCGTGAAACTTTTTATCATTCCAATAAACTTGCGATTATTCCGATGGATTTTTACTTTCCAGGTAAAGGAAAATCAGGCGACTTACCACCACGCAAGGGCTTTGCTGAAAAATGGCATCAACTATTATTGGATGAAATGCCTGAGATGGAGCTTTTAGTCTTGATTGGTTCCTATGCCCAAAAATATTATTTGCATTTGTCTTCAAAAGAAAAAACAACGGATGTTATCCGCAATTTTAAATCTTATCTTCCTCAATACTTTCCGCTTGTTCATCCTAGCCCACGTAATAATATTTGGATGGCTAAGAATGATTGGTTTGAACCCGAAGTTTTACCAGAGTTGAGGAGAATTGTTCAAGAAATTATGACAAAGTGATTCTGTCAGTGCTGACAGAGTTTTTGGAAGTCAAAAAGCACTCAACAGAGCGCTTTTTCCATAGTAATATGCTGAATACCTGCCTCTTCAAAAACTTGTCCCACCTCAGAAAAACCATGTTTAGCATAGAGACCACGAGCGGAGAGCTGTGCGTGCAATTCAAGTATATCAATGTTTGAAGACTTTGCAAATTCTGTAAGTTGACATAGTAAAACATTAGCGTATCCCTTGCCACGTCCTTCTTTAAGAATCGCCATGCGTTGAATTAGTCCTGATTTTTTGTCCAAGTCAGCAAGGAGTCTAACTGTACCATAGGCTTTGCCATCAATATAAAGCACAAAGTGGACAGCAGAAGCCTCCTCAACAGGGTTTTCAACTTCTAACTCATAAGGAACACCTTGTTCTTTGACAAAAACCTGATTTCGAATACGTAACGCATCAAAATAAATGTCAGACATTGTATCACGAGTGATTTTAATTTCCATAAATTTAGGGAGAGCTTTCTAATAATTTATAACATTAGCATGAAGTCAGCTCAATTTCTCAAAAACAGAATTGACCTCATCATTTTTATACAAGTTAATTTCTAAACAATTTTAGTCGTTTAGCTAGGTGAACGGCAGTTATACTGCCTTGCGACGATTGGAAAAAGCAATACTTTTCTCATTTAACGTCTTAGCATAAAAATCAAAGATTGCTTAATAGTCTTTGATTTATTATAATATAAATAACTTGAAAATTGTTCTAGTACTGTTTAATTTCTAAAATGTTTTTAGAAATTACCCCGCTACGTTGTCAATGCACCACGGATATCCGTAGAACATTTGTCCTCTATTCGTAAGTCAGCAGAGCTGACAACGATAGAGGCATTCGCTCTATCTCCGCTTCCGATTTCACCTAAGCCACTAGGTGAAACAACTAGCATATCCGTTGTTACTTTAGCGTAAACGGCTATCCTATTAGGGGGGCAAGCTCAAATCGCAATCTGCTAAAGCAGCAAGGCGAAGTGGTTGTTTGCTTAACAAGCGAAATTTGTAAGAGGGTACAACCTCTAGGTGTAACAACTAAGCGACCTGTACGCAGCTAAAGCTTGCAACAGTCTGCTTAACATCAAAGATATGAGCTCACCCTGTCTGAGAAGTCTAGTTGATGAAGCAACTAGACTCTACGGCAGCAAAAGGCAGTATATTTGCAGTTCAACTACTAAATAACTGTATTGTTTAGAGATGAACTAATATAAGAAACTTGTCAGCATACTGACAGTTTTACGTGGCTCACGCGAGCATGAAATTGACGAATAAAAATTCTGTCAGTATGCTGACAGAATTATTCACCTTTATCTCACCACTATCACTCGTCCAAACAAAGAAAATATAGGAATTTATGTTTAAAAATAGTAAATTATTTTTTTGGACAATTGAGATTTTGGCTGTAGCCTTATTAATTTTTCTACTGACCCAAATCCAATTCGTCTTTCAACCGATTAAAACCTTATTAGCACTATTATTTATCCCATTTATTATTTCAGGTTTCTTATACTATGTCTTCAATCCTGTCGTAATATTCATGGAGAAAAAGTTAAAAATCAAAAAAGTCTTTGGGATTTTTATCGTACTTATTCTCATTGCAGCAATGATTTTTTATGCTATTGCCTCAGTTATTCCAAGCATTGTAGCGCAACTAACAGGACTTATCAATGCAAGTACACGGATTTATCCAGAAGTGAGAACATGGATTGAAAATCTTCAACATAATCCAAGATTTTCTCAACTTTACCAACAAATTGACGTTAATAGCTTGGTTGATCGCCTGAATATCTCTTACACAGACATTCTCCATAACCTTTTAAATAGCATTACAATAAGTGTTGGAAGTCTGGTAAGCATTATTACAAGCATTGTTATGGTCATGATTTTGGTGCCAATCTTACTTTTTTACATGTTAAAAGATGGAGAAAAAATTCTTCCGTTTTTACGCAAAAATGTCTTGAAAGAAGACAAACTCAATATTTTTGAATTACTTGAAAATATGAACCGGACCATTTCACGATATATTTCGGGTGTCGCACTTGACGCACTTTTAGTTTTCATTTTCGTTTTTATCGGATATTTGATTATGGGGATTCCTTACGCATTCCTCTTTGCACTTTTCGCAGGAATTACCAACTTGATTCCATATGCAGGACCATATATCGGTGTTCTACCAATGGTCTTCACTGTTGCTTTCAATCATCCGTGGACAGCATTAATTGCCGTTGCATACGTTTTGATTCTCCAACAACTTGATGGAAATCTCGTCTATCCTAAAATTGTTGGGTCAGCAGTTAAAGTTCACCCAGTCACAGTGATGGTACTCATGCTGATTTCAGGAAGCTTATATGGAATTATCGGCATGATTATTGCAGTGCCAGCCTACTGTCTGGTCAAAGAAATTGTAAAATTCCTTAATAGTCTCTATCAAAATCACAAAGAACAACGCAGAATTCTTTCAAAATAATAACAAAAATATGATATAATAAATCTTATCTAACATCTTTTAACCTAGAAAATTATCCAGTTGTTTTCCAGATTAAAAAGTAGCATAGCAATAAAGTTAAAGGTTATTTAATGGGGGATTCACCCTGATTGCAAGGGATAACCTTATATCTTAGTTTAATTAAGTTCGGAAGGCTAGAAACTTGTAAAAAAAGATGAAATTTTGAACCTGCGCTAACGAAGAACCAAAATTTCTCTATTTTTCAAAGGTGCTGTACGAACCTTCCCCACATCTTACTTAAATTGAGTTCGGAACGCTAAAAGCTAGGTGATTAGATAAAATGGAACCTGTGCTTTGCACAGAATCACATTTTTCTAAATTGCTACGCTTTTGGGCAAGCGTCCCTCACATCTTATAACTGAGTTCGTCCTCCTTGAAAGGTATGAAAAAAGATAAAACTATGAATCTGTCTATGACAGAACCTCTAGCTTTCTTATTTTTCAACCGTTCAAAACAGTCGGACTCACATCTTATTTCAAGGAGCAACAATGTCAAACCCTGATCCCGAGAGTGTATCGATACTCTTGCAGATTTTATTACTTATTTTCTTGACGATTTTAAACGCATTTTTCTCAGCTAGTGAAATGGCAATGGTCAGCCTGAGTCGGACAAAGGTCGAACAAAAGGCGAGTGAAGGTGACAAAAAGTATATTAACCTAGTCAAAATTCTTGACCAACCAAGTAATTTTTTATCAACAATTCAGATAGGGATTACCCTGATTAATATCTTGGCTGGGGCAAGTCTAGCCGATGCTTTAGCCTCACGTTTGACTCCTCTTTTGGGTGGAACAGCTTTAGCGCGCACACTTTCACAAATTATCATTTTGGCTATCCTAACCTATGTTTCATTGGTATTTGGTGAGCTTTATCCAAAGAGAATCGCACAAAACCTAAAAGAAAAGTTGGCTTTGCGAGTTGCACCGCCGATTCAATTTCTCGGAGCAGTAATGAAACCATTTGTTTGGTTTTTAGCAAGTTCCACTAACTTATTGAGTCGATTGACACCCATGAAATTTGATGATGCCGATGAAAGCATGACCAGAGATGAGATTGAATATCTTTTAAATACAAATGATGATGCTCTAGATGACACAGAGCGCGAAATGATTACAGGTGTATTTAGTCTGGATGAGCTTGTAGCGCGTGAAATTATGGTGCCTAGGACAGATGCCTTTATGATTGACATCAACGATGATACACATGAAAATATTACATCTATTCTTGGGGAATCATTTTCTCGTGTTCCAGTATATGATGATGATAAAGACAATATATTAGGTATTCTTCATGTGAAGAAACTTTTGAGAGCCAGTTTTGAACATGGCTTTGATAAATTAAATATTAGAGATATACTTCAAGAACCTCTTTTTGTCCCAGAAACAATCTTTGTTGATGACTTGATGCGTCAAATGAGAAAGACTCAGAACCAAATGGCAATCCTACTCAATGAATATGGTGGTGTCGAAGGGATTGTAACTCTAGAAGATTTGCTTGAAGAAATCGTCGGAGAAATTGATGATGAAACAGATATCGCCGAAAAAGAAGTGTTCAAAATCGGTGAAAATCTCTATGTCGTTCAAGGAAAAATGACTTTGAATGATTTCAATGAAGAATTCGGCACTCACTTGGAGAGCAATGATGTTGATACGATTGCAGGATATTTCTTGGCAACAACAGGAAAAATTCCAGAAAAAGGTCAACAAATTGTTTTCAAAGTAGATAATGAAGAAGACCATTTCTCATTGACGAGTTTAGAAGTTGATGGAAAGCGGATTGTTAAACTTCGTGTTGAATTTGATGTTATCCCAGAAGAAATTGAAGAATAATAATAAAAGCTCCTAGATTGCTAGGAGCTTTTATGATTTAATTTGCCAAATATCGCCGAATGCGGTATGATATAAGGTATAAATGACTTCCGAATGAGTGAGTCTGTCCACTCCAATATCTTTATAATAATGATACTGAGGTTATCTTTATTACTAAATATGAGTGCAAAGCAAGACGCAAATTTTAATTTCTAATACTGTTTAATTTCTAAACGGTTTAGAAATTAAAGGTTTCGTTTCACGCAAACCATCTCTTGTGCTTGACGCAATGCGTCAAGGTTGCGAATAAGAAAAGCTACGCTTTTCTCTTTCGTCGCAAGGCAGCAGATTCGATAGATGAACTAGTATAAAAAGTGTCTTTTGGAAGTTAAATAGTATATTAGTCAATTGGGTGAGAAAAGGTTAGAAATTTCGAAAAAAGAAGCGATACAAATGACTAACGACTGAAGCTTAGATAATTGAGTGACGCTTTAGTTTTCTTTGCTTTCGTAATTTCTGGAGGGGCCTTTCTTATATCTAAAGGAGAAGAGTATGTCTGAAAATATAGAAGAGCTTAAACAAGTGACAGGGTTAATCCACTCCACCGAATCTTTTGGTTCAGTTGACGGACCTGGTGTGCGTTTCATTGTCTTTGTTCAAGGTTGTCGGATGCGTTGCAAATACTGCCATAATCCAGACACTTGGGCGATGAAATCTGACAAAGCTACTGTGAGAACAGTGGGCGATGTCATGGACGAAGCTTTACGGTTCAGAGGTTTTTGGGGGGAAAAGGGCGGAATTACTGTATCAGGTGGTGAGGCGCTCCTTCAAATTGATTTTGTGACTGCTCTTTTCAAAGTAGCGAAGTCTCTTGGAGTTCATACAACACTAGATACCGCAGGGCAACCCTATATGACAGATGACTATGTGACGGAACATATCGCAGAGTTATTAGATTATACTGACCTTGTTTTGTTAGATTTGAAAGAGATTAATCCTGAACGTCACAAAGATTTAACTGCAAATAAAGTAGATAACATTCTTGACTTTGCTCAATATCTTTCAGACCGTGGGCAAGCAATGTGGATTCGTCATGTCCTCGTTCCAGGAGAAACAGACTATGATGAAGACTTGATAAAGCTTGGTGAGTTTGTCAAAACACTCAAAAATGTCTTGAAGTTTGAAATACTTCCTTACCATACAATGGGTGAATTCAAATGGCGAGAATTGGGCTGGAAATATCCTTTAGAAGGTGTAAAACCACCAACAAAAGATCGTGTTCACAATGCTAAAGAAGTGATGGATACGGAGTCCTACCAAGACTATTTGCAAAGAATTAGATAATATTAGAAAATTCCTGATTATCAGGGATTTTTTACTTTGTTTTTGTTATAGTTAAAGTATGATAATACTCAAAAAAATATTATTTTGGTTTCTTCTAATTTTATCAGTCAATCAAGTCATCATTTTAACAAGATTCAATGGAGCTTTTTATGTTAAAGGTTTAATAGGAATTGTGCTAACCTTATTTTACTTTTTTTATAATTTTAATCCTCGAACCACGGAATATCCAGCAGAAAAATTAACTAAATTAAGTGCTTGCTATAATATTTTGCAAGCATCTGCAGTAGTCTTTTCGGTTCAAGCTTTAATATACCTCTCTATAATAACAATCTATCCAATACACTGGGTGATATTTTTAACTAATTTTGCTGTGAGTCTTTTATTGTGCTACTTTTTAGTTATTAATGGCTTGATAAGAAGTTTTACAATATCACGACAAATTGGTCTTTTGCTCAGAATTGCTTTATTGTCTTTTTGGTGGATGCCATTTTTTAACAGTATCTTTTCGACCTTTGCAGCTGTGAAAATAAAACAGGAACTCATATTTGATAATCAAAAATATGTCCTCAATCAAAAGCGCAAAGAAAAACAAGTTTGCAAAACAAAGTATCCAATTGTTATGGTACATGGAATATTTTTTAGAGATTGGGAAATATTTAATTATTGGGGAAGAATCCCTGAGGCGCTTGAAGATAACGGAGCGCAAATATTTTATGGAGAACATGAATCATCCATTCCTGTTGAGCAAGCTGCGATACAAATTAGAGATAAAATTTTGAGTATACTTGCTCAGACTGGCGCAAACAAAGTGAATATCATCGCACATTCAAAAGGGGGAATTGATAGTCGGTATGCTATATCTGTGTTAGGGCTCGCTCCTTATGTGGCAAGTCTTACGACAATCAATAGTCCACACTATGGTTCGGATTTAGCAGGGAGAGTATTATCCATGACGCCAGAAAAAATTGTGACAAAAATAGGCAATAAGTATTCGAATATATTTATGAGATTGGGAGATACTCAGTGTGATTTTGTTGAGTCAATCAAAGAGCTGACCCCTGAACGCTGTGGACAGTTAAATAGAAAAATGACAGATTCACCAGATGTCTATTATCAAAGCGTTGGCTCATCGCTGAAATCAAGGCGGTCAGCATCTTTTCCATTAAATCTCGGCTATGCACTTATTAAACCGATCGCTGGTGATAATGATGGGCTTGTTGCAACGAAGTCAATGCAATGGGGAAATTTTCTAGGTATATTAAGACCAAAAGGAAAAATAGGAATCTCGCATAGTGATATGATTGACTTGAGCCGTAAAAATATTAAAGGATTTGATGTAATGGAATTTTATGTTCAGATGCTTTCAGAATTAAAAGAAAAAGGTTACTGACAGAAAAACTGTCAGTAACCTTTTTTGTCAGTTGTGTATTGTTTTGATGAATAAGATAAAAATGAGATAATGATATTAAGATGAGAAAGAAGAAAGGACTTATAGAGATAAGTGAGGGTGAAAAAATGCTAGAGAAACAACGCGAAGAATTACTTAAACTTCACGAAATTCTGAGTGGTAGAGAAGAAGATGAGCAGTTAGAAGACTTTGAGGAAAATGGAGTTCCAGCTCATAAACCTCATCGGAGGATTAGCCGCTATGGTCGTTCGCATCATCGTTTCAATCGAACAATGAAGGGGAATAAATAAAAAATCTGTCAGTACTGACAGAAAGGTAATACATCAAAAGCGTAGATTTTACGCTTTTTTTATTTTAATGAACACTTATAGCGAATTAATTATATCTAATGTTACAAAAAATTTAATTTTTTAATAGGAATAAGAGTAGCTATTGCATTAAAAATTTAAAAAAAGAACCAAATTTTAAGGTAAAATCTCTTAAATGAAGAAATAGACTTTTTTCTTAACGTAATCATAAGAGCTTTGGAGCTAAAAAGTAGTAAGTAAAAAGATTTTGTAATAAACGTTTTGTTTGAATCAGGACATTTTAACTAATTATTTTTTTAGAGTAATAAAAATAAAAAAGGCTCAACCATAAGGTTTAGCTATAATGTGAGTTTCAGAAAAATCATAATTTTTCTGAAAGAAAAGTTTGAAAGCGAGTATAAAAACAACTAGAAATTATGCAACAAAATAGAAAAGCATTAATTAGTTACAAGAATATTATATAAAAATATCGTAATCTTTTCAACCCTTTCGTGAAGATTATTTTATATAACAACTTCCATTTTAGGTAATCTCAGTACAACATAGAATCGAATCAGATTAAAAATTTAAAAATAATTATCTATTTATAGAGATATTCATTTACTATATTATACTATGAAAAACTAAATATCAGAAAAATTATGATTTTTCTGAAATAGTATCTCTAGACGTTATGCTCATAATTAGGAAAGTGTTTTTAAAAAAGGAGGGATGAAACTTTAAAAATTAGTTGTTTAACATAGGTAATATCACTTGCCTAGAAAAACAGAGTATCACTTTCTCAATCTAGAGAAAAATTAGGAGAAACCATGAACAAAAAAAATTTATTTGCTTTGCTTGTGTTGCTTTTAATGATGCCTACAGTTTACGCTCACGCAGCCGAAACAAAGTATAA